>Ga0123342_1009203_pt1 | contig 11964 bp, 5 predicted proteins | sample Turbeawhitnodule_FD_89960 | JGI IMG/M metagenome (GOLD analysis project Ga0123342, IMG submission 89960) | Root nodule microbial communities of legume samples collected from Mexico - Turtle bean Mexico white nodule | ecosystem: Host-associated > Plants > Roots > Nodule | place: Mexico: Nepantla... | reverse complement strand
AGTGCTTAGAGGTTGTTTAAGAGTGGGCTTTTTGCTGAGTAACTCACCTCATAACCACTGACCATGTGATAAGAACAAGCATAAGTTTTCTTAAACTGTTTTTCACATGTTTTACAAAAAACAAGTTTACTGCATAAAAATAAATATGTTCCTTTCTAAATAAACAGATTCATTTTTAAACTGATGCCCTGGCTAAGTCTTGTGAAAATTAGATTTTGTGCATAAAGTATTTTGACTAAGTCAAACCTTTCAAAACGACTGTGTTTCAAATAGTTAAGCTTCTCTGTTTTCGTTTTGAAAAATAAATTTGTTCATCTGTAAATGAATAGATTCATTTTGCCTCTGGTGCCATGTCCTGTTTAAACGTTTTTCAGTTTTATCCCTGCACCAGAATAACTGACTAAGTCCTCACATAACAAATTCTCTAACTGTTTTTTGAAAATAAATCAATTCATTTTATTTTCAATCTGTTCATTTTATAACAGCTTTAACTGTTTTTCAAAATACTGTTATAAGTTGGTTTTCTATAAAATGAAAACTTGTTTCTGAGTTTAAAAACTGTTCACACATTTGAGAAAACAAGTTTTACAGCAGAGAATTAAGAGTTTACAAAGAATTAGCATTTGTTCTTCAAAGATTTCGAAAATCACAAAGTTCTTGTTCTTGGTTTGGTTCCAAAAGCTTGGTGTGAGGTGCTACTACTGTTCTAGCAATCTTGCCTACTGATTTAAGGCAGATCTTTGTATCCTCAATCAGGTGTAGTCGTTTCACTTTTCATTTCTTGTAATAGTTTGGTTGAACACTCTTCTTGATAGGGTTTCTTGAAGAGTGGGTGTGTGCTGAAATAGGTTTTTTTCAGCAAGAGTACCTAAGTTCTTGTAGGTTTCAAGAACAGTGGGAATTGTACTTGGTTGTACTGTGTTTTGTGAATTTCACCTTGGTTTAGGTGAAGACTGGATGTAGCTCAGTTGAGTGAACCAGTATAACTGCCTTGTGTTCATTCTCTCTCAATCTTTGCACTTAAGTTTCTGCATAATTGTTAAAATAACAAAGAAATAAATCTGTTCAATCATAAATAAATCTGTTCTTTCTGGGCTCGGATCATACTGTTCTTAATTTCTGGAAAACTGTTTGATTTCAATAAGAACACTTATAATCTGTTAAAAGCCACTGGAACAGGTTGATTGTAAGAATTAATTCAATTCACTGTATAGCCATTAATTGAACTTAAATCTTTGTGCTTGAAATTGAAGCTTGCTGTTTTTGTGATTCACTGTTTCTTAATCTGATATCAGTGTGTGTGCATCTGAAAAATCCATCTGCATTATCTTGTGATTAACCTTGCTGTATAAAAGTTTTTCAAACACACAAACAGTGCCAAAATAAATCTGTTCATTGCTGAATAAATCGATTTATTTTCTGCAAACTGTGTTAAACACTGTTTTTGCGAAAAGCTTTTAATAAGTCAATTCACCCCCCCTCTTGAATTTTGACACTATTAAACCCAACATTTGTATCTCCAACAAACACACATATGACGACCCTTCCACCATAAATTTGAAAAAAATTACAACAATACCACCGCCTCTCTTATTACGACTGTTCTTTCATAACCGTCTTTATAGGGTGTCGTATTTAACGTATTTTGTACTAGTGGGGGCATTAACCCATAAATTGATTTATGAAGTTTGTAGGATTAAAAGAAGGAAACTCAAGAGATATTTGCATATAAACATTGTCTTCCAAATCACTGTGTAGAAAGATGTTGTAAATGTCAATTTGTTGGAAGGGTCGTGTGTAGATAAAGCCTTTATAAGAACAATATGTATGGTTGTTGGTTTGACAATGAGACTAAATGTATCTTTGTAATCAAAACCTTTGGATTGATAAAAATCCTTAGGAATCAGCTGGTAAGTGTCATAATTTAGTAATATTTATATAAAAAGATAGACATTTATAGACTCTAATTGATAAAGTAGTTATAATTTAACCTATATTTTAGGAATTTTAACCTTTTTACATCTTTTTGGATTATAAGATAAATATGAACGATTTATTCTGAATTTTGTGTTATTTTCAGGAATTTAAGATGAGATGAAGCAAAATAATATATTATGAATAAATATGTCACTTAGCCTAAACCCAATTAGATTAAATAAAAGACGTGACATAACCCTAAACATCATTGGGAGGAACCAAAGGAAGAAAACCCTAAAGGAAGCAACCATCAAGGAGGAACACTCTAGATATTCTTTTCTTGTTCTCTATGCTTGTAGCCACAATGACTGGCTAATTCTTTTCTTTGTAATTAGGAGTAATTTGTTCAAACTGTTAAGTATTGATGTGATATTTATCTATAATATTCAATTATTGATTAATGATTGGTATTCTCATTTTATTCTCAAAGCTTGAAACTATTCATGATTTTGATCCTTAGATTTGATTTCAAAGTGCTTCTAAGCATTTGACCTATATCATAATGCTTAACTAGAAATAAATTTGAAATGTTAATTTCTTTATAACATCTGTTTGTAATGATAAGGAGTTTTTATAAATATGTGAGAAATCAATATTTAGGAGACTCTCTTAATAATTTTTTATGCGATGAATCAATATGAATGATTTTTATGTGCATCAATGTCAATCAAGATGGAATGTTACATGTTTAAAACTTACACGAGTGAGAAGGATTAACTTCATTCCCAATTTTCTTAGTTGATACTCATTTACTTTTGCTTTTATTTAATTTTCATGCAAACTATTGTCAATATCAAATCAAATTATTGTACATATTCTTATACTTAGTGAATGCTACAAATAAGATTTTAAATAATTTTTCCTTGTGGGTTGGATATCCATCCTTAGGGACAAATTATTACTCCTGACTCAGTACACTTGTCGTAAAAGAGTCATCATCAGTCGAGCTTTGTAACGTTGTAAATTCCCATCAACATTTAATTTGTGGTTGAAAACCCATTTGGATCCAACTAAATTTTGCATCAGTAGATAATTGAGTTAGAGTCCAAGTGTTATTGGCAATGAGAGCTTTGTATTCAAATCACATATGTTGGAGTCATCCAGGATGCTCCTGAGCTTGTTTATATATGGTAGGTTCATAAATATCAACCGAAGTAGAGGTATATGAAAAACTTTCAATTTGAAGATAACAACTTTGGCACAAGTAAGCATAGGATGAACATTCTATCAGTTGATGTACTAGGAGCATCTGAATCATCTATATAAAAGGATGAGGAACTAGCAGAGGAATGATCATGCGATATAGTGTTATGGGCTTGGGTTGGGTTAAGTGACATATCTATTCATAATATATATGCTTCATCTTTCCTTAAATTCCTGAAAATAACACAAAATTGGGAATAAATAATTCTATTAATCTCATAACTCCAAAATATTTTATTAAATTCTAGTTTTTCAAATGAGGGTTGAGTCATAGCTTAATCAACAATTAAAATCCATAAATGTTTAACCTTTTGCATGAAATTTCACTAAATATTGACACTTATTAGATTCCTTAATTGAAGTTTAAGTTTCTTTGCACGAGTTTGGAAACATAATAAACGTGTAACTTATTTCATATTTGAAAGACATATTGAAGACCACCCATTTTGGTTAGAATATGTGTGGTCATGGAGGCTAGAAGCTAAGCAACAAGAAGTTTATAGTGTTTAAAACAACATCATCTGGTGTAAGAAATTTCATAGGAGTCATATAATTATCTTGAAAATGAAGAAGTTAGAGACCACAAACATGTGCAAGAAGCTATTGTTGTCATGTAAGGTAGTTATCGACATTGAGCTTTAGAGACGTCAAAGTGGATAAGATATGAGATGAGCAAAAGAAGAAAAGAGTAAATATTGAAACAAAACAGTGGATGACGAAGAAGACATAGTGAGAAAAGAGAAAGAAGAAGAAAATAAACTCTCTTGATACAATGTAAGGGTATCAAAGGGGTGAAAGAAACTCTACAAGTATTGCTAAAAAGTGAATGATACAAAATTGTATTTCACCTATATATGTCGAGATACATAGAGACTCACACCCTCTTCTTTTTTTATCAACAAGATGTGAATAACTCTCTTCGTGATACAATAACATATTTTAAATGAAAACTTAATCATTTTATCATATTATAAAGTAAACAATAACAAATTTATGAACTAACATACTAAATTCGATATTATTTAAGACATTTTTTAGTTCCTTGCATTCTCTTGGTGTTGAAAAATAATAGGTGTAAACATTTACACATTATATCAAGTGTTCCAATGATCTCTACATAATAGTTTTCACGATGTCTTGTCTTTTTCTTAAAACAATGACATTTCCTGCATATTAGATATATCAATTGTCATCACTAGACCACTATCTTTTAAATTTTCTATAAACACATTGCAGGAAAAATCTTTAATTTGATCATGGCTTGAGCAACTTTGTGTTATGATTTGTTGTTTCATTATTTTTCTTGTGTCATAACATAAAAAATGTATAAAATTAATTTTTTTTTGGATTAACCTTTTATAGCTAATAAATAAGTAGGTTTCTAATCATGAAAATAAGTGAGAATATACATACAAGAAAGGAAAGAAAGGAAATGTAAGAGATTACTGAAAAAATTGTTGATAATGTAATTCTTATATTATTAAATTTGCTTATGATATATAACTTGTTAAAATAATATATTACTAGTAATAAAAAAGTTATACACTATAAAATTCAGACACGTCTTTCAAATAATGTATCATGTATTCGACACGAGTAAGACACTACGATCAATAAAATGTCTAGTTTAAAACACATTTTTATGATATTTGACAATTCTAATTCTAATAGATTTTCAACATAACTTTAAACAAAAATAATTATATTCGTTTTACATTATAGATCATTAAATAGAGGAGGAATTAAGAATCATACCCTGGATTTGAAAGCTTTTGTTTTGGTTTCTCTGTCCACTTGATTCATACCTAACTTTCTAGCATTCACCACTTTCTCTACCATCTTACTTCCTTTAAAATGTGCTCTTCCTTCATTAGTGCTTGCTGCTAGAGTGAATGTTTCTTTATGTGCCCTCAAGTTCCTCTGGCTTCTCTCTAACTGATTCCAGCTACCATTAGCCATGCTTGGTGATGGTGACCTTGATGCTCTAAATGTTCGTGGAGTAGGATCCCGACTTTGAAACCCTGAAACCGTAGAAGATCGAGTTGTGCTTCTTCCTCGTGTCGTGGAACTTGACCTCTCATCTGTCCTTAGATTTGGTGGTGTCTCATTGGAGAGTTCTATGATGTTATTCACAACAGCAACCCTTGATTTCACTGATGGAGAAACTCCTCTTGTTCTTGGCTTTCTTTGTGACTCATTTGTTTCTAGGCTTTTCTTGACATTCAAAGCAAGGAAATCAACATTGTTGGTTTGCTTTTGGGGAGTAGATTTCGTGTTGTTGAATGCATCATGGTCATTTTTTGCATTGTTTCTTTTGTAGGGAATGGTTGGGGAAGTGTTTGTCTCTTGTTCATTTGTGTTCTTGATGGTGCTTGGTCTTTGCCTAGAGTGACTTGGGGTCATTGATCTTGTTGAAAGTTTTGGTTTAGTTGAGTTGGTATGAGTTGTTTTTCCATCATTTGATTTGGGTTTTGGTGCTTCCATTTCACTCCATGCAAACTGTGTGGCAAAATTAGAATTTCAGAGGGACATAAAAATTGGAATAATTGAACAAAATCGTTTACCAAGAAGAACTTATTATATTCTTAAGATTCGATATTATTAACATAAAAGTTGGGATTTTTGATTATGATGGGGTTATTTTTTTTACTTTTTATCAAAATGGGGTTTTTGACTATCATGTCCGGTGCCATTAAATATAAAAATATCAACAAATTTGCATACATAGACATTAAATATCAAAATATACTTTTTGGCTAATGGAAAATCATGTCCGGCGGTAATGTCCTCAGGAGTTAATGACTCAAAGTTTGAATAAGTTGATTACCCAAACATGATCCATACACGATTATCCAATTTTTTGTTCCTTAAAATGAGCACTCTTAGAAATTATGTATCAAATTAATTTTTAACATTACATAACTTACTACCCAATATATAAACAATAAAATTAAAAATATAAAATAAAAATATGACATGGCAGAAGTCGTGCCAAGTTGGCACGACTTCAGTATGACAGGGCAGTGGCACGACTTCAGTATGACATGACAGAGTCGTGTCTAATTGGAACAATTTGTGCATATGAAGTCGTGCCGAATCAGCACGACTTACCTAAATTTGTATTTTTTTTAAACGAATTCCATTTTGGTAAAAAAAAAAAAAAAAAACCATTATGATCAAAATCCCTAAAAGTTGAGTGACTTACTCTTGAGATGGCCTGAGAGATTGGTATCTCCTTCTGAAGGACAAGTTGAGGACCTGGTTCCATTTCAAGGGATGGAAAAAGAGGAGTAGCTGGTGGTGTTTTCAACCTTTTTTGGCACATGCAGTCACAAAGTCATTTTCTTTATTGCAGAATTAATCAAATAATCATATATGTTTATATACATTTTTCTTATTTCAAAAATCAAAATCATCATGCACAACTATATCTATTCACACACCAAACTTACCAATCATAATCATTTTTGTTTGTTTCCAGAAACTCTACTCCATATTCTTTCTTCCCCGACGGAATTCTATACAGTGAAAAATTACCTGAAATCATATTTTTTTTTTTCTTTAGCACTAGTCATAAGCAAAGAGTAATAGTATGTTCACAATCTTATACCAGATTATAACTAAAAAGAAAATTAATTTTTTAAAATTAAAATAATTTTAGAATTATGTTTTCGTCGAGATAAGGTTAGTCAGAATCCAGTAGACTCCGAGTAGTCTTGTTTTAAGCTCTAGTGATTCAGTCTTTAGGAAATTAGGAGGACCTCACCTGCTTCTCATTTCTTAGAGTCTGAATCACTGGAGTTTGAAGGAAGACTAATCAAAACTCACTCAAATTTCGACCGACTTCATCTTGATGAGAATAAATTGTATCATACAAATCATAATTATAAATTGATATTTTTCAATTTACAGTTATCCAGTTATCATAATAATATTCAAATTACAATAATTATAATTGATGAGTACTTACCATGAGTATCATTGGTAGTGGCACATTCAAACTCTTCAGAATTGACACAATGCAAGAGGCTTGGGATGTGTTCATTCTGGCGCTTTCGCAATTCCCTGAAAAGTGTTAGGTCTTCGTCTCGTTCCATGCGCGATTTCATCTTCGTCTTCCTCACACCACTAATCGCCATATTCCTCTCTAATCAATGCTTCTAATTATGATTAACAATGATGTGTTGTGTTACCCTTATAACATTCTCTTCCAATTCCTTCACATTACCTTGCTCCACTATCGTAGATTCTCTTTCTTATGTTCCAACGATGCTTAGTGTTGCAAACGACAAAAGTAAATTTAATGATTTGGTGATTATGATTATGATAATGATGATGATTAATTTACCACGAAAAAAAGATATTGGTGCCACGTGGAGCTCTAGCCGGCTAACTATTTCTTTTGTTTGAATTTTTCTAGTGTTTATATGATGGAACACATTAAATTATGATAACTGATCTTATTATAAAATGTTAACCTTTTGTGGAGCATTGGACTGCAAAATGTTCTCCAAATTAATTTATTATTGCAACCAATTCTTTTTTTTTGTACAAGTTTTATGCATTCGAATCTTAGATGTGAAAAATATTTAAGTGAATGTCTTGATGTTGTGGGTGTGTAATTAAATGATAGTTAAATTTCTAAAAAGTGAGAATGAAACAAAATATAAAAAAAAAAGAAAAGATTTTTCTTGATGAAATAAAGGTGACAAATCCATCAAACTTGAATATCTAAGATTAAAATTATCTAAATTATGGAATCGGATTCAGAATTGGACATTTATCTATTTTAGGTTGAGATTTCTTCGAGTTTTGATGGGAGCATTTAAGAAAAGTTATGGCTATTGATTCTTGGAATCTTCAACTTAGATTTTTTTTTCCTTTGATTGAGGATTTTAATCCAGGAAAGGAGGAATAAATGTTAAGGTATAAACTAAATAAATAAATGTTAAAGTATAAACTAAGTTTTTGTATGAAAAGACGCAAGCTTTAAATTGAAAAGTCACTTTCAAGACACTCCTATTTCAATAATTAACAAATAATATTTTTTTTATGTATGTGAAATAGGTATTAGTCAAAGTTTAGTATAACATAAAGATATTAAGTTATAAAAACTTTGACGAAATCCTTAAAATTGAGAAGAAAAAAAACACTTAACATATATTAAAAATAGACAAATTCTTCCCACAAGACGTGAACAAAACATTTGGTGTAATGCCTTGAAGTTTTACAAGATGAAATGTGACAAGTACCTTAGACACATAGTGTAAATACCTAACATTCTACGAATTATTATGATGTAAAAATAATTGAAAGTTCCGAGTGGGTGAAAAACACGTTCAAATGATGATTTTGACTCAATGCATCCACTATCAAAGTTTTTAATATGATGAAGTTAAAAGTGCACATAAAAAAAAATTATTTTCTATACAACACTTTAAGTGTAACAATAAAAAATATTGCATAAATGATAATGTTTAACATATTTGAATGTTATAAATAGATTTGAAATATTAATTGTTTTATAATATTTGTTTGTAATAAAAGTTTTAATAAATATGCGATAAATCGTTGTTTAGAAGACAATCTTAATAATTATGTTTGAGGAATCAATATTATTGATTTTTATGTGCATTAGTATCAATAAATATGAAATGTTATATGTTTTTTTTCATTGAAACTACATACGAGTAAAAGAGCTTAATCTCACATCTTGAATTTTCTTAATTGAATTATTTTACTCATTTACTTTGTTTTCATTTAATTTCACACAAACTTATATCAATATCTTTCAAATTAAATTATTGTACATATTATTATACCTAGTGAATGCTTTGATTAGAATTTTAAATAACTGTTCCTTGTGGATTCCATATCCGTCTTTAGAAACAAATTATTACTTCTGACCCGATACACTTACCGTAAAATAGTCATCATTGAGACACTGCTTCGTACTTCAACAGTGAGACTCAAAATGGGGTTGTGTCGCCAAAGAAGAGGAAGTTCGAGAGGAAGAAGCTATCGTCAGACCAACGCACTCTCGCAATGAAGTTGGGTCACTGCTTAAAGTCTTATTCCTTCATTATCCTTTCATCTTTCATGTTGGTGTTAACCAATTTTTTTTTTGGCTCATTTCTCTCTATAGTGACCACTCTTCTTTCACAACAAAATTTTGCAATGAACTTGGATTTATTTAGTATACACTAAAAGAATATACTATTAGATGGTTTAACTTCACATTTTACTATTTAAATTTTTTATTATTTTGTAAACTATTACATTTTTTATTAGAATTTATGAGGACAAATTGTAACTATACATTTGGGTTTATCCTAAATTGTTGTGTGAAAAGAAAAAAACATATACTAAATGGTTAATCCAGACAAATTGGACATTAATGGGTCACATACTAACAAACTCATTAAGATAATATAGATGCTATATGTAGAGAGGAGGTGGTTCAAGTTACACGAATATCTCACTATATGTGATGAAAGACATGAATACTTTATAATTTAGGTTAATCTTTTCTACTCTTCAAGCTTTCTATCCACTAGCCAACACTTTTTTTTATCAAAAAATAATAAATAAATAAATAAAAGCAAATACTTCAAAAGGTGTTCAAATCTTATACAATACTCCAAAAAGAGTAAAAGAAAACAAGTAAGCTTCTACTAGTACTGATATTTTAAATATGCAGCAGCAGCTGCATTCACAATTATGCAGCAACAAGTGCATTCAGAAATATGCAGCAAACTCCATTCACATTATGCAGCAAAATACATACACTTTATGCAGAAAACTGCAGCTACATTGGACTACTGGCAACAGCTCTGTCATACTCTGTGCAGCCAAGAACAGCACTGCAGATTTTCCTTTTTCCTTCCTATTAAACTGCTCACCAACAGGATTAGTCATCTTTTGCCTTGCCCGTGAATTCCAACTGTGACATACTTCATCACTGCACCAAGTTTCTCCCAGCAATTTCACTTTAAACCTTCACTTCAGCTTTTCAGTATTAGCCAACAGTATTAGTTTCTAAACCTTTTAGATCCAATCAACCAAGGAATCCTTCACCAATTGTGTCACCTTCCGGCTAGAAATTCACCATGGTAATAACCATATAACTTCTACCTGATGAATCTAGGACCCGCAAATGAATTACTCATTTCCAACTAGTCTTTATTTCACATACGCAAACTAATTTTTTAGACTCAATTGTTAATCAAGAATAACTTTCACATTTTTGTATCGGTTATTTTTTACATTTTCTGTTAAGAATAGAGTTCATTATTAAATAGAAGTTTCTTATGTAACTACTAACAAAATTAAAAATTAATTTAAAAAATAAAAAATAATTAGTTGTTATATTGACTAAATTAGATACTATTTTAGAGACTAAAAGATTATTGATATCTAAATTAGTTTCTTTTGTTGATAAATAATTTATAAATTAGTATCTAATTAACCACCAATGTTTTATGTGTGTGGAGACAACAAATATTATTTATGTGTAAATCTTGATTCAATAAAATCTTATTTAAAGGTTCTTAAAGTGTTTAAATGTATTAGATCGTCCAATGTTGATATGTAGCTTTTTTTTTTATATTGTAGATAGTCTCAATAAACCATGTAGTTTCTTAGTGTCTACTAAAACTTAAATCATAGAGTAAAATTGTCTAAGTGACTTTCAAATTCAAGAAAGAGAAAATTGTTCACTTGTCTTTTTGTTAGTCTAGCGATATTTTTGTTATGAGAGAAACTAAGTTGTTATATAAGATTATAGTGAATTCTTTTGTGGAAATTATAAATTGAACAATTTAATTGAACCACTTTATTTCTGTATGTGTGATTCTTGTTCTTCCTTTACTGTTTACCTTCTACCCGCTACATCTATTTGTTTCTCTATTATCATTCTCTATTTAATATTAAGGCATTTGGTGCTCGAGATGACCTTAAAGTAAGGGGTATATCATCCACTAGTGATAATAGAGGAGGTAAAAGCAGTTCAATTTGAGGATGAACATGGATGGATATACATCGTCTATTATATGTTACCATTGTAAGAAGGAATGTCACACCAAAGGGTGCCTCCAAATAGGTAGAAGAAGGGTAACAACTTTGACAAATCATCTAGATTTGGTAAACAGTCTAGTGTTAATAATCGTCTACGTGTATGAAACAACTCCAGTGGAAGATGGAACTGAGAGAGTGCTTGAGGAAGTTAGGTTTGTACTTAACTTACTTGAAGTGCAATATTATATCCCTTGGTGAGCTTGGGAAGAAGAAATATGTGTTTAATGGAAAAAAATGGGAATGTTGAAGGTGTTGAGGGGATCCATGGTAGTGATGAAGGGTGTAAGGAAGAATGAGATGTATCCCTCAGAAGGTGCTATAATGTTTGACTCAATACACTAGTGCAAAAAGAAGAAAAGGATACTCTTTATTTAGTGCGGCTTTTGCGCTACCTGCTTTCGTAAAAAACGCGGTGGCATTTTTGAAATTATTTTGATTTACGAATGCGGCTATTTGTATAGCCGATTTCGTAAATCAAAGAGTTTTGATTTACGAATGCGGCTATTTATATAGCCGCACTTGTAAATCAAAGCGTTTGATTTACGAATGCGGCTATTTGTATAGCCGCACTTGTAAATCAAAACGTTTTGATTTACGAATGCGGTTTTACCTTTAGCCGCATTCGTAAATCCTTTTTTACCCTAAATTTTGAAGCGCGCCACACACAATTTCATACTTTCTTTCTCGTCTTTGCCTTCGTTTCGCGTT
>Ga0123342_1009202_pt1 | contig 11964 bp, 6 predicted proteins | sample Turbeawhitnodule_FD_89960 | JGI IMG/M metagenome (GOLD analysis project Ga0123342, IMG submission 89960) | Root nodule microbial communities of legume samples collected from Mexico - Turtle bean Mexico white nodule | ecosystem: Host-associated > Plants > Roots > Nodule | place: Mexico: Nepantla... | reverse complement strand
TACAGATGTTAAGATAATTATTCAGACAGTGGTATAAAGAAAGTACTCGTTTAGGCCTTTCATAGATCAAATCTAATTCTAGAAAAATGATGAAGACAGTTCAAGAGAAATATCACAGAATAACATTGAAATTATATTAGAAATTCCATGCTTGGTAGAATAACATTGAAATTATATTAGAAATTTCATGCTTGGTTTCACAACAATAAAGAGTAACAATTAGGTTCTTCGTGCAAAAGGCCAAACTGTTCATTTAAACAATGCACGCTAGAGAAGGCAAAATATTTAAGCTCTAGGTTCTGACAGTAATTTAATGAAAATACAAGATAGAGAACAGGATCAGTTCCTTGCTTACTGAGCAATGCTGTCCCATTTAGGAACACTATTTTCTTTCTATGTTACTACTAAAATCTTTTCAAAGATAATTTACCTGTACAGCGTGGAGCGACTGAAATTCCGTCTAAGGAACTTGGCAACATGTTCAAGTGACCAACATAGGATAGGTATCAAAGCAACTGCAGCGTAATAAAAGCAGATTATAAAGCGCAGGACATGAAGGCGGCATAAAGGAATGGTAACATCAATTTCTTCAAGAAGAAGCAAAGAAGTGCAAAATGGGATTAACTGACAAAGGAATACACACATTTAAGGCAAAGATGAGATGTAACAAACGTAAGGCAGAAGATGAAGTATATAAAATCGCTTGAAGCAATTATCGACTGAAAGTAAACTTGCAAGGCCTGCATATTCCATGCTCTTGGCTTCTGCAATGGCAAGATTACAAAGTCACAACATAGTAGAGATAGAAGAATCAGAACACTCAGAAGATAATGTTAACTGTAACATCACAGCAAAAACTTACTCCATATTGTGAATACAATGAGTACAGAGAAGAGCATGTAGTGCCCAAAAAAGAAAGTCGATAAGCCCTATGAGAAAGATGCTTCGGTACCAGTGGAATGGCTGCAAGGAAACCCACCACAAACACCTAGAGAAAATATATAAATTAAAGGATCAGCAACAGAACTGATTCAGATCCGCAAGTACGCAGTTCAGGGTATAAAGAGTTAGCCATTGTATAACTTGGCAAGTTCACTACTCCCATGCATCTATTCCTAATTCAATATCCTTCTGTCTTTTCTTCACAAATGCTCAAGAACAAAATTTGAAATAGTGATTAAAGTAATTCTGATCAGCATTAGTATATTCGAATTTAATTCACAATTGTGTATAATTATTAAAAAGAAAAATCCATTAGAATATAACCACTTCCTCTATAATCAAATATAAGCAAAACAACTGCTGCTCATGTTAAGTGGACTTACATATAAGCATATTCCAACTAACTCAATCTTATTTAATACTGTTACTTCAAAAACACCCTTATAATCAAATTTGAGCACCATCTCACATGGAAGCCAAGGGAGGCTTGCTTGGGTTGAAGGAAATTTTCACTTCAAGGAAGAAACTCTTGGCTGGATCTTGAATCAAATCTTTGAAGGACTTGTGGATGGAAAGTGATCTACAATTTTGCGGAAACATAAAAAAGAAAAAAAGAAATGATTTGGGAATACAAAAAAATCAAGATAGTGCTAGGGATTGGGAAAAACCTTGAACCAATCAATCCTATGAGATAAGGAAGTATGGAGAATCATGACTTGTGACCTAGCTCACTAGATAAGAAATCCTAAGAAAAAATTCTCTACTTCCCAAACTTTGATTAAGCACCAATGTCACACGAGAGATAAGCTAAGAAATGTCACTATAGGATGAGTAAAGGAGGGACTTCAGTTATGACACACTCAAGAAAAGAACTCACATGCTAGTATTCAATCAACGTTATCAAAAGGAGTACACAAGTTTTCCTTACATAGAGACAATGGTGAGTAGGAATTAAGAAAACACTTCCCTCAACCCTCAAACACTTCCCTCCCTAGCCCTATGTTGAAACAAAGCATAAACATAGACTACTACAAGGTATAACTATCTTATTCAAATTAGGCTAAAAAAAACAAAAATACACATTATTTTATGTTTGATGAAAATGGTCTAGCCACAATCAACCACAGAATTAGGAGGATGAAGACCTAAAGTTTGTTTAAGCATTTACTAGCAAGGTAGTCAAAATCGAGATCTTACTCTGGATTGAAAAGATAAATATGAATAGTAAATCGGGAGATCATAACAAGGATCATAAGATCCTACAAATTTAATGAAAACTTATATACAAAAAAAATTAATTATGGGGTAGCAACTAAATAGTGACTACCGTGGGTGAAGTTGGAAGAGACTGAGTCATTAGGTTTCAAAACAATTACATGACATGCTAATTGATTTTAAAAATAGAAAAGGTTTGCCATAGCTCTATCCAGTGAGTGATTTGGTTTCAAAAGTCACTGATTTGGTTTCAAAACAGTAACCATCACATGCAAATTGTGGCTTCAAAAAATAATTGTGGCAATTTGGGCTTTATTTAGTTGGGCCGATGTGTTGTCTCATCTTGAACCACGTTTGGAAACCCTAAAATCAAGTAGCTATCAATTAGAGTCGCCGTGAGAGAATTGCCTAAAGTTGCCATGCCACATGTACGATGAATCGTCATGTCATCGCAACGCTGTAAGAAGTGTCGTCGCGCCATCGCAACATTATAAGAAGCTTCGCTTGTGTGACCATTGTCATGAAGCGCGCGAGAACCACCGCGCAAAAGGAGGAGCCACTACAAGGACAGCGAAAAGAGGAGGTGCGTTGCCGCGAAAATTGCCACGAGAGGTGCCAATATAGAATTGTTGCCACGAGAACGTGAGAGGAGGTTACCAACATTGTGAAACTTGCCGCTCCCACGCGAGTTGCGATTTGCAACGTCGATCCATGCAATCCATTGAAATCGCACTTTTCAAGTGATCGAAGACGGTGACACACATTGTAGAGTCATATCATCTTACAACTTGTATCACAATTTTGACTACCTTGTTTACTAACACATATGGACCTAAGTGGGCTTTTGTTTATCTTTTATAGGTCCAATCAAGAGGACAATTCTAGGATGAAGGAAAGTACAAAGTATCCAAGAAGACCTCCAAGTCATCAAAACTTCAGAAGAACAAAAGAAGATTGAGTTTTAGCTGACTTCAGAATAGACGAGTTAACATCATTTTAAGGCCAAGCTTTAGTTTAAATAATTGTATAAAGTAGTTTAGGATTTCATGGGCCCTATATTGGGTCTAGTAGCATAGAATAATTGGTCCATGTATTTCGACCAAGTAGCATAGGATGTTGGACCTTGTATTTGGGCCTATAGAATAGAGTTAGAATATGATGGCATAAACCATATAGTTTCCATTTGGGCTTCCTTAAGTCCAATGTAAACCCTAAAACGTCCAAAAGGAGAGGCTAGACGTTCAAGGGCTATAGTTGCACACAAAATTCATTTAACATGTGCTTCACGTGGGAGAAGGCATGGAGAGTGTGAATAGCCACATGGCATACTGTCATTGGCTCTTCTAGATCTAGGGTTTTTCATTTTGAATTAGAATTTTCTAAATTTGTCTCTCTTTTAGGCTAACCCTAGCACTATAAATAAGTGTGATATCTTCTTGTAAAATTAGATTTTGAATAATAGTGTTATGCTGCCAATTTTCAGCATAAACACTTGCTTAAGCTCACTCTCTAGGGTAGTCTCCTTAATAGCCTCCCTAGACTTTTTCTTAGTTAATAGGCCTCACCTTTCACTAGGCATTTCCACCTATTCCACTTCAAACTCTCGATCATTGTTTACTTTCCTCCAAGCTTCCGCATCAATCGTCAATTCTACTCCATCCAAAACTCAAGAAACAACATCAATCAAGAAGAGGAAGGCCATCAATGTTGCTCAAGAAAACTTGTCCCAATTTTTGAATCAGCTACTTGCCTCAAGTCTTCACAGAAAAATAATTCTACTCGCCCATTCTCACTTGCCTTCTTGAATTACGCCAAATGATGTTTCACCAAACTAAAATAATTCTTCAACCAACCATGTTGCTTATGATTAAATCCATTACTAAATCCTTACAAGCACTAACTTGCCACAAGATTTTAAATCATGTCAATTTTGCACATCTAAAACTCATTTCCAACTCTCCAATTTTATCACACTAGTGTGAGCTGCTAGGAAATAAAATCTGCTTTCAATTTATAATTCAAAGGCCGTCATGGATTCTCCAAATTCAATCAATAAAACCTGCACCCCTATGCTTTATTCACGTGAATTCAAAGAAGGCACCTAAATTTGTTTGATGAAACCTTTCAATTAGTTTCCATTGCCAATGCCAAATTCAAAATCCCTTACTAAATTCACGTTGAATTGAACAACAAAATAAATGGTGTGCTAGTTAGCTGCTTTGAATCAAACACACGGTGTTGATTCTCCTATCCAATTCAAAGCTTCAAGGAACCATACAACAAATCAGGTTAAATTCTCAACCCCTTCAAGGATTCACATTGCATTGATTCAATGAAAATGACACTTGATTCAATAGCAGCTAACGCCTTCAGTTGATTCTCCAAAGAAACTCCACCAATTAGGTAAAAATTGAATCACTACTTGCCACAATTGTACACCTTGTGCTTTGTAATTAAAATATAGTTCTACGTAGAACCAAATTCAAATTTCACCACTGCTTGGATCAATACTCGTAGCTATTTGTGGATTTGCTTTTCCATTTCAACTATAAGAAAATGTTTCATAGATGATGTGAACCAGTTATCTATGAATCATGATTTGATTGAACCACTTGGATTGAATCAATCCAAACAAAAGCACAATTTGCTTTGCTTCACAAATGCTCCAACAACTTTGCACTGAATTGGATTTCATCAAGTTTGTATGTTGCTTCCTCACTCCAATCAAAACAGCTTGCAGAAGTTGAATCACGTTTGATTGCACCAAAAACTGAAATTAAATCATCACAGTAGCATTGAATGGAACAGATCAAAAAAATGTGACTCAAAAACTACTTACACCACCAATTTGATGCTTTGCGGAAAATTTCCAGTGTTGCAAAAAATCAGGATTTGTTAGAGATGTCAAATCTAAGATCTAATACCAAATGATGAGAACCCAAGGGAGGCTTGCTTGGGTTGGATCTTGTGTTGTCCTAGCCCTAGTCGGGTTCAATGAGAGACTCACGACATGGAGTGGAGCTCAAACGGCAATCTCGAATGATATCACTAGGTTGGATTTGGGGGAATATTTACCGATAACCTCAGGTCGGTTCTTTGGAGATCACCTCCCTGGATTTGTGCCTCTAGCAGTTTATCATCCGAACTTTTTGGAAATCATTTTTTATCATTTTGTTTTACTTGGGAAATCTAGACCTATAAATAGAAAAAATATTTAATTAAAAGGGGATCGAAAAATCCTAACTCATTTGTACCTAGTTCACGCATACATATCGAAAGAGATTCATGATACTCCACGCGAGTACCCAAAAACGCTCCATGAAGCAGAACAAATCTTTGAAAGATTCTTGGATGAAAAGTGATCTTGAATTTTGCGGATGCCATAAAACAAGAAAAAAAAATTCAAGAATATACGAAAATTAAGATAGAACTAGGAATTAGGAAGAACCAGATAAGTATGAAGAATCATTACTTATGACCTAGCTCACAAGATAAAAAAAAACAAAAGAGGAAACTTTACTTCACGAAATTTGATTAACCACCAATGCAGCACACAAGATATAAACCAAGAAGCACTACTCTAGCATATGCAAAGGAGGGAATGGCTCGTCGCTTGAGATATGACGCACTCAAGATAAGAATTCACACATATTTGTATTCAATCAAAGTTATTAAAATGAATACATGAGCTCTCCTTATATAGAGAGTGTGGTGGGAAGGGATTATGCAAACACTTCCCTTCCCTAACCCCCAAACAAAGCATAGAAATAAACTAAGAATAGGGATATTCAAGCTAGGCTAAAAAACAAAAAGAAAAATACACAATACTTATGCTTAGGATCACGTCAATCTCCAATAATATAATTAAGGGTAATTTAGGAAATGTACTTCTTTTTATGAAATCAAGAAAATTTAATGAAATGAACTAATTTAATCAGTGTAAAATTAGGTATTTTTGTTTATATTTGAGTCTAGAAGTAGTACAACATAAACTATTCAGAGACATAAGAAAGAGAACTAAGTAAATCAAACAGTCAAAGGTGGTATCACAATGGTCAACAGTCATACAAAAATGGGGGCAGTGGGGGCATATGTTAACCAGAAGATGGATTAGTGCCTTGACTGATGAAGAGAGCATACCCAAGCATTGACAGAAAACATAATGGTCTGGCGATCCCAGCGCAAAGGTGCAGCACCTGCAGTTGCAGATGTCGTCCCTGATGTTCTATCAGTTGATGCTGCACAAAAACCAACACATACAATAAGACTCGGGCAGGCATGCAACAAAGAACTATGAAATACAAAACCAAGACAAGCATCACTTTGTTAGGTATTCTAATATTCACCAGAACTTCTTGCACGAGGTTGATTATTTGTTGGGGGCGTCACTGATGGGGTTGTAGATGAACGTGCAGGCTGGGATGAACTGCCACCGAGAGACATTGGTTCCACCACAAGATCAGAATCCTGTTCAAAATCCAACAGTTACAACAATTTACTTAATGAAAATACCAAAAATTCCACCGATACAACAGCATGAGCGTGCGCAGGCACGAACACACATATATATACATTAAAATGAGGATTTATATATAACTTAATCACCAAAATTAGCTCACAAAAAGGATTGTCCCTCCCTTATATGGACTATTTTCCCCATATTAGGAATAATATTCAATATGAGATCTCCATCACACTTCAAAATCCTACAATTACAACCGACTTACTAAGTCAACGAAAACAACACAAATTCTTCCAATCCAGCCCCACACAGACATACACATTACAGTTCGGTTTTAAAACTCCAAAAACTAACTCATGGATGAGGGCAGCCGAGTTATATAAACTATTTTGGTCATATTACTAGTCAATGAGATCTTCAACCACCCATCACAACTACAAATAGTTCAGTAACAGCCAGATAAATGGTCACCCCTCATCAGTGATAACGTAATTTAAAAAAAACTAAGTATTTTATTTTGCAGAAACCCCAAAACCCCCATTGGAAGAAAGGAGAAAGACCCAATTGGCCAAAGAACTTAAAAATCGAAACTTTATGGGAAATTAGGGAATCAAAGATACGGGGTTCGGAGAGAAAGAAGAATAAAAGTAGAAAGAAAGAAAAAACGCACAACGTAGCGCTGGTAGAACTTGCGCTTGAAGTGGGAAACGACGTCGTTGCGAGAGGCCATGTGGGGAGGGATGAGAACGTTGCTCCAGTAATCAGGCCATCGAGAGTCGTTGTCGTAGTCGTATGAATCCGCCGCTATTCGCTTCAGCCTCTGTGGATCTTCTCTCTCTTCTCCCATTTTTCCACCCTCTTCTTCGGCTGATTCTGTTTCAACACCACACTGTGTACTTCCTTGGGATATATGCGTCTTTCGGTGATTTTCTAATGGTGAACGCAAACAATAGTGTCATGTACTTTGGGTTTCATCTAAAATGCCTATATATTATATTTAATTTAGTCTAATTTTTAACCAAATTGAATTGAGGTGTATTTCAATCCCATTTAATAATTAAAAATAATATTATTGTAATAATAATTTTGCTTTTATAAAGGAAATTTTAACATACGGCAATTCTTATAAATTATTAGTTATTAGTATAAAATGTATCCATATATAAAAATGGTTTAAGTGTAATCACTCTAAACATAAAAAAAAAAGAGGGTGATAGATATGATATCTATACCTATATTATTTATTTATTTATATATATAAAGAGATGGTTCTCTTAAACTATTTTTTTATACTTTTTAATTTTACTCTTATATTAATATTTATTTTATTATTTTATTTTAGACATCATTTCATTATTTTTTAAATATTTAATAAATAACCAAATATTCTTATAATTAATTGGAAACTATTTTTTATTTATTTTTAAAACTAATATTCTATCATTTTTTTTAAAAGTTACCAATTTTAAATTTTAAAGGTGGAGCAGTTTATTAATTTGTACGACGTGGAATAATATTTTTTTTCATATTTTTATCTCTCTTAAAAATCATAGTTATTATTTCTTCTTATTATTTAGTTTTTTATTCTTTTTTTTCAAAAAAAATATGAATGAATGACAACCGCGGTTAATAACTTTGGAAATGTTAATGATAAAAATAAAATATGCAGACACATAGGCTATGTTTCCGCTAGTAAGTGATAATGGATATTAAGTGGTTGTTCACTTAATCTATCTACATTGTACACCCTTAAAATATTATATCAATTCTTTTTTCAAATTGATGAATTGTTTTCTTAACTATATTTTACATTGGTTGTTTAGAAGAATCGATATAATATATCCTTAAAGTTCAAAACCCACATTTATATGTTTTCTTTTCTATTTTTGTCGCTTTATAACGCTCATTTATTGATTTCACTCTTACGCACCTCTCTTCTAACATTCTTCCTCTCTAAAATTTTTCTTTGTTGGCGTCATTGCTCCTCATACTTTATGTCACAAGTTTGTTGTGACACTATCCACCTACATCTTGAGTTCATTGCAACACCACCACACTCCACCTTGTTAGTTTTTGTCAAGCCAATGTGTTTTTATTATCATTAGTTGTTGTAATATTTTTTATCTATAAAGTTGGAATATTTATTAAAATTAGAAAAATAATAGATTATGATTAGAATGTCATTAGAATTAAGATTTAAATTAATTTAAGCTAAATCATTACAATTCAGTACAAGAAAAACTATTTTTAACGGGGATTATTTTTAGCGTTTTCAGCAGTTTTAACCCCCCGTTAAGTGTGTTACTCGAAGTTTGTTTTTCCCCTGTAAGTTCTAGCTTCATAACGAATTACCGACAATTTTTAGTAACCCCTGAAAAGACAATTATTTTTCGGCGACTCTGTAAACCCTCATCACTTTCAAGGGTTTTCCAACCCCGTTACTTCAAGGACTTTTCTAAACCTTCGCCGCTTTTAAGGGTTTTTAAAACATCTGTTAAATTCATTTTTTGTGTTTTTAAAATAGGTTGTGTTTTTTTAATGGGTATGATTTTATTCTATAGAATAGAAACATATATTAGCATCAAAACGTTTATATTACATGAATATTACATAAAATTAAAACAATTATTCTTATTAAGAGTTAAAATAAAAGAACACCATATAAGATACTGCATATAATTATTCTTAATTCTCATTAGGGTTTAGGGTTTAGGGTTTAGGGTTTAGATAACTATAATTGAAGAAACACATTTGGCTATTAAATATTCCAAGACAAATAACTTATTTTAGTTTTGATTACATGTATTTATTGAAATCTCAAAATCCAAAATGTCTAAGTCTGTAACTTCTATTGTCTAATGAATACATTGATTTCATCTAAATTTAATTTCAATAAATTTGAGTTTTTTAAGGTCAAAATCTTGTTAGGTAGATCAATTCTCTTAATATGTTTGAATTGAAATTATGTTAGAATTAGTTATGCATCCTTTTAATATGAAAGATTAAATGTCATCGTAATCCAATTTGCACATGTATTTAGTTCATACATTAAAAACTAATTACTGCAAATAAAACATCAAAATTCTAGAAACCAAACACTGTCTCAGATGTACAAAAATGCAACCAGCTAATGCATGACCAAAAATGTGTACCTAAAATTGTAGGAAGATAAAATTCTAGTTATAGTTAAATACTGTATTGGCCAAACCTCAGACATCGACATCGAAGAGGTCGACATCAGCCGGTAACATCGGACCTCGGTGGTTCAAACGCATTAATAGGCCACGTAAGTTGGGCCCCATAAATAATATGAGTTAACACCCATATATTAGAAGAACCTAAGTCACGAGAGGATTAATGCATGTGGTGTGTATAGTACGCTTAGGTCTAGCACAAGTAAATAATCCTTGGAGACTTTAAGGCCCGTTAAGGTTAGGGTTTTCCAAGGATAGATTGCATGCATGGCACGTGAATACTTAGGGCACCCATAGAACAGATGGCCCCACAGCGCTGGTACATGAGTTGGTACCCTGGCAGCCATATTGTTAAAGATTTTACACTCCAGAAGAGGGCAGTCTTGTGTTGCGGCTGTGCTAAGCTTGTGCAACGCGCCACAGGATGCCTCACCAGTAACCCTAATTCCACTAAAGGAAAGATCATCGTGGGACAGAGAGTGGACCTAGATACAACCTATATAAAGGGTGGTAAGAACCCTAGAAAAGGTACACCGTTTTTAACACTGAAACTGCTTTACATACTTTACTATTTCTTAGCCCAGTATTGACTTGATCGTCGGAGTGCAATCAACAAGTAGGGTCCCCTCTGTTTCAACGGAGCCACTCTCGACCACCTTAGTGAGAGCAGAAACCACCAGGAAATAGGAGGAGCCACCATCTGCCTTTGGAGTCAACGGCGGCTGAGTCAACCGACGAGAACATTTGGCGTCCACCGTGGGGAACGATGAAACTAGGTCCCATTCACAATCGTGTTGAGAGCCATCCATCGACATGAGGAATACGAGACAAGGTGCATCTGCACTAGAAGGAGGAGACATCGTCTCCATGCAAAAACTCATGGAGACCATTCACACTTTTCAGCAAGCGGTGGCGGCGTCCAAAGCTGACCAGGATAGGACTTTGGCTGAGGTCCAAGTCGAGCAAGCAACCAACCAGGACCGATTCCATGTCGATTTGGTTGCGTCACGTGCGAACAATGAGGAACTGCGCAGAGCCAACGAAGAACTGCGCAGAGATTTGGAACGCATGGGTGAGCGTACGACTGATGAGAGAACTCCGCTCATACCAATTAGGGCTCGCCCCATGCTGTTTTCACAAGCGATCATGGACACTGTGATACCAGCTAGCTTCATGGGTCCAAAGATCGCCTTCACATGCGTAGAGGACCTAGAAACCCACATCACAACTTTCCACACCTAGATGATGATTTCAGGAGGCACCGACGCCATGCACTGTAAGCTGTTCATAAGTACGTTCTCAAGAACAACGTTGGACTGGTTCATCAGCCTCTCTGATGGACACATTACCTTCTTCGACCAATTCTCAACATTGTTCAGAGAACAATACATCGTCAACCAGGTTCCCCCTCCTGTTTCTTACGATCTTTTTGACGTAAAGCAATATCAGGGAGAGCCTTTGAAGGATTTCTTGAACAAGTTCGGGGCACTGGTGGTGAAGTTGCACACAAAAAACGAAGACATGATGGTACACACCTTCAAACGATGGGTATTACCAGGACCTTTCAGTGATTCTCTGATAAGGTGCCACCCAAAGACGTTCAGCGAGATCTGCCACAGAGTTGTAGCCCACATCGTTGCAGAGGAAGAGGTCACAGGGAAGCGTGAAAGCGTCTGACCAGTCTGAAGGAATTTTGTGTTTTTAGAGTAAATTATATGAAGGAAGCATCTACCTTTGTGAATGGGCCAAATATGCAAAAGTCTAAGTTGCTTCTTGAACCAAAACGGGAAACAAATTTTGAGGAGAAGAGAAAATAAAATTTACAATATCTCAGAAACAGAATTTGGAAGCAGATCTTCTGTAAAATACAAGAATTCTGGAAAGTTGGAAAGTTGGAAATTGTTAACAAAATATAAACTACAATATTTTCCCAAGATCCTTGGAGTAGAAATGCCTATAAAAGGACACAAGCATCAACAAGAAAGGGGGGAGCTTGATAGGGTTTTCTTAGTTTCTTTTTCTTCTTTATAATTCTTTTGTTTTGCCTCCGCATGGAAGGCTAAACCTTTTTGGTTGATTCTTTTGTAATTCCTCATTGAGTTCTGAGGTTTTGTTCAATAAAAGTTTCGATTTTTAATTCTCTATAGCAGT
>Ga0123342_1009201_pt1 | contig 11964 bp, 8 predicted proteins | sample Turbeawhitnodule_FD_89960 | JGI IMG/M metagenome (GOLD analysis project Ga0123342, IMG submission 89960) | Root nodule microbial communities of legume samples collected from Mexico - Turtle bean Mexico white nodule | ecosystem: Host-associated > Plants > Roots > Nodule | place: Mexico: Nepantla... | reverse complement strand
GTTGCCAAGGAGTGTTGTGTGCTCTTGAGGTTGTCAAGATCAACATTCTTGGTGTGTGTTGTGCCAAAGGAAGTGTGTTTCTTGAAGGGTTCAAGGTCACTTCTTTGGTGGTTTGTGTGTAATTTGTTTTGATTGCTTAGTGGATTGTCAGTGGCTTCTGGGGACTGGATGTAGCTCTTGGTTTAAGAGTGAACCAGTATAAATTGTTTGTGTATCTCTTTCTTCCCTTAAACTCATTTAAATTAAGTGGTTATTGCTTTGCTGGTATAAACAACCGATTGTTTCAAAGAAACAACCAATTGTTTTTCTGGTGCTTTGCTGTTTTGTGCTTTATATTTTGGCTAACTGAATTTCTGATTGAGTTTCATACAAAGGATTTTGTTGTAGCTGAAAAAGTTTTCAAAAACCCCTCTTAAACAATTCACCCCCTCTCGTTTAAGACCATATATTCTAACAAAAGGATCACCTTGTCTCACACCTCTACTACAAAGAAAAAATCTCAACAAATTTTCATTTATTCTGATTGAATGCACAGCTGAACGAAGAATAGTACTAATCCAACAGACAAATGAGGGGTAAAAACCAAAGCGTGACAAAACTAATAGTAAAAACTTTTAACTCAGAATGTCGAAAGCTTTATTTTAATCTCTCTTTAATGTTTAGAAAATTAAGTTTTTTCCACCTCAAAAAACGCCTACAAAGAATTCACATTTTCTATGTTAACTTAAAGTGCCATATAGGTACCACCTAAACGACATTAATAAAACAAACCAAATTTAGTCATTTAAAAAACAATAGAAACCACATTGAATAAAAAAAAAGTGAGAGACAAAATGGCATTTTTATAATGGAATCAAAAGTACAATTAAACACAAATATTATTATTATCTCTTCAAACTTTAATTAATTAAGAAACAATAAAGTTTAGAGAATATGATAATTAATTAAAAACATTAAGGATATTTTTTGAAGATCAACACAAATTGTTGATAAATTAATTAGCTTTCTTAATGAATGTAGATTTTTTGAAAAAATCTGACTAGAAAGTGTTGAATAGTACGGTCGAACCTAAAGGATTCACGCTCAGCATTGGACTTCTATATTTGTTCTATTTAGTTACTATTTTAGTTTGATAGAACTTAACGTGGTACTATTTTTATAGTTCAAATAACGAATTATTAAAAAGACAACCTTTAAAAAAAGGCATAAAGGTGCAGTGATGTTAGGAAGAAAAGAACAAGAACATAGGAGGCAAAGATGAGATTGGTTAGAATTAAATATTGAAATTCCCCCACATAGCAGAGCATCAGAGGATTACAAGTTGCAGCTAAAACTGAGTTTATCACAACCTAATCATATGCTGCCAATCGCAAGATCCAACATGTCTCAAACACTAAGTTGCATAATACAACACCCAATGGACTCACCTTCGATGAAGTCATTGCCCCACAACCCAAAGAACTCCAATTCTTCCACACTCATTAAGTGTTTTGCCAAGAATTCTGGGCCTTCTGCCAAGATGATGGCTTCTGCTACACCTACAGCAGCCCCCATCACCTTTGGATTCAGGAGTTTGTTGGAAACATTCACTGTTGATGTGCATAGAGCAGAGAATAGACAACTGAACGTGCCCTTAATTGCTCCTTTTACCATTGCTACCTCTAGATTGGACAAGGTGGAGAACGTGGCCATAAGAGTTGAGTTGAGCAATGGTGCGGTGGGGTGGGGAGAGGCACCGATTTTGCCTTTTGTTACTGCAGAGGACCAAACCACCGCCATGGCCAAGGCTTCTGAGGCATGCGCCTTCTTGAGGAGATGCCCTGCACTAACTTTGGGTTCCATGCTGGGGGAGATTGGAAGTATTCTTCCCGGGCATCAATTTGCTTCAGTGAGTGAGAATAATCTGTATTCATGTTTCTCTACTGCTTCTGTTGTTGTTAATCATTCTAATCCTCTATTGGTTTTATCACCTGCTGTATAACTTTTTCTGCTTTTGAAATGGTGTCTTTGAACCTTTTCTTAAGCAAATTCCTTGAATTTTGAATAACAGTTTTAGTTTTCTATTTGATCACTGAGGACTTGAAAGGAGGGTAGCATATCTTGGGAAAATCTGAATATTTGTATTTTGTAATCTTTACTTGCCTGGCTTTTCCCTTGTGTGACATTTATTTTGGACCACTGGTCTATTTCTTTTCTCTCCTTGATTTTAAGAAAGTTCTTATTTTGTAAACATCTTTCTTTGCTTAAAAGTTGCTAGCTTTTTTTCTTTTGTGGTTATATTAAGATTATTCAAGAGAAAGAAGGGACAAGAGTCTTTTTCTTAGTCCCCTCTTTGTATGGATCATACTCTCTTTTCAGATTAATACATTTTCTTTTTATTTTTACCATGAAAGAAAGATAAAGCATAATCTTGGCGTGAAGAGAGGAGAGTGGGAGAAGAATAGAGTCCAGATGTTAGATCTTTCTATTACTGAGAATCTTTTAGGGCATGCTTGATTTGAGAAGGGTGTGACTATTAGCGTGGTTACACTCAACCAGTATATGCATACATGTTTTGAGGTAAAGGAGAGATGTCATGGGACTAAGAGAGAGCATTAAAGTGTATCACGGGTTGTTTGGCAGGATCGCTAATGACAGTCATAAATAAGTGAGGTCTTGTGTACGTAGACTTCCATTATATGCATGGATTCTTGTACATCAGATTATCATTAAGATCTTTTGCATTCACAATTATCTCCTTCACGCATTTTCCTTCAAATTTTACAAGACTACTAATTTAATTAACATCAGTAACTATTCCATTTTTTCCTATATATATAGGACTTAACCTCTTTTCCCCATCCTTATTTTATTCTATTTTAAGAAATTAGTAGTTTACATTTTCATGGAAAAGCAACCAGGGATTTTATAGTGGATATTGGCTTCTGAAGTTTAAAACGTTTCTGAAGGAATTCATGTTTATGATTTTATTGCTCTTGAAGGAATAACTGGTTAATATAGCTCACTTTCTTAGTAAATGTGTTACTAAAACCTTTTACATTCTTATGGGGGTCCCTCTGTGATTGAAGGTTAGGGCTGGTGTGGAGATGGCAATAATTGATGCTGCTGCAAATAGTATTCGTGTACCATTGTGGAGGCTTTTTGGTGGGGCTTCTAATACCATAACCACTGACATAACAGTTAAGTTCTTCTTCAATCTCAAACAAAATGATTATGATGAAAATAATTTTTCAAAAATATAAGAAAAGAACTATGTGCTAAAAGGAAATCTAATCCAGCTTATATTTGCAGATCCCAATTGTTTCTCCAGCTGAGGCATCTGAATTGGCTTCAAAGTACTATAAAGAAGGGTTCAAGACTTTAAAGCTGAAAGTGGGCAAGAATCTCAATGCAGATATAGAAGTGCTCCAAGCTATACGTGTTGCACACCCCGAGTGTCAGTTTATTCTTGATGCTAATGAAGGGTATAACTCTGAGGAAGCAGTGGAAGTTCTTGAGAAATTACACGGTTAAAAACTACTACATAGTTAAAGTTTTTTCTCCTTCCAAATAATTGTCAGTCTTGCGAGAAAATGCTAGCACACGTGCACTAATATACTCATGAAACTTTATTGCAATATTTTAGGCACTTTGGCATTGAACTTAGATTTATTTTCTACTGCAGATATGGGGTTGACTCCTATTCTATTTGAGCAACCAGTTCACAGAGATGATTGGGATGGTCTTCGGTATGTGAGTAGTATAGCAAGAGAGAGATATGGTGTATCTGTTGCAGCTGATGAGAGTTGCAGAAGTATACTTGATATTTACAAAATTGTGGAAGGGAATGTTTTAGACGTCATTAACATAAAGCTTGCCAAAGTTGGCGTTATGGGTGCCCTTGAAATTATTGAAAAGGCCAAAGCAGCAGGATTAGATTTGATGATTGGTGGTATGGTTGAGACTAGACTTGCCATGGGTTTTGCTGGCCAACTTGCTGCTGGCCTTGGGTGTTTTAAGTATGTATAAGCCATTTTTTCATTCATAAACTTCTATATAAATTTTGTATACTTCAACTTTTAGAGAAATATAAGGTGAAAAAATTCTATAAAAGTTAAATCATACTTGTATAAGTTGATTTTTCACTTGTGAGAGAATCTTAATTCATTTCATCTTTTTCTTTTTCTTCTCTTAAAAGTCTTTTAGAGAAGTTTATCCGAACATAGGTTCATATTATTTTCCTTCTGTTTTATCCACCTACTATTTTAATAATGCATTTGAATATTCTAAACTCTTGTAGGTTCATTGACTTAGACACACCACTTCTGCTGTCAGATGATCCAGTTCTTGAAGGCTATGAAGGTACACTCTACCTAATTTTCATATAATTTTTTTTGTAAATATTGGTTTGAATGATATCTTTGCAATCTGATCACACGTAGTATTTCTCTTGAACAGTTTCAGGTGCCACTTATAAGTTCTCAAACGCTAGGGGACATGGTGGATTCCTTCACTGGGACAACATTGCATTGTAAGTTGTGATTTTCTGGCACAATATGACTCTAGATAATCCAGCATAGTTCCTAATATATGTTAGGTGATCTTGGTGTAAGTATCATAGGATAAGAATACTTTAAGGATGTATGCGTTAATGGTCTAGAGTTTGATCTTAGTCACATTCTTCAAATTCAATTGAATTTGTATAGTGGGACTGTGCTAGTCCACCTTACAAGCACAAAAGTGTTCTTGCATGACAGGGCATGCTAGAGACATAAAACCAACTTGTGTCTGCCCAATCTTTTAGAATTTTAAAGCCAAAAAGTTCACCTTTAATATCAATTCTTCTGGCCAGAATGAAGAAACTGATGTTTTTTCGATATTATTTATTTATTTTGGACATTCTTATAAAAAGTTGTGTATATTCCGATGAATCAAATTTGTTCTTTTGAACGTGGAGGATGGAGTCTTAATCGTGCTTATGTGACATGCAATGACTTTTTGTATATGCTACCTTCTTTATTAACATCTTTATTAAATTATGCGCAGATGATAGATATGCTTATGCCAACACAAGAATCTGGAAAAGCATAAATGTTGACAAGAAAAGAAGAATAACCAGTGATGGGCTTGTGCATGAAAAATAAGACGTGCAACTATGACAACTGTGAACGTTAAATATTACAAAAACAACCATTGATGAAAGATTTCTTGTGCGGAATGAGTAGCTACTACCTATCCACAACTATGTGTAATAGATTCCTCACCTTATTCTGGAAAAGAAACTACCCTTAGATATCTTGCACCCAATAAGAGCTAGGAATCGCACATTATGATTATATAATATGGACATGGAAATACAGCAAACTTAAGATATTAGACTTCAACTTTGCACTGTTGATTTCAATAATTTAAACTGACTAATATTGATACTTCGATTTTTTTTTTTTGTTTCACATAGTTAAGTTATTCCATCTCCCAAATTAAGAAAATCAGTGGGAGATAAAATTTGCAAAATTCTAAAAGTAGACTTGGATTCGCTCGAGTTATTTCACTCCTTCGTTGTTTATCATTCCATTTTATTCAAAGTTGACAAAATCAAGTATTAAAATTTCATTGCATGCCACTTCAATCCATCATTTTTCACTAATTTAAACACAGCCTTTAACACATAATAATATGTATTTATGTTCTTTCAGTTATAAAAAAACAGGTTACATTTTGCTTTTGTGACTAACGATTTTCTACCGGTTTACATACTACTGCAAACAAAATATGCATACCTTATGTGTATATGTGTAAGTCTGAAGTGGAATATCATTAGCAAACATTAATGCTGTCTATCAATAAGAGCCATTATTTCACTTATCTAAAAACTATAAAGATCAAAAAAGGCAAATTGTATGATATTAAAAACATATTTAACCGTAAAAGAATGTATTTTCCTTTTAGTTACTCAATTTGTAGGCATGTAGAAAGACAACAAAGATTCACAGGGCATCATCTGAGCATGCCATAAGGTTATGAATGTAAAGGAACCCCCTTCTGGCCCCACTAAGGATGTATCAATGGTTCGGATCCCGGAATGTATAATGTGCAGTATTTAGTATAGTAAATAGTCTCTGATAAGTTCGGTTTCAAGTTTTAAAGTCCGTAACTACAATTTGAGCAAAAGTTAATCTGTATTTGTATAGTCCAAAACCATGATTAGAAAAACTAAAACATAATACTCTTTGGTTTACCTAGTTACATTACCTCACTGACTTCGGCTTCCCTGAAGCTGTACTTTTATGCACCTTGTACAATTCTACAACATAGAAACAAATTCGGTATTTCAAGAGGCATGCTATGTAACTGTGTGTGGCCAATGAATCATTTATTATATCAAATACTCCGCACTTTTAAAGCAAGGAACTCGAAAAATATTTTTCATACTGTTTCTCAATACAACTAGTTCAGATTCACCAGAGTGAAAACTGATAACTACATTAGTATCATACGTTCTCTACCGAGTATTCCTCCAATATCGAGCTAACTATGAACATCTTTAAGTCTACAAGAACAAGTTTACCCCAGTAGCTGGGGTAAGCCAACCGTTAAACATCGCAAGTCTAAAACTTATTTTGAAACAGTATTGTACACTTACAGTACCATCTCTCCCATCACCAGAATAACATCACGATCATCAGATATTGTACCAAATTGGGCCACGCAACACAGCCAAATCTTAGCATTTCATCCATTTTCTTCCAAATCGCAACATCTGTAAATATTTTATCTCTAGAATTAAAGGGATCTCAACCACTAACCGAAAGGCTTGTACAGTTTGGCTTAATCCCACATATCCTTCCAGTGAAGGAGTTTGCCATATTCTAGTTTCTCTCATTTCATTAGGACCGTCAACTTATCTGATAGTTTCTCCTTCGTATAAAACATCTTTTCTTTTTTCTTTTTCACTTAAGCAATCTCTCTAAGTTTATTGCTTGATCTTTTGTACTGCTTAGGCATATCACAAGAATCCTCAATTAGGCAGTCATCACGCCATCACAACCTCTACAGATGGATAGACTTTTATCAAGTTTGCACTAAAGCAATGAACAGAAATTAATGTTCAATTTCAGCCAAAAGCAGGAATGGCATGTCGTCTTATCCAGTTCATCTATGATAGATACCATGTGATTTAAAGAACTGAAAATCCGGGTGATTAACCTGAACAAGCCTTAACCATTTATAGGCAGCCTGCAAGAAGGAACTCACTTGTTGAGTCTCACCAACTCCTTTTTTCATCCAAATAGACCCCTTTAACTTATAGGAAGCCATTGCAAAAGTAGGTATAGAAATCTTTGGTGCAGCATCTATCTCACTGGGATAAACAAGTGTTGGACCATCAGTACGACCACTTCCTGCAAAGTGAAATAAATTAGTCAGTGTTTCATCAAAGTGATCAAGCAACAACTATGTCATGTTTCTGGCAGAAAGAACTGTTTTTGCTATAAGCTGATATAACATGAACCAGCAAAGTATTACTGCACAATAAGATTAAGAATTAACTTCTGCTTTTCCATATTTGTCAATTTCAAATTGAGGATAAATGACCATAAAGTAAGAGATAAGACAACAAACGATTGGTTTATGCTGGGAGGGACTATGGAAGCATAATAGTTGCCACAATGATCGATGGTAAAATAAATAAAAATAACTTTCATGTGGTTATTTATTAATTTAGAAAAACCATACAACAGAAAATAGGTTTTGGAAGGCCTTCGAGAATAAAGAGTTCATATTGTCTATATTTAAGTAATCAGGGATATGTACTAGGGGTAAAACATAAGTGAGAAGTGAAAACACAGGGTAGGGTCAGAGCAAATTTCCTGCAACAATATATTTGCATCTGCTCAACTTGTTACAACCTCCTGAGTCTTGGATTTGCTTACTGAGCATGTCCAAGAATTAACAGTCTCTTTTATAAATAATATAGTCCAAATTGGTATTATGGGTGGGCAAAAAATCCATAAAATTAGATATGTTCTATTACTGAACTAATCCAATACATTATAGATCAAATTTTTTTTAATTAGAATTAGAATTAATTCCAAATTCATATTTTTTAAGAACTAGTTTAGACTTTTATAAATCCAAACCCATATTTTTCTAAAAGAACATAATTTGGGTGGTTATAAATCGGTTTGATTTGATACTATTAAGAAGTGAACTTTAAGCCTAACTCAACCTTATAAAACCAGCTTATAAGGTGAGGTTTAAACCCACTTATATATTATGGGTGATCCGATACCAGCCCGGTAGCGGGTAGCCTGATAAGGCCAACAAACTCGAGTTGGCCTAATAAAACCAACAAACTCTCGCTAGAATAGACTCTAAATGATTCTAATACCATATTAAGAAGTGATTTTTAAGCCTAACCTAACTTTAGAAAACCGGCTTAAGATGAGGTTTGTACGGAGAATGGACTGTAAGTTTAGGAAAAATTGGAGGCCATTATCACAAATTGCACAAGTATCTTGCGCTCATCATAGAAAAATGACAAAGAAATAGATGGTGATCTAATTCATAGGATTGAAGCAGGCTGGATGAAATAAAGCATCTCTAGTGTTATGTATGGCTAAGAGGAAGCCCTCAAGCTACCATGCAACTATAAGTCCCGTGATATAGTATGGAGATTGAGTGTTGGGCAATAATAAAACAGATGAAAGAATAAACTCCACGTGACAGAGATGAGAATGATGCATCGGGTGAGTGGACATACTAGAAAAATAAGAATGGGAATGAATGGAATAGAGAGGAGTTGAGTAATAACTATTGTATGGAAAAACCCAGTAGTTAACCTTAAGAGTTTTGGCATGTCTGGAGAAGATTTGTAGTAGACCCACTAAGTGTAAAACAGATGGAAGGTAGCCCTATTGCTAGACCATGTAAAAAAAACTATAGCTGAAACCATTGAAAAGGAAGTAGATAGAGGTAATATTTTATCAAAAGAAATTATTTACAATAAAGTAGTATGACATCAATTGATCCATGTAGCTGACTCCAGGAAAAATGTATGGTAGTGGTGGAGGCAATCAATTTCAAATGCAAAATGATATCCCCCAGTGTCATTTCTTGTCTAACAAATCATCCGTCATTAGAAGATAAAAATGTTTAGTTCCAAGTCAGCTGCAGATTTGCACTCATTTTGTTCTTAGTTGCACACTTGACAAATAGATGCAGTCAATTTTCACATGAATATACCTAGAATATCCCAAAATATGATATTCAAAGAAAGGGACATGCACTATGGTAATCTATATAAATAAGTACAAGCTATAAGCTAGCTTGAAATAGCTAAACAAGCAAGAAATTAGTCTAAGTAACAAATACCATGGTCAGATCACATTTTAGCTAAATATCAGCCATACTTAAATGCTAAGAAGAAAATTTAATGTGCTTAGCATCGAAGCCTATGAAAACAAGTCATTAGTCTAAGTGGTACTGGATATAGTCCCCTTAAACAAGGTCTCAAGTTCGAGATTATGAATGAAAAAAAAAAAATTGTAGGGTTGACCTTGCTAAAGGTGGTCAACTAGGTTATTAGCTATAAACAAAAACTGGTGGATACTCCACCCAATGACATGGTATTAGAAAACCTTATGACATCGTGTTTTAAAATTGGTTTTGACATGATTTGACCAAAAAAGAGAGGACATCCACCTAACTTGTTAATAAGAAGAATTATGATTAATAAACAATCTCTTTCTCTACTACCCCACCCAGCCCATACTTTGTTTGTCAAAGTAACCAATAACATGTCATCCGTCTTAAATTTAGAGTGTCTATTTTCTTTCAAAAATACACATACTGTAAGGGCAAAAAGGAAGAGCAAAAGTAGTTAGGGATTGTTGAGGAGAAAGATTCATTCACACAATTAGAAAGTTTCTAAGGAAAGAGGACTTGTAGGAGGATCTGTTTTTCTATTCTTGGATATTTAATGTGTTTGGTAGCTCATCAGCAAAAATGGATGCCTATCATTTCAGTGCATATAATACTAGCTTTTGCATCACTCATACATTTGGACATGAAAATGGGATAGTACATGCATTTTTTTGCACCAATCCAGACATGCACTTAACTGTTCAAGTCCTCGGTTAGTTTTTGGAAAATTTTCATTTCTCTTTAATGAGCTTGTAACACATGGGAAAATAAAGCAGAATAAGATATTGCATTTACAGTTATGACGTGTGCTGACTGCGGAGCAAGTAATGGTTAGGAAGGTGAAAAAAAACATGCAGTTCATTGAATACATATGCTAGTGGAGCAGATGCCCATCTTTCACATTAGTTGGCAAAAATAAAATTATTTGTTTTTGTAAATATTCTGTAAAGTATCATCGGACTGATCCTTCGTTTGAGACAGAAATGAGAGTAATGAAGTCCTGATTTAGGAGATAACATTTTGCACCATTTTGAGAGACTAAATCAATGACATTTTGCTTTGTTAAGGAACTTAAACATGACACAGACAATGACACAGTCTCGACAAAAATGGGGATTTTAACTCAAAATGCACAGATACATTTAATCTAGCAATAACCAAAATGAGTGATGTATAAGCAACACTGAGTGATCAAAATAGGCTTAAAGTTCCATGATTACCTGTCAAGGGTGTATGGAGTTTATGGTATGTTAGAAAGCACGCATCTAAATCTTTTAAAGTTGGACCTGTGGGTATTCGATATATAGGATACCTAGAACATGACATTAAAATATGTTAATGGACAAAAAAACAGTATTACGACATTAGATGAAGTTAATCTTAATGGGAAAAAAGTGATGACACATTAGATTACCATGCCACAGACATCCAACTGTCTGGTAATAAGTCACAGCTTCTCAATGTCTTGAGGGCAGGATAATAGCATGCAAGATCTTGTATCTGTCAAAATATTATAAAGTATAAGATCCATGGATCAGATTCTGGGTAAATAAGCCACACATTGACTACAGATCAGTAATTGCCTTATCAGCCAACGGTTCCCGGCTATAAGGAGGATCTTGTTCCAAATACTCAAAAAGCAAATCTTGAGGATTCCCAGTTTCACTATCATCACTAGAAAATCCTTCTTGCACTGCCCCGTGTTTGTCGTTTATGGATTGTTTGTTCATTTGCAGTGAGATACCACCTGTTAGATATTGACTACTTTGTGTTGTAAACTCAGTCCTTTTTCCATATTCATAATCACTACTTCCATCGCTACATGAATCTCTGTAGTAATCACCATCACTATCTTCACTGGTGTACCTAATGACATAAGAAATTAAGAAATTCATATCTGATTAGTTACAAGCTAAATAACAATAGCTTACACTCCCATACCACTTGCAAGTTATAATTACACAACAAATTAAGAAAATAGCAAAAGTAAATTAAAATTTATTATTACGTTGACTGCATAAAAGAAGCAGCAGCCAAGAGGTGAGAGAGTATAAATAAAAAATTAAAAACATACATTGAGATCCATAATGATTCATTAATTCATCAAAAGTCAAAATCAATGGATAGTGGACTTATTTAGACAAGTTTCTCCAGAAACACTTCTAAAAGAGAAAAATAAAGAGAGAGAAAATGAGCTTCTCCATAAACTAAAAATAGCTTATGCACAAGTTAAAAATAAGAATTTAGAGAAGCTATAAGAGAGTTTCTAACAATTAGCTTATGCCTAAGCTAGTTTTAGCTTATGAAGAAATTAATTTCATTTTTTCTTCTTAATTTTCTCTCTTAAAAGGGTTTATGGAAAAGCTTCTCCTCCAAACAGATCCTATACAAACAGCAAAATTGAAAAAAATATTAAATTTCAACTGCGTTAGGCTGTTATCAAACTTCCTCAGATCAGCTGGTCCAAACGGTCAGACCAAAACCACTGTTGTTGTTGTTGTTACCAGGTGGAACTAGTTAGGAAATTAGATGTAACTAGAATTAAACCAGTGTGAACTGACT
>Ga0123342_1009200_pt1 | contig 11965 bp, 6 predicted proteins | sample Turbeawhitnodule_FD_89960 | JGI IMG/M metagenome (GOLD analysis project Ga0123342, IMG submission 89960) | Root nodule microbial communities of legume samples collected from Mexico - Turtle bean Mexico white nodule | ecosystem: Host-associated > Plants > Roots > Nodule | place: Mexico: Nepantla... | reverse complement strand
TGAATAAAAAAAAAAACACACGCTCTAATAATCGATAAAAATAATAGATATATATATATATATATATATATATATATATATATATATATATATATATAAAGAGTTTCTCTCCTTTAAATTTGACAGTTATTTATTTTAAACTGAAAATTTAAATGTTTAAAAATTTAGAAAAATTTGAATTTGAAAAAAAAAATCTAATTTCTTACAATTTTACCCTTTAAATACCTTTTTTTAAATTTAAATAATTTTTTCCAATAAAAATTTACCTACACAATAAAACTAACATACAATAAAATTATAAAAAAAATTATTTATTTTATAATTATTTTTATTAAAATATTTTTATAATTTATTAATATATTTTTATTTTAATAGTTATTATAATAATAATAATATTTTTTATAAAAATAAAATAGTGTATTATATCTAGATTACACTAATTTTTTGTTTGTCTTTATATGGTTAAATTTATATTAACTCAATAAAATTATAATTATTTTAAATTTATAATGTAATATTTTTAATCATAAAAAATATAATGAACTCACTCAATCACGACTAAAACATTTTGACAAGTTTTTCTGTATTATATAAATTTTAACCTGTATTATATCATTTTTTTAAAATTTCTAAAATTACTCTTTTTTCTGAATTCAGAATTTAAAAAATTTAATTCAAAAGTAAAATCTGGTTCCAGAAAATAAAATAAAATACGTTTTTTAAAAAAAATCCAAAACACAATCTAAAATTGCATTCCAGACAAAAATTTCTGGAATCCAAAAAGTGTTCTATAAATCCAAATCCGACTGAAAATGTATTTTAAAAAAAAAATCTGAACTTCAATAATAAATCCAAGAAATAAAATCTGAAAAATATATTTTGGATAATAATTATAAGGTACATTTTCTAATTACAGATTGAGTACTAGTTGGAATAGATATGGTGCACGAAGAATTTTTGAAACAATTTTATGCTGAAAACATAGAAATATTTCTAGAGAGTAAAAAAAAAGAAACGAAAAACATTATATTAAAAAAAGGCATTCAGTAACAAGACATTATATATACAACTTGGCTTAATTTCTGAACCCCGTATATTATACACTTGAAAATTGTACCAAAACATGATTCCATGATGTTCTTCATTTGTGTTTATTCTTCATCCGCAGTAAAATCAGGTTCTGCAGGCTTCTGAAAAAGCATGGGGGGTAATCTCTCTGCCACCCTACCCTTCTTTGCACCATTACGGCGTAGCAATGTAAGTGCATTTGCAGCAAACCTTGAAGCATATATTGTAGCACCAAGGCTAGGTGAGCTTCCACCTGATTTAGCCAACACATTTTGCAGTCTATTCTCGTCTTCAACCAGGGATTCTTCAAGCTTCCTCTTACTGTATCGCCGCCATGCAGCTTGGATGAAGCACGCAGCCCACGACCGCCATTGTTGCGAGTAGAACCGGAAAGTGTGGCGTAGCTGCTTACTGTGAAGGCGCCGAAACTGTGATGCCACGAACTTCAAGTCATCGGCTTTGAGGGCGAAGGCTTCCACTTCTGAAAGAGTTTGGACTGTTCTGGTTGAGGTGGGAAGGTTGGATGAGGAATGGGGATCCAAGGCCCACGTCAGAAGCTCCTCTCCACAGAAGTCACCAGCTTTCAGATACTCCGAGTTGAAGAAACCGGTTCTTCCACCGTTAGTTGTTATGGTCAGTAACTTCCCACGCATTATGAACAGCATCTCATCAACTGGGTCTCCTTCCCTCACAATGTAGCTTTCTTCAGTGAACAGCACCGGCTTCAGACGGTCACACATTGCATCCAGAAGTTGTTCATCCATTTTCTCAAACATTGGCACCTTCACACACAGCACACAATATTGGGTTGGTTACTTCTAATACTAACTCAAAATAAACCTGCTAATTAGATGAATTTGCACACATGTATATACTATTAAAAAAATTCCTTATGATAAACACTAAACAGGACTGATATCATATTAAAAACTCTCGTTAAGATAGATTTTAAATAGTTCGATTTTAAATAGTTCGATACCAAGGGTTGGTTATTTCTCATATTGAACTCAAAATCAACTATGGTTTTTATTTATTCTATTAGAGAAACTAATTTTGAAACAAAAGTAATTATTAGGACATTTCCATTGCAGGTCAGAAGTTTATGACCTGGTCTTATAAGACCCCCCATTGAAGTATAAGAATGAAAACAAATATTTTTGTCATAAAAACATCAACAACTAGATGAAATATTGATTAAAGTGAGTTTTACAAGATTCTTCTATCAGAAGTGATGATATGAACAATATCTGGTTTTGTTAAAGGTTTCTCTAGTTGGGCTTGTCTTGATCCTTTATACCTAAAAACATTGTAATATTTATGGTCATAGTAATCTTGGCAATGTTGAAGTATACATCTGTTGAATAATGTGGTGTTTAATGGAGATTGAATAATTAATGAAAGCTTCTTAAAAGTATTTGATGGGGATTCATGTAATTCTTTATATTTATAAATGTTAAAGCACAATTATATGATTCTAAGAGTTATTTTCAATCTTTACTTTGTTGTTTTAGATTGGTTTTATACTACACAATTTTGCTCTTCTAGAATACCACCAACATTTTGGAAAAGAGATATTCAACAAAAGTAAGAAATTCACAATCACTACACATAGGTGGTTGGTTCAAAATATGTGGATAACAGCAGAAAAGGAATAAAGATTAAAAAAATATATATGAAGGGGACAGGGGCACTTACTCTCATTAGCAAAGCCAAACAAAGATGTCGCTTAATGTCTCTTCTTAAATCCTTGGGAAGATTACGAACCAAATTGTCTTCATCTACGCCTCTGGTTTCTTGCCATTTGTACTGCTCATATCGTCTGATTCGCACTCTCAGGCCATCAGGAAGCAATCGGTGAGACATCCACTGTTCTGCATCCCTCCTCTTCACTCTCATCTCCTCCAATCTTGTGGTTGTTGACTGCAAATATGTCTGTTTCAAAACAAGTATAATTGGTCAAAAAACTATAGAAAATATAACAGAATTACTCAGTAAACTCTATTCTTGTAACTAATAACTATACTCTCTTCTTATCAAACTGATTTACCTCTATAGTAAACTCATAACTAACTTTTATTGCTTGTTGCAGCATTTTTTATTTTAAGCCATAAAGATACAAGAATTGCTTAACTTATGAATCACCAAAACAAGATTTTTAGAAATGTGATGAAAAAGCCATGGAGATCAAACGTTTGGGTATGATTAGAAGATGGATAAGAAAACTTAGTTTGGCAGTTGTTCCATGGAAATCTCATAATTCAACTAGGATATCTTAATTCAACTAGCAAGATAAAAAGATATACTGACCTTACAGAAGAATAGTATTCAAAGAAGGAAAAGATAAAAGACAAGAAAGTATATGTAGCACTTGCAATAAAAGTACAAAATCCAAAATTAATAAATAGTACATGTCAGCTCCATTGCATGATTAGATGAAATCTTTTTCTTTTGTTTCTATTTAACTGTCATTAACCATTTATACTCTCACCCTTCACCTAATTTTAACTAGTTTAAATATATACCTTGCTATGATGTAGCAATGAAAATGGTAAAATGGAAAATCTAAAAACATTTTATTAAAATGAAAAAATTATTGCATTCTTAGTTTCTCCAAAAGAACCTTCAACTACCCTAAAAGAGGAACAAACGGAGTATTTGGTACGAACCTGCATATTTCCAATGAGGAATGAAAATAACACCAAACCAGATACAGAAATGAAAACTGCAAAGCATATTTCCCAAACATAGGTACTTGTTCCCAGGTTCTGGCCAAGAGAACTGCAATAAAAGAAATTACAGAATATTAGATAATAACTTCAGTAATAATATGCTCAAGCTTAAAATTTAAAAGACATACACTCATGCTGGCTGAGAGAATCCCCACCCTAGGTAGCATTTTTATTGAGCAAAGCAAACAGATTCAAAACTGAAGTGTAAATCATTTTCCAGCCTTCAGCACATCTAACTAGTACATTAATTTAACTGATGATCCATTCTTTATCTATCTACAAATATTATGTGCCCAACCACTTCTTGCAGACAAAAACACATGGACCTGAAGATGCATGCAAACACTTTGAAAGGAAGAAAACTTATAACCACAAATCATCCAGCATAATAGGGAACTATCATAAACATTTCTATGCTTTGAGCGCATACACTTATAAAATCCAAGTAGTGCAACAGTACAAAAAATATCCTATTATTGCACATCAAACCCCAAAAGAAGCCACAAAATCAAAAACTTATTGCAACATAATATTATTTACCTCAAACCTAAATTCATAACATATATTAAAAATAAAAATCAAAGAAGCGCACCTCAAATTTTTTAAGCCCCACCAAAAGCAGTAAAAGAATTTTTGTGGAAAATCTCTTGACTCCACAACACCGGATTGAAGAGCATCAAGGAACATTCCAAAATCAAAGAGATTTTTATCTTCCTTCTGTATTGGGCAAGAAGTATTCAGGAATGTCGAAATTTTGCTCAGCCCACCCCAATAATCATTACAATACATATCTGCCTTGTTACACACTGTTGTATTACTTCGACAGGCTTCTTGCCAACATGTGGTTTCTCGTTCTATAGAAAACAAGTACCAAAAGGCACCAACAACCTGAAAAAGCAATTAACTCAGCAATCACAAAGAAATGCAAGTGACATCGATTCATATTTTCAAACTTTCACTAATATTATGTTTTGTAAGAAAAATGCAAATTGATGTGTCATATTTAAACATGCAATACTAGGAATAAAAACAAAAAGGTACATGGTAACTACAATATACATGGATACTTGAAAAGTATGAACACATACAACAAGCAACGACATGAATACTTATTCGCAAAATTTTGAAGTATTGTCTCACACCTGACACAAAATGCCTAAAATGTGTCCAACACAGGCACATCAACAACATCTTTTACAGTATATAAATGCTGAATAAGAGATCATTAGCAACCTGCTGATCACAAAATTAAATTTATCTAATTTTACATAAAGAGAAGGGTGCAAGAGAATTTATTTTGCGTTCTCAAACACAACTAGTAAACTTACCACTGTTGGGGAAATTAGCATATCAAAGGTAGTTAACCTTTCAAGTTGCATTCTATTTAAGGTGATTCAAGGTTGTTGGTGGTATTCCAGAGGAAATGATAGTATTTAAAACTCAAGGAACTTAATTTCTACAAAATTGTGTAGAAAAAATTAGAGTAAGAGAAAGATAATTTGGGAACTGAAATTGTCTCTGTTTTGATTTGTTTTCCCTACTTTTGCTTACATTTTGTAGCACATTCAAAGAAGTCTGAAAAATAACTCTAAAAATTTAACAGTACTCTAACATTTAGAAATATAGGGTCACATGAATACCATTAAATACTTGTAAGAAGCCTTCGTTAAGTATTCAATCTTCCATTAAACACTTATGACAGCATATTAACAAATGTATACTTTAACATTTCCAGGATTACTGTGACCATACATATTACAGTCTTTTTAGGAATAAAAAAAGGCAAGAAAAAAACCCAACTAGAAACCTTTAACAAAACCAGAAATGTTATTAATAGGTACAATCATAAACATGTTTGATTTTAATTTAATATTTCTAAGAGTCTGTTTTAAAATCCAATTTTCCCATGGAAAAAAACATACCCACCTCTCACCAGGGGAATGGAAATCAAATAAACCATTGAATTCCACTGGAACAGTAGGGTTTACAATTCACTGGAGGGAGAGAGGATAGAAATCTTGTAATTACCTAGACATGTGGAAGCAGGCAAGAGAGGACTCTGCTAGAAAAGAGTGGGAATAAAATGCAAGAGTTGGCTTAGGAGAGATAGGAAGAATTGTATGGAGATGGTCGTTCCCAAAGCTAGGACTCTTTAGAAACTTCTCTATTCTGCAATTTTCATTTTTACCATTCCTATCATAAACTAGCCAATTCAATCTTCAAATACCTGCATCTAATAATCTATATGTCTGTTATGCAACTAGCATAGCATACAGAAGTGGCAAGTGTAGATCCCAACCCACTTACACATGTACACATAGCCTCCGCAGAAAAACCATAAATTTTTAATGAACTGATAAGACAAAATGAAATTGTTATGGACAGAACATCACTCCCACTACCACATCTGAAAAGCTATCAATAACTGCTCGAACAAAAATATAAAAAAAAAAAAAAAAAAAAAAAAAAAATCTAAAAAAAAAAAAGAAAAAAAAAAAAAAAATCGCCGAAAAAAAAAAAAAAAAAAAAAAAAAAAAAAACTAGTAAGGCTAGAAAATAGCACGTAAATAACACAAACAAGTACCTATGTGAAAGCAATGTTATCAAAATTCAATTTCGATACACATAAATGAAAGTATATATCGTAAACTTACATGACTTGCAAGCATGTAAAGAAATAGATTAAATGCAGCTCCAGCCCAAGCAGTTTCAGTGAGAATGCCAGAGGCTCTTGTAACTTCTCTATATAATGGAATGACCCGCAATAAACGAGGCACATATTGGAAGAAGACAACAAATTTCAGCAAGTTCTTGGTATTAAGTGATTTAAAACCACTCATCTTTGGAATGATAACTAGAATCACCACCTAGCAATATTATAACAAGCCTTGAGTCAATAAGATCACAAATGAACCCCACAACAATGTAAAATTGAATCTACACTAAGATGTTAGTGGGACATAGACAATATGAAAGTATCCGTACCTGTGGGAGGGGAAGAACAGCAAGAATGTCAACTAAGAAATATGATGATAGATACCTCCTTGCTATTGCCCAAGAATCTTCAACCAAAACACCTCTTCCAAATACACGAGAAGAGGGAGCAATGAATCCAGTACGAAATTGGAAAATCATGTGGATTATATAAAAAGCATCAGAGAAAGATCTTAAGACAGTTGCTGTAATCTCCATCTTACTGTCCAGTGAAAGACATTTTTTCTCATCATCAATAACCGGGACATAAAAGAACAAAGGATCCAGTGATACTGCGATAACACATAATAATACAAATATCTTGTTCCACCTTTGAAGGAATGGACCCTGCGGATCAAGTATTTTCTTTCTAGAACTAAAACTTCTAGAAAGAGCACTACTATAGGGAAAAGATTTGAATGATGTTCTGAAGCTTTTTATCCTATCAGAACCAGATTCCAATCCATTTTGAAACTTCTCAGAAACTGAACTTAATGTCGTTCTAAATATCCCTGAGTGTGCAATTTTGATCTCAGAATAATTGCTCTCAGAACTCTTCTCCAAATTCCAATCCCTAAACCTGAACATCACATAAATATTAAACGATGAATAAATGGCAATATAAACTTAGTTAACATGTGTTATTCCTACCAAAAGATGTCTTCCATATAAATGCTGATTAAGGAAAAAAAAAAACTTCTATAATATAAGGTTGATAATTTGGAAATGTCGAAACGGTTTGATTTGGACAAGTGGTAACTGAATTGTGACTCTTACCCTCAACCGCAAGAATGAAAAATACATGCTACGGATAAAAAGTAGAATGCTTCTAAAATTTTCATAGACAGCAACATAAAATCAATGTGAGTAAATAAGGCAGGCATCTTCATACTAACCTAACAACCTTCTCTTGTTGTGCAGTGCTCATAATTGTAGCCTACTTCAAGAACAATAAAGCAGAACCAGCCTTGTAAATCTCATTGAATACCTCCTTCATTCACCACACTCCCTATTCCTGAAATAAATAAGAGACAATGACAATCAGACACTTCATTTCTCAAGCAAAACACAAACCCCACCATAACAATATCAAAAAATACAAACCGGTGAAATTAAATTAAACTTGTAATGATAAAAGAAATCAAATTTGTGATACCAAAAATAAAGTTCTCAAGATTGATTGTATCTGCTATAGCCCAAAAGGGAAAGATTCCATTAAAAAAATCACCCAATCTTTGTTTTTTTAAAGGAACTTTTTTTGAAACCAAACTCATTGAAAATAACTAACATGTATGTTGGCGTTGATTAAACTCCCAGATTTCGACCAAGCAGTGGTGAAGTAGAAAAGTAAGTAATGGCACATAAACAGTGGAGAAATATCACAAGGGGCGGTCAAGTATGGGAAAAAAACAAAGAAAACGGAGAAAGCACGAACTTGAAAACTGCAAAGTCTGAACCAGTTTGTGATGGAAAATGAAGATAGAGACAGAAGAAGAGGAACTGAATGAAACGTAGGAAGGGCTATGAAAGCAGATTGCAAGTGAAGAGGGGAATGAAGAAGGGGACGCAGAAAGAAGAAACGAAAGTTCGAGGAAAGGAGCGAGGAAGTGACAGTTACTACACCAAGTGGGTTAGATTTTTTGCATTCAAAGTTAATTTGTGATGAAAGTTTGGGTTTTTACAGATACTGAGAACGAAAGGGAGGGCGAGTTGGTGTTTGTTTGGTGTGTGAATGGGGATGATGAGACAAGACAATTCATGTGAGTGGTCGGTCCCACTCAAGTTTAAAGTTTAAATTGTTAAATACGTTATTTTTGTCGCCTTTGTGTGTCGTGCGTTCATTCTGTTCTGGTGTCCGTTGACAACACGGGTCAATCAAAGTCCTGTTGAATGTCTCGCACAATTAATAAAGGTTGTAAGAAATTCTTTTTTCAAAGTAGCAAGATTGGAAAAACATTTAATAATGTATTGTTTACTTGGACAACATATTTAACTATTTATTATTTAATTGTTTATAACCATAGTTAAAATTTAGTTCTAAATAACTGAATTTTGAATTTCATTTTGATTGATTATCATAGGTTCCTCTTCATTATGAATTTAAAACAATAACCAAAAATAATAAAATTATTACTTTTTTAATATATTTTTTCATTAAATATCTTTTTCATATTTACTTCAATAAAATAAATTTTATAAATTTCATTAGATTAAAATTAAAGATATTGATTCAATTTTAAAACTTCTAATACACTTAAAAAAAAAATCTTACGATTAATTATAAGTTTAATTATATATATCATCCTTTTGGACAAAATTTTCTTTTTTAAGAATTATTATACTCTATATTTAAGTATTTTATTTAAACTTTTAGGACATTAATGAGATTATATTTTTATTGCTTGAGTTTTTGGACTCAACCTCATATTTTCATCTTCCAAAGCTTGGAGTGGTTTAGTCTTTTTACATTTGACCTCCATCTATTTTGGCTTCAATTTGGCCTAAAGTCATTTGTTAGACATTGTAGTTGCTTCCTTCGGTCTTTTATCTAGGTATTTCCTTTTGGTCTTTATCTATTTGCTTCCTTCTCGTCTCTATCTCGCAGATGTAGCTCATGCACTCTCAAGATTTAAGCAACACATTGTTAAGTAGACGAACCAACGCCCATCAGACAATCTCATGATATAAGCGTTTATATGTTTTGATGATAACAAACACTATAAGGTGTGTTGTGATATGACAAAGTTCACTTATGTGCAATACAAGTTTAGACAAAAACAATAGAGCATATGAGCAAGACTCATTAGACGATACAACAACAGAAAATGTTGTTAGACAAAATAATGACATGTTCATAATGTCAAACGATCAAGTCTTCGTGTTCATTCTCTAAATGGCTAATATATTCATGAGAACATTAAAAATAAATAAATTTTTCATATAAGAAAAGATCACATCAAGACAAAGCTCTCAGCAGACAAAGGACATATCAGATGAAGCTCGTGAAAAGCTCAAATCAGATGGTGGATTAGACAATACAATTATGAATTATCACATTAGACGATTCTAGTGTTAATGAACTCATTGAAGATCATATTAAATGAATCCCTTGTGAAACACAAGGCAGATGCACAAGTCATAAGTATCAGACGTATAATGGAATTATACACGTATAAAACTATACTAGCATTGTCGATCCGTCAAATGAAACATTATGTTAGAGAAATATCTATACTTCATCTTTACATTTTTTTTTTGTGACACTATCTATTTCATTCTAAATCTTATTTTATGAATCCTGAATTATATTTTACAAATAAAATTATTGGATTAAATGTTTTTGGAAATAACTTGACTAGACAATATTACATTGTAAAAGCCTTTGAAAAATAAAGTATGAATATTTTCTATATCAAAGGTTTTTTGAAATATGATTAGTGGAATAATATCCAAGTTAAAATTAATTATGCTTCAATGTTCTAAACCAATATTAACTTGGAAAGTATTTGAAAATGATTTAAATGAGAAATATCTGAGAGTATGATACGAAAAAGAAGATGGGCAGATATAGAAATATCCAAGTTCAGAGATAGTCAAAGCTCAATGGAAAAAGTTCATACAGATAGATAAAGTATTTGGAAGGAAAATACATTTTAAAGACACAAAGATCACATAGAAGCCAACATTTCCTTATCGGGCGTCTAACACGTAGAAGATGATGAACAAAACTGACAAGAGAATATCCAAGACAAAATTTATTCAAATCTCAAATACAATTAAAGAAACATTTTGAAATGTTTCATAAGATTCGAGAAGCGTAAATTGTATCAAAATAGAAGTTTTCATATTTAACGTCTAACACATTAAAAAAGAAAAACAACAAGGAAGATTAACTTGATACTCAAAGTAATGAAGATTAAAGTTTCTATGTTCATATTAGAGGAAGATAAATAAAGTTTTTTAAAACCCTTACACACAAAGATCAATCCAAGCAATAGTTTCTATATCATGAGTTTAACTACTTTGAAGAGAAGAAACCCTAAAGTTACAATGCACACATTTTAAAAGTATATAAAGACCTCAAGGGTGAAAAAAAAAAAACTAGAAACAAGCATCATACGAAACATTCAAGTGTACAGAAAAGCATTTTTTAGTTGTGTTTAGAATTATGCTTATACATTTTCATATCTAGTAGTGAAGATCGAAATTGTGAGATTTGGGTTTTGAGCATAACCATTGTAAATCATTCACAATTGTGAAGTATCTGTGAGCTTTTATTGTTCTCTCTAAACGAGATTTTTCTCATTGTATTGAGAGATCCTTGATCTCAGGGGAAAATTTGGGTTGTGTGTACCTGAAGAGGTTAGAATACTTGGTGTACTTGAAGAGGTTATAATATTTGATGTACTTAAAAAGGTAAGAATACTTGGTGTACCTTCAGATGTTAGTGTACCGTCCCGTATCCGGGCATTGACAAAGTCAAGGTCAAAGTCAACATAAGGCGTCGCCTAGGTGAAGAGACGCCAAGTGTCAGCGTCGCCAAGAGGAAGCGTTGCCAAGGTCAAGGCGTCGCCTAAGTGAAGGCGTCGCCCAACCAGGGTGTCGCCAAGATTAAACATCACTAAGACAAGGCGATCACAGTGTGGTTCCCCGATACCCATGGGTAGGAAAGACCATGGAGGGAGCGACGCCGTGAGAAGGCCTCAAGTCCCAATAAATCCGGAGTAGTGATGAAGAGAAGACAAAGGTGGCTTCAAGGCCATAGTGGTAGCACCAGTGTAGGACAGCCTGACTCATGAAGTACCCCTGGCGCCCCAGAGACGCCTTTGGGACAGATACGACTCAAGAGGAGGGTCACGCCCAGGGTAGCTAGGCGCAGGGTACGAGAGGAAGGCAGATACGCTCTCAAAGTGAGTGACTAGAGGATTGGGGGCATGAGTTGGCACCCAACAGGTCACCCCTTGCGCAGTAGCACTCCCAAGCAGGAGGACTCACACGAAGAAACGTCCCCAGATGGGGTCATGGTGTTGTGACGCCCTCCACGTGAATGACAGCCAGGTCAGAATAGAAATACCATTTAGTCAGGTACCAGGTAATTAAAGTCATTTAATACAGTTTCTGTTTCGAGCGTTTAAGGTACTATAAAGGCTCCCAAGCGTTTCAACGTCTTAAATGCGCTACGTTTTCTAATTAGA
>Ga0123342_1009199_pt1 | contig 11965 bp, 6 predicted proteins | sample Turbeawhitnodule_FD_89960 | JGI IMG/M metagenome (GOLD analysis project Ga0123342, IMG submission 89960) | Root nodule microbial communities of legume samples collected from Mexico - Turtle bean Mexico white nodule | ecosystem: Host-associated > Plants > Roots > Nodule | place: Mexico: Nepantla... | reverse complement strand
TTTTCTCTACAATTAGGGTTCATCAAAACCTCTCTTTCTTCATTACGATTACGTGCGATTACGTACGCTACATTAAAGCATCACATCAGACAAGGAATATTCATCTTCATTTACTGTAATATACACATTTAGAGCATTTAGTTACGGTGCTCCGATATGGAGGTGTTTGGTGTTTTCTGCTTGTTGATATCGTCGGAGTGCAAACGGCCGCGAGGGCGCCCTTTGTTCTCTCTGTTTCAGGTACTCACGACGGAGTAGGGTGAAGATCTGGAACCAAGACGAAGGTGTCTCTGTTACGCGAAGTCGCAGCTACGCACGAAACACGCTCTGGTCAACCGACAGGAACAACTCTCTACTCTAGAAGTTAATCATTTTTTTAATGGTTTATTCTTTTTATGTCTATTAAACCTTTGTTTAATTAAAGGTAATTGAATCATTTATTCATGTATGAGTACTCATGTAACTAATTCCTTGTTATAATTTTAATCTTGCATATTTGTTAATAATAAAATCTTTCTATTACCAAATCCATTTGTTATTATTGTAGTAACTATTTACATTGTTCAACTTTCTTTTACATTAATACTTAATAGTGTTTTTATGTTCCTCAATTCAATTTTAATTTGTTGTCTCTCAATATTTTATTGGATCATAGTGATTTTTCCATCACATTTTTAAAAAATAATTTTTTATTCAGGAAAGACTTCATTCCAAGAAGTTTAGCACGATTAATCTTATTGAAGGATTATAATGTTATCTCTTCGCCCAAAGAAAGAATAATTGTAAACCTGTTTTTTCATTTAAGAGTACATCTGTTTGTCGTTTAGATTTGGTCATGGGTATCTAGGAAAGTCTTTAATTTTTTAGGAACAAAACTCTTTTTTATATTCCAAATAATTTTACTAATTCTAATTGCTAAACTTGTCATCTTGCTTAGTTTAGAATATTATTCACGAATTCACTCAACATTATGACATTTGGGACCCTATGGTAAGCTTACTCCTGAGATCAAACATTTTTTTTTCTTACATTGGTTTTTACTTTGATATTTTTACTCACAATTCTAAGAATGCTAACACTATAATTTTTTTTTTCAAACGATTAAAACTTTTTTAATCAACAAAAATCACCTTACCAAATCCCATATGGGTCCAAATTATCAGTCATTCAATTTTTTTTGATAATTTATTGTTCACATCATTCCATCCATTTTTGTTTGTTATCATATAGACTACATACAAGGTATTGATAAATCTTTTGAATGGCTCCGATTATGTGCCCACATATGGAGACAAGGACGGAGACTGGATGCTCGCCGGTGATGTTCCCTGGGAGTCAGTGTCATTCATTCATTCACTTCCCTTTCTTTCTTTTACGTTAATTACTTCCATCTTACTATTTCTGACAAATTTCACAGAATGTTCGTTCAATCATGCAAGCGCCTCTGCATAATGAAAGGTTATGAGGCAATTGGCCTTGGTTAGTCATCATCATCTTCCTCACAATTCATATCCTAACAACTTTAGAGTACAAATAAAAACAACATTCAAAATATTATCTTACATACATTGTTTATTCCAACTTCACAGCGCCAAGAGCCGTGGAGAAGTGCAAGAACAGAATCTGAACTCATTTTAGGAATCAGCAACAACAATCGACTTGGTTGTTCATCGGCATCAGTCACAACGCACAAGGAACCAAATTGACTCCAGCAAGATTGAGTCTAATATATGAATAATAAGATTATTATTATTATTATGTCTTTGTCATCTTTATAAATTTGTTATGTGTATTATTATATGGATGAGAAAATAGTTGGAAATTGGATAGGGAGAAGAAATACTATAGATGTTTATATGATCCCATTTTTGTTAGAAAATTTTGACTTTGTTTATTGGAAGCTAATGATAATGTTTTCCGGTGTATCTTTACTAGGTTTGGTTTTCCCCCCTCCGATTCTCAATTATGCCTTTCACTTAATGCACAACAATACTCTCTTCTCTGTCCAATCAAAGGGATCTAGTTGGCTCAGAACTGAAAAATATTGTAGCAGCACAATCCGATAGTTCTTCGCAAGAGATTTGGATGACAACAACAATGATGCCAGCCAGTGGCCTGAGCTCCAGCAGCCAATTCTACAGCTAGATTCTTCTTTGAACATTTGGTGCTGAATAATTCTAGGTATAATCGAACTTCTTTTCCTGCTCCATAAACTACAGAGTTAGCTATTACAATCTGATTGGTGCTCAAACTTTATGCTAGCCTTTCTAGTTTCCAAAACTGAAAATTCGGCAATAAACCTTCAACAGAAGCATTGGATATTGGCTTATGAATGGGATAAATAATGAAAAGAGACAACTAAATAAAACAAAATTAAATTGACAACATTTTATCATTCAATTAACGTGTTGCCCTTCTGTGAATCTAGGACCTTCTAAAGTTCAGTAGTCACATTATTGTTACGTTCATGTGTCCATATCAATAACTGATTATAAACCCGTTATACTGATTCTGCATGCATCCCCCGCAGATGAACCAACGTAAAACCAGTACAAAAAAAATTATTTCTAAATATGTCGCATACTCCTACAAAGGAACCATTTCCATACAAAAACTTACCTCTGAATAGGCAACGCTAACCAGGAGACAAAGAAAACGATGGTTAAATAGGGAAATCTATTCCAAAATCTTTGAAGTACAAAAAATATGATCATTAACGACCCATTGCACGTTGGGGCTTCTTCACAAAGCTCAATCGAATCTGGTTCAGACGTCTTCTCTTCCTAGCCATTTTCTCAGGCAAGGTTTCCCTCTTCTTCACAGCCTTGACAACCCTCTTCTTCTTCTGGTACCTTGGGTCAACAGCATAATCTTTAAGAATCACAGGCAATCCTCTAGTCTTTGCTTCATTGAACAAAGCATTAGCCCTATCAATACGATTGTGGGCACCCAATTTCCCCATCAATAAATCATAAGTTTGTACCCCGGGTACACACCCATCAGCCTTCATCATAGCAAACACACTCAGAGCATGATCAATCCTCTCAATGCCACACAAAATCTTGAGGAACTGATAGTAAGCCTTCTTGTCAAGAAACTCACCATACCCAGCAGATCTCATCCTATCAATCATTTCATCCCCCTCCTCCAACCTAGCAGCCTGATACAAACTCCTAATCAGAACAAGAAAAGTAGACTCATTAGGAGAACACCCCCACTCTCCCATACTACTAAACAAGTTCAACGCATCCTCAGTCTTCCTAATCTTACACAAATTCGTTATCAACACATTGAAAGTCTCCACATTCCTGGGAACCCCACGGTACTCCATCTCCACCAGCACCTTCTCTGCCTCCGAATCAAGCCGAAACAGATCCTTCTCGCGACAAAGCTTACACACGCAATCAAGCATGGCATTGTAAGCCCCTACACCAAGCTCAAATCCTCCACGATACATCTCACCGGCGAGCCTCTGAGCTTCCTCTAGCTTCCCATCAACGCACCAGCCTCTGATCAACAAATCACACGTAGCTTCATCGGGGAAAAACTCCCTCGCCAATTCCTTCACCATCTTCTCCGCGTAACTCGCGAAGCCCTTAGAACACAGCTTCTCCACGACTACCTTCAGCGAACAGCGATCGCGCTTCAACCCGTAATCTCTCTCCATTCGCTCGAAGAACTGAACCGCCTGGCTGGGCCGGCCCGCGCGGACGAGGCGGTCGATTGCTGACTCCAGCGTCTTAGGTCCGGAAGCGGCAGCAGCAGCGGAGAGGAGGTCATGCGTGGCTTTGAAGTCCTTGCGGCGACCAAAGTAGTCGACGAAATAGGAGAGTGTGTGGTCAGTGTGTGTGAATTGGGGATTGGAAGAGAGCCATTGGTGGAAGCCTAATACAGTGCGGCCAGCTTGAGGGGAGAGGTTTAGGGTTTGGAGAATCAAATTGGGGGTTGGAGTAATGTGGGAGAAACTTAGGTGCAGGCGCTGCGACACTGAGAGAGGATCGGAGTCTAGTTCTATGAGAAGCTCCGAGGAGAGAGAATTCGCAATTGGATCTGTTTGGGTTTCCGACGAGAAATGTCTGTTTAAGAAGAGCGAAGGAGAGAAGAGAGTTCTGGAATGGAAATGGGTAGTGGAATCTCCGGGAATGAGAGGAGGAGGCGGATGAATCGGAGAGAGAGATCTCAAAGAAAAGGAACCAGAACGGAGTAAGAGCCTCCGAAATTGCAGAGACATGTTTAGGGTTTAGAATGTGTGAGAAGAGAAGAGAACACCGTGAGGAAGGAGGAGCAACCACAACATACAAGGTAAACCTGGCAAGAAGAAGTTAGCCCACTTCAACTTGGGATTTTCGTATAAGATTTTAGCCCAAAACAAAATTAAGTCATCTAAAATATGGGATAGTATTAATTAATATATTAATGTATATTACAAATTATACTTTTTATTTATATAAATATATTTCTCTTTAAAATAAATAAATAAATAAAATTTCAGTACTGATTATAATCTTCATTTTCTCTTTTCTCTTACCCTAATTTTGGGAGTTACAGTAGTTTTTGTAGTTATGTATTTGTTCCAGGGCAGTTTCTCCTTTATCACATATTAGAACAAAATAGATATTTAATGGTATTTGATTCAAATTTATTTTAAATAAAAATATTCTTTATTAGTTTCTTAAAAAAATTAAAAAAATATATTTCAAACATTCACTATTTTTGTCCAAACTATACATGATAAAAAAAAATTAATTAACTTATTCGTCTTTATATTTATGACCAATATTCAATTTAGTATAATGATTTTTAAAAAAATCAATTTGTTCCCTATATTTTTTAAAATGTATCCAAAATTGTTCTTTCCATTAAGTCTCTGTTTATGGTGTTAAGTGTTGCTTATGTGGCAGAGAGAGGGGCTTATGTGGCAGAGAGACAGAGAGATGCGAGTTTCTCTTTCTCTTTCAACCTTGCCTTCAAGCTCGTTCTGCCACTAGCAGCCGGATCCACTTCTCCTTCAACGTGGCTTTGTCCTCGTTCGCGAGTCTGCATATAACAGGGTTGTCGGTGATGGTGACTTTGAAGAAGTTCTAATTCTTGAGACATTTGAGGCGGCATTCATTTTTGGGGGTGATGCGATCGCATGAACGATCGTAGTATTCGAGAGCATCGCAGAGGAGAAGGTTTTCAGGCTCGGGAACGGTGAAGGAGAGCTTAGAGAACGTGGAGAACGGGATCGGGTCGTGCATGTTCCATTCCGGTTGGATATTCACAGAAGATTTGAATGTGAGATAACAGGTTCGACCGGGTGGGAGGTATAATAACTGAGAAAGGTGGCAGGAGTGGGGGACAAATGGTAAACATCACATATCAAACGAAAGGTTTGAAGAGATGCCCATGTATTCGGGTGGATTTGGGAAGGAGCCACGTTGAGCGCCTGAAGGACGCCCATCGTGAAATCATCAAACGGAAAGGAAACGTATAAATCAGAAAAAAAAACAAGAGTACAAAAAAGAAAAAGGGACCCTCGGAAGGAGACCGACCCATACATATGGTATCGGTCGGTCGACAGGGTTTAACGGTCAAAATACCACCGTTGACATCTGACTTCAAAATCAGGACCCTCCCCAAAAAAGAAGAAACGAAGGACTCGTAAAAAAAGGTGGAAGTAAACCCAATCACCTTGGGGTCTACCCAGTCAAGCTCTAAGACAGGAGACGACTGTTCGGGGGAATCCGACTAGTCGGCAACACCTTCCGGATAGTTCCCCCGGACAACATCCTCCAAAGGGGACAATGTCTGAATTGCCTCGACCGACAAGGGCTCAGTCATAGAGGAATTGGGAGAAGAAGAAGACGAAGGTGAAGGTGAAGAAGAACAGGAGGACAACGAGGAAGACATGAGTAACCTTTTGGGTCGTACGGTAAGCAAAGTGCTAGAATGAGTGAGGGTTTCGGATGTCTAAGTAAGCAAGAGCAGTGTCTCAACACTGTACGGTACCACTATATTTATAACCTTAGAGAGAATCGGGAGATGAAGCGTCACATCCATCTCAATTGTTAGATTTCCCTTGATCCAATGACCCTCATCAAATGGCGCCAAAAAATCCCTCATGAATGCACATCACATCACTCGACCAGGTGCCGCCCAATGTCACTTCAGACCTCGGGAAGCCCAATCGTCACATCGGTCTTGGACAAAGACTCTTCGGATTAATCATCCTTGAGCCTAGGGGCAAGTGTCCTGATAGAGTCTGCACGATCGAGATCATGTCTCGAACTCGCTCGTTACGCCGACCGACACCACAAATCCAAATACGCTTAAGCAGAGTTAGTGAGGCTAATCAGCAATCAAGAGCTAGGTAATACACTTCTAAACATGACTCAACTCCCTTATGGCCCAATAAGAAAGGTCCACCAAAATAATATAAATAACACAGATTCCAAGAATCAGGTACGTTCTTACACAACACTCAAAATACCGAGTGTCGAATACTAAATCTGACTTGAGCATCAGAGTGCCTTCTGCAGGTACCATCCGGGTCAGGACTACGTGAAGGTCGAAGAGTGGAGCAAGTAGAGAGGAAAGAGTTTGTTTAAAGAGAAATATAAGAGTAAACTGACCGACCAAGACCAAGAAAGCAGAGGAGCAGTTTCAATAGTTCTTTGGACCCAACTCCGTACGAAACAAATTCTTTAGATTTAACGACATTGAATAGTTGAATTACTTCTTAGTTCTTGAAATATCAAAGATCTTGCAAAGGTATACACGTGTGGCAAATAAAATATTGTTTTGCTATTCCTTCAGATACTGGGATGTGTGGTATAAGGCCATCATCTACACCCATTGAAAGGGATACAAAAGTCTGTTTGAACAAAATAACCATGTCCATGATTTACAAGGTTATCAAAGGATCATAGCATGTCTTCTTTACTTAACCAATACCATACTGGATATATGTTTCGTTGTCTAGTTCCCCAATCAATCTTTAGAGTCTCCAACCAAACTACATTATCAAGTTGTTCACAGAAATTTTTTGTTACATTAAAGGTTCTCCGTGACAATGTATTTTCTTTTCTTGCTGATACTCATTAAAATTGAAGCCTTCAGTGATTTTGATTGAACTTCATTTCCAAATACTCGGTGATCCATCACCACATTTTGTGTTTTCCTTGGAGCTTCCCTTATTTCATGGAAGACCAAGAGACATGGCATTGTTTCGCGTTCATCCTTTCAGTCGATAAATTATCTTCTTCAACATGTTGCATCACACTCAGTTTTCTTCAACAAGTCTAAACTAAGAGAGTCAAGCTACTAGATATATTGCTTAATTTTCATTAGCATACCAAACACATTAATAGACGTGATTTAATGTTGGCATATACTGTTAGTGGTTGAGGTGAGGAATAATAATTTTTTTATCCATGTTTAATCACGATATCGCTTTTTTTTTTTTTATCTTCTTTTATCCGATACCGTATCTCTTCCTTCTCTGCCACCACACCTCCTTCTTCTTTGTCATAACCATGCAAATGCTGCGACTAGGTTGACCTCGCCACCATATTGACCACGCGACATGAACCACCCTGTATCAAGTGTCAATGCAACGGGAGCACCACCACCTTCACTTGTGTAGAACAGACTGAGTGAGAATTTGAACATGCCGCTGTGGATGGTGACTACGAGACTGAGGAGGTTTTCTTGACCATCATGATTATTTTTTTATTTTTTTTTATGAAAATGGGGTCATTATAAAAAAATTACAAATTTGGGATAAGTCGTGCCAAGTTGGCATGACTTTGCCACCTGAAGTTGTGTCAATTTGACACGACTTCTGTCACGTCAACCTGAAGTCGTGTCTGTCCACATCATTTTTTTAAAATTTTATTGTTTTTAAATAAATAAATATATTATAATTATTTAATTATAATTAAAATTATAAGTTAGGTAATATTTGAAATTAATTTGATAAATAATTTTTTATGAAGGAATAAATACTTAGGTAAAGAAAATGAGGAAATTAATAATCAAACTTGAAATTGAATTTTATTATCAAACTTGTTTATGCGGACAATTGCTTCTATTGTAACCTTCGGTTCTGCAATATGAACATTTTTTATTAATCTAATAACCAAATTAATATATTACATTACCCTCAAACATGATCCATACACAATTATTCATTTTTTTTATTGCTTAAAATTAACACCCTTAGAAAATTATGTATCAAATTAATTTTAAATATTACATAACTTACTACTCAATATCTAAATAAGAAAATTTTACAAGAAAATTAATATATATATATATATATATGACGTGGACAAAGTCGTGTCAAGTTGACACGACTTCAGAGATTGACGTGGTAGAAGTTGTGTCAGCTTGGCATGACTTCAGACTGACGTGACAAAATTGTGTCAACTTGGCACGACTTCTACATATGAAGTCGTGCCAAATTTGCACGATTTGTCCAAATAAGTGTTAATGTTAATTAGTAAAATAAGGACATCAATTTTTTTGTTAGATTCCAATATATTGAAATTCCTACACCACATTACAATCCAAAAGATAAGTAATTTTTAATTAAAATGTGGAAAAATGTGGATCCTACTTAAGAGATCGACCAATTTTAATATTACACTGTAACATTTTCCAATTTATTATTTATTATATCTATTATTTTAGAACTCACATAAAAAATTATATATTTTACATGACTTAATATATATTCAACCTACTGCAGAAATTACGAACAAAAAATCCCAATAAAGGACCACGCATGTCTATGTATGTTTCACACTTTGGGGCCATCATAACTGTTCGAAAATGAAATGACAAGAATTTTATGTTCTTTGTGATATTTAATGTTTAATGGGCGAAATAAATATGGTAGATGAAAATTAAATTAGTTTGGTACGCCTCACTATTTTTTTTATATAGAACTTCTGTTAACTGTACTTAAGGATTAATGAATATGATGTAACATAACAAGAGAAGAGACACACGTCTACTAATGTCAAAATACAAATATTAACATGTATATAGTATACAAGATATTTCTTTAAAAATTAAATATATTAGACAATAAACAGGAATTTTAAATTATTGCTTAAATTTGTTTGTAAAACTGCTAATAATGAGATCTTACTGCTACAGGTAGAAGGAAAAGAAAAGAAAAAGAAATAAAAACAATAAGCAAAAAATGTTGTTTGAAAAAAACGAAACGAGTGGTTACAAATATTATCTTTGTAGCATTAAATGGTTCATAAATATTTTGTCTTTACTAAAAGTGTTGAGGAGATATTTATAATCCAAAGTAAAAAACAAAAAGTCGTTTGTAATACATTTTAACACCTTGATCAGTAAAAATATATAACATATATAATTGATAATGTCAAAAGTTAAATTAAAATAATTTTAGTGTAATGTTCTACCACCAGATAAATTATAGTATAGTACTTTTGTGGTTGAATAATTCGTCTAACAAATATAATAGTAAAACTAGTTAAGACACTATTGAACACTATATACAAATAATAATACTGACAAGTAATAAATTTTTCATCATTTAATAAATATATTTCAATCATCTAAACAATGATCAAATTTGTATCATAAAAAACAATTGAATTTTATTAATGAAACATATATCCACTAATTTATTTAATTTATTTAATGTCTATTCATATTTTTACTTATAAGATTTTTTATTTTATACTATACTTAGAGATTGTTAAGAAAATTAAACTAGACTTTAATTAAAAATAAAATTGAATTATCCACCTGTGGTAAAGAACAATTCTTAATACAACATTTGAACTTAGAAAATATCAGATTTTGAGTATAAGATATCGAAGAACATACTTTAATTGCAGAATTCTAAAATTTATTGTGAAAAAACAATAAAATTATCCCAAAAGAAAAAAATAAAAACTAAGAAGATCTATGATGCTTTGATTATGGAACGCATTATATCAAATTCTGAAACTGATATTTTTCTTTAAAACTTCTATATTTTTATATGTTTTTCTTATCCAAAGATTTAAGAAAAATATTATAGTTCAAATTTTGTTTACATTTTCTAAGTTTCTAACTTTTTAGAATTCTCAAATTTGTTTCAAGTTTATCGAACTTTGTGTCAGAAAATTTTTGTTTTAAATTTTATTTCATAAATACTTTTATTTTCTATTTTTTCTACTCAAATTTTGTTTTTCGTTTAAATTTAGAGAAATTATTTAATTTGTTAAATACATATTTTTTTAATTATATTTTTTAAATTATACCTATTTACAATTAATACATATTTATAGTTTTTAATTATAATTTTTAAATTTATGAATGTTTAAAAAAAAAACTCATTTCATTATAATTTTTTTTAATAAATAAGAATAAATTGTAAAGTAATACTTACACATTTAATAAAAATTCAAATTTCCCTCACAGCTCTCACATCACTCACAAACTCCCATCAATTTTTCTCAAACATTCACTTTCTAACGTAACAAAATCTAAACAACATTATATTATTTTCTGAGAAAATTTTTGTTAACACTTTGAATAGTGAATAACATACATAACTCTTTATAATAATATTTTTAAAATAAAAATAATAAAAAATTAATTTATTAAGATGTTAAGTATATGTTTTTAATGTTAGGGGTATTAAGAGATCCCGTGAACATGTCCGGACAAGACAATGTCTCTTTCTGTCAATTCCTTTTTTCGTTCTAATGACAAGAAAGGCGCAATTTGCGGCCACCTCAATTTTTTGTCTCCGAACCTTTTGTCCTATCTAAATCTAGAGTGAAGCTAAATTAGGAAAAAAATAAAAAATCTTTTCACAACCATTTTTTAAAATAACCATTATACAATAAAAATATTATATTTAAATGAATAATCTGATAAGAAACAAAATATTATCAAAAACAGTTATATATGGGTTATATAGTAATAGTTGTATATGGAATATGAAGAGTGTAAAAATATCAAGATTAGAAATTTTATTATATATCAGAACGAGAGATATAATGCCAATATTTTATATCATAATTTAGTGTTATAATAGTTTAGCCTCGTAATATATATAGCAAAAATATACTTTGACATCTAAAAGAGTTCTATACAACTCTAATTCTTGATTTTGACTATTTAATTTTAACAATAAAAAATATAACAAAACGTAGATTTGTAATTAAATATTATAAAAAATTATTAAATAATAATAATAAAAGATGTAACGGAGTGAAAAGGAAGAAGGATGTCAATTATTGAAGGAGTACAGAATATGGGTGATAAAAATTAAAAATTATTAAAATATTAATATTTATTGGAATGTGGGAGTATTAAACATTTTTGGTAGAATATTATTAAGAATATGAGCTTAAATCTTATATTAATTAAAAAAAACATACATAAAAGCTTATAAACTCGTTATTTCAAGCAGATTAAAGTTGGAATCTTTGATATGAATTTAATTCATTTTTCATATTAGAAATATTTCTTACTCTTAGTTTTTCTTTCTTCTATATACTTTGTCTAGAATGATCAATTACCGCATTTATTTGGTTTTTTTACTATGATGGGATTATTATTTTATTTTTTTTTACTAAAATGGGATCCGTTTAAAAAATATTATAAATTTAGACAAGTCGTGCCAATTCGGCACGACTTCATATGCAGAAGTCGTTCCAATTAGGCACGACTTCTGTCATGTCATACTGAAGTCGTGCCAACTTGGCACGATTTCTGTCCTGTCACTTCATTCTCCACACCATCAGATTCCTTACACGTATAACTTTTTATCTTCTCCTTCAGGTGCTTTTTTCACTCCACCAAATATATTTGGAATTTCGGCATTCACCCCTCTTTCTGCATATAATCCAACATCATCCATGCACTATCGACCCACAATGCCCTCACCAGCATCTCATAATGAAGCCAATAACAACGATGATGAACATGTCGTTGATGATCC
>Ga0123342_1009198_pt1 | contig 11967 bp, 3 predicted proteins | sample Turbeawhitnodule_FD_89960 | JGI IMG/M metagenome (GOLD analysis project Ga0123342, IMG submission 89960) | Root nodule microbial communities of legume samples collected from Mexico - Turtle bean Mexico white nodule | ecosystem: Host-associated > Plants > Roots > Nodule | place: Mexico: Nepantla... | reverse complement strand
ATCCTCACAAATCTCTTCATTTTGTGAAGAATGAAAAAATCCCTCCACCCTCTCCCCCATCCTCTCCCCCACTCTCAAAACCATGGAAACAAACACAAAAAACACCCCCTCCCTCCTCCCCCCTCCCTCCTCTCACTTGGAAGCAAACACACCCTTAAAGCTAGATCACACAATAACTTCAAAATTTTGTGAAGCAAGTCAAGCAATCAACGTCATATGTTAATCCTCATCCACACCAAGTCAACATCTTGGATTTGGATCATTGACTTTTGTTTGAAGAATAAAGATCCCAATTGGTAGGAGATACAAGCAAGGAAAAAAATATATAGGAGAAAGTGATCAAAATTGGTAAAGGAATGGATGATAAGATAAAATGTTTCCTTTTACAACTCCGAAGAGAAAATCATCATATGTTTGCATGGTAGCCTCCAACATGCTTGGAATCAATCTTGATTTATTATGCCATAGGTTAGTAATTGATCCTCATGCCAATAGATAATTCAGAGAAGAAGAATGTTTGACAAAGAGAAAAGAATGGTGGTAATTGAAGAATCTAAGCTAATTATTGAGGAACATGTTCAATAAATACAATACCTAACATGACTCACAAATGTTGTGATGGTAAAAAAGTTCAACAGAAATGACGAATGTGTGTAGATTTCACTAACTTGAACAATGTTTTCCTACAGGATTTGTACCCACTACCTAATATTGACTGACTAGTACATGGAGCATCAGGATGCAAGCTCGTGAATTTTAAGGATGCCTCCTTCGTATACAGTCAAATTTGAATGCATCTAGAAGATGGAACAAATCATTATTGTTATTGGGTCATGCCTTTTCCATTAAAAAATACATATGCTAAAAACATGAAAAGGAGCAACTTGTGGCCCTTAACATTAAAAAAATGTTCATATAATTGATTATATTCAACATATTAGAATATATCATGTTTCTATTTATTAAATTAATCACTTAAGTTAGAAATAATCAAGTTAGATGTTCTTGTTGTGTTTCCAAAAGCAACATAGAACAAAATAATCAATTAACTATAAATATAATTAATTTAGTTTTTCTTGAAAATATATTCTATAAATAGTTTTCGTTGTTTTCTTGAAAATTAATTAATTTATTTTAATAATATTGATTTCATACTTCTTATGATCTTATATATTTTACAAGTCCTAGTGCTTTGAAATTGTTTTCACATTCTTACTTTAATCTTTGGTCATTTATCACAAAAAATGTTATTTTTCCTTAGTTTTATGCATTGCATCTTGTAAGGTGTATTGTGTGTTGTAGTTTTCTACATATAGGTAGTATCTCTTAAGGTTTGTTAAGAGGTGTTTAGTCCATATCTTGCGTCATTACATGTGTCACATATGCATTGTGGTTGTAATTTAATAATTAAAAAGTAGTAAAAACAATTTATCTAAGATTAACTAGATTAATACTAGATATAGAATCAATTTGATTTGAATCAATCTCAAAATCTCTTTGTGGATCTCTCTCTTCTGGTATCTTTTATTCTTGGATATATTTGTGTTTTGCAAGAATCTTATCTTCTAAATAGATTGTTTTAAGAAACGTTTTCAAAGTGTATTAATAAATCAATTGAAATTTTAATCACCAATTCACCCGTTTGGTATGATAAAATCATATTTTCTTTACAACATCCTCCACTCTAGATAACAACAGATCATACAACCAATGCTCACACTACCAACTAATCCTAAAATTGTTAATCCTCCTCTTGTAGCAATCATACCTTGTTATAGTTGTTATGGCTACTTCCACTTGCAAATATTGCTAAAACTTGGTTATTGCTACTCCAATTCACAAAATTGTCTCACATTCATACTTGGACACACTTGTATTTATTTCCACATCTTCTTTCTTAAGCACACTTTGAGATATAAGAGTACCTGCTTTTTTTTTTTACAATGTTGTAACTCCTTATTTATTACTATTAATATCCTTACTTTAATCTCTTTGCATGAAAATAAGATTCCTTCTTTGCACACAATAGGTTTAACACCTCATATTCCCCAATATTGTTATCCTAACAAACTATAGAGTCCCAAAAACCTCAATTACAACTTCACGTTCTTTTAAGATCACTCTTCTATTATTATTTGAGACTTTTATATTACCTCATCCTATATTTTTCCTTGTAACACCTTCCATAATCCATAAATTAATCACATTCATGTGTCAATGCCAAGTCATAGAAAATAACATCATTGTATAAACTGGTGATAGTTTAAGGATTTAACCTTATTAGGTCTTCGCATAATCAATCTCCACATGAAGAATTGATTTTAGGGAGAATTTTCTCCTTCCATATTGCTATAAAAATGGTGTTTGATGGGTTAATTATTTTAATCTTTTGGATACTATTAAGTTTATTTGATTGAGTATACTCCATTATTTCCTCCTTCTAACAATCTGCATACCTCTACAACTTCTTCATTTCCATTCTCGTTTAAGATTTAACAATTGATTCTCCCATTCAAACAGATTTCTCCTCCAACTAAAATTTCACTCTCATTTGTCACCAATTCATGCTCTTGTTTTGCTTATCTCATAATATTTTAGAGTTGGTAAACAACATGCCATAAGATTATTTTAACCTCTATGTTTTGTTTCTGTTGCCCATACCAAACATCAATACAAAATTTCAACTTTTTTCCATACCCTAACTTCCAAGACATATCATTATCAAACTACCTTAGTTTTGAATCCTCCACCTCCATTTACCCAACAATGGTTCACTTAACATAGAAATGTTTTTATCTCCATCCCATATTCTTTTGGCCAACATACTTAATCCACTTAACACAATGAATCTTTTTTTTTTCTCTTCCATTCCACCTCACGAAAAAATTGTTTTAAATCTATATTACCTTCCTAATCACCAACTCAAACATTATGAAGAATGGCATGTAGTAATTTGGAAGAGATGCGAACACTAAGTCAAATACACAAATATTTTTTTTCAATTTTTTTCAATAAGAACTCTATTAAAAATATTTCAATTTATTATTTATTTAAAATTTAATGGTTAAGAAAATGTTAGTATCTTGTTTAGCATGTTAGTTGAGAAAGTCTATAAAGAGCAAAAACTTACCTGCTTCTTCGTTATACATTCAGAGTCAACGAAAGAAGCTACACAGCGAGAAAACATGGCAGCGGTGGCCGGAGCATCCTCGTCGGTGATTAAAGTGGCGGCGCTTTCCGGTTCTCTTCGGAAAGGCTCTTACAACAGAGGTCTCGTTCGCGCTGGTTGGTTTCTGCAACACACTCTAACTTCATTCATTCGTTTTGATTTTTAATTTATTTCGGGTTGAGTTTGATAGCGATTGAACTGAGCAAATCAAGCAGTGTGGGACTTCAGATCGAGTACGTTGATATTTCGGCTTTGCCCTTTCTGAACACGGATCTTGAGATAAACGGCACTTATCCATCAGCAGTTGAAGCCTTTCGGCAGAAGATTCTTGCGGCTGATAGCATCCTCTTTGCTTCCCCTGAATACAATTACTCTGTCACAGGTACCTCTGCACCTCCCCAAAATACTGCTAAAACATTTTCTGTGATACTCATTCCATGTTCTTTAGGGATTGTGAAGCGATTTCTTGAAAATAGAAAAATGTAGAGAAATTATCCAAATGTCTGGAAGTTTTTTTAAGGCTAGTTAATCAAGTAAATTCTCTGTGAGTAACATACAAGAGGATGAAGATAAAGAGAATACACTTTCAAATGTTCTTGACTTGAGTTTTGGAAATTACTTAATGGACTTTGACTAGACTACATCATGGGAATTATACCTACCAATATTGTTATACTTACCACATAATTATTAGGTCATAAGATATAAAATCAACTGTTATATCCTTGAAAATTATGTGCAGGATTAGTATTTTCAAGAGTATAATGAAAGATATTTTGTATGAGAGTTGTGCTATGTTGAAGAGTGATTTTTTGAAAATAAGAAAATAGAAGTATATGAACAAAATGTTAGAGATTTTCTTTTTAAAAGTTAGTCAAGTAAATAGTCTATGAATTCTTGGAATCACCTTAGAGACTTTAACTAAAATACACTATCTTTTCTGTTTTTTTCTTCTCTTTTCTTTTTGGATTTCGTATTTGAGACTTGAAAAAAAAAGTTTAATTATTTTAGTGATGTTGACAATTTTTATTCATTACATTAACCCCTAAATTGTTTTAGAATATAACCATGAGTATATTGATTATTGTAAATATTAAAAAAATGGTACTACTTGTGATAGAAAAAACTTGAAGTGTTATTGTAATTTATTCTTTATTATTATTGGTGGTGGTAGGTAAATAACTATTTTAGTTGAAGGTGTAAAGTATATTTCAAAGTGACAGGATTTGGTATATATTCTTGTATTGTCTCTCAAGACTCAAAATTTATTTTTGCTTGTAAACTCAAACTTGACTTGAACTCACACTTGAAATCATAATGTAATTGTGTCTTGTTAACTATGATCATACCTTATTACAAAGAATTGAAATCTTAATGTAACTGTGTCCTTGTTAGTTATAATCATACCTTATGGCTAAAGAATAAGAGATTGAAAACCAGAGTAAAAGGCATGTATACTTTGACTTATTGAAGGTCCACTAAAAAATGCAATTGACTGGGCATCAAGAGCACCAAATGTTTGGGCTGGTAAACCTGCTGCAATAGTGAGTGCTGGAGGAGGCTTTGGTGGGGGAAGATCACAATATCATCTACGTCAAATTGGAGTATTTTTGGATCTTCATTTTATCAATAAACCTGAATTCTTCATCAATGCATTCCAGCCACCAGCAAAGTTTAACAGTGATGGTGACCTGATTGATGAAGAAGCCAAGAATAAGTTGGAGGAAGTCCTTCTGTCTTTGAAGGCATTTACCCTTAGACTTCAAGGGAAAAATTGAAACAACCATCATTCCCAAATATTGTTGAAATAAGCTTTGGATTTTGGCTCATTCCTTTTATGACTGCATAACAACTGTGATCTGCAGAGACAAGAATGCATTAATGTCCTTTACACTATATTTTTAACCAGTGTCTTTTGACATTTTTCTTTTATACATGTGAGCCAAAAAGTGTGTGAAATGTTTAGTTCAGAGGAAAAGAATTTCGGAAAAAAAGAGTGTAAAACAAAAGAAAATGAGAGAACGATATAAGAAATAAAGTGAAAAAAAGGTTATTTGATTGAAAATAAATAAAGAGAGATTATTTTTATTGTAATATTAACATATTTAATTAATTTATTGATATAACCTACTCTAATCACATATATTGAAATCATTTGTTAGTTTTTTCATTTTTAGAAATGATCTCTTCATATTTTTTTCTTATTTTTGAATTGTTTCTTCATCTTCTTCTCTCATTTGTATTCTTCATTCTTTATCTATGAAGAATATGTTCAATTCATGATGAACTGAATTATGTACTAATCATTTTGAAGTTTCAAGTTTGTTGTTCTTTCTAATTTTATATTTATACTTTATAACTCACGAAATCAATTCTGAATTGAATTTTGTACTAATATTTTAAAGTTTCAAGTTTCTTCTTCTTTCTAATTTTATATTTATATTCTGTGATTGTAGTTTATATTTCCTTATTATATACAAATTAGATGGAATGATATTTTAATTTGATTATAATTTTTATGATTTCATGAAGTTGTTCTTTTGAATTACTTAAACCAATCACTACAAGAAAATTATAAAATAGAAACTAATTTGTAGAAATCAAAATAATTAGTTGTAATAGTAACTAAATTAGAGATCATTTTAGAAACTAAAAAGAAATTTGGTTTCTAAATTATTGCTAAATAGTTTCTAAATTGGTATCTAATTAGCAACCAAGGTTTTCGCTACCAAATTTAGAAACTAAATAATTGGTAGTTAAAACATTAGTTGCTAATTAGATACCAATTTAGAAACTATTTAACAATAATAGGAAATAATAGAAACTAATTTAGAAATCAATTTTTTTTAGTTTATAAAATGGTCTCTATTTTAGTTCCTATTGTAACTAATTATTATAATCTCTAAAAATTGGTTTCTAGTTCATGATTTCCTTGTAGTGAATGTTGTGAATTGGTTTTTCATTTTTCTTAAATTTAGTTTTCAAATTCTGTTGTTTTTAATTTTGTTTCATTCTAAAGATAATACCAAATTAATTTTTATAAAATGAATATTAAAGATTCTTTTTTATTCATGATAAAGATGCATCAAAATCCTTTCTAATAAAAAAAATCAACTAGTTTCTTTAACATTTGTCTTTTATATAAGTGTGCGGAAAAAGTATGGTCAACTTCGTACTTGAAAGTTAAAAACCATCGTTATAATATGAATTATAAATTTGTTTTTTGTGGGAAAAATTATATAAATCTTCAAATAATTGAAGATAAAAAATTTAGCAGCTAAAGATATAAATGACGACCTTTTGTGCTATAGCAGCCTCCTCCAACCAACCCAATACAATTTTTTTATATTAAAAGTCTTAAAAATTGAATTCAAAGTAGTACAAAAGGTCGTCATTAACAACGTTGACCTCAACATAATTGATTTGAATGATTACTATATATCAATAAAGATTCTTTACACACAAAAAGTAATAATCCACTTTCCTTTAATAACCCTTTATTTGTTTAAATTAAAAATAAAAATAAAATATTAATTTATTAAATTGTTAAATAAATATTTTCTACTGCTCTATTATATATATATATACACACATCATAACATTGACTCACACACATCAAAAGAACAGAACATGGCGTCGGTGATTAAGGTGGTTGCGCTCTCAGGCTCCCTCCGGAAAGCCTCTTACAACACCGGCCTCATTCGTTCTGGTTCCTACCATCCCTTTCTCTTTTTCATCACTTTATTTGTGTTTTTAGAATCCCAGAAGTATGTTTGATGGTCTTTTCTCCTCTATTCACTGTGAAGTATGTCTGATGGATAAAATATCTGTAAAGACACTTCAATGTTTAAGTCAGTTTGGATATTAAAAGTGTTTAGTAAATTTAGGATTAGAAAAGTTATTACTCTTTATCATGAGAGTATTACCTTATCTATAGCCTTCTATTAGACTTCTTGACTTAATGAAGTTAACTCAGACCTAACAACTATTAATATTATGTAACTATTCACTAATCATAAGTTAGTTTAATTAATAAGTTAGTTTAATTAATCAACTAGACAGATAAATGAAAATGGAAGTTTTGCCATGCCATAGGTTAACATTTGTATTTATTTATTTGTTATGGTTGATATAAAAGAAAAAAAAAACTTTGATTTGATGTAGCTATTGAGCTAAGCAAAGGAGGAGGGGTTGAAGGAATCGAAATTGAGTACATTGATATTTCAGATTTGCCTTTTCTGAACACTGATCTTGAGAACGATGGAACTTTTCCCTCAGAAGTCCAAGCTTTTCGCCACAAGATTGCTGCAGCTGATAGCGTTCTCTTTGCTTCCCCTGAATACAATTATTCTGTCACAGGTTTCTGCACACCTCTCTTATCATCACCAAATTTAACTCAATATCATTTTTCCTTAGGTTCGATTTTGATTGTTTTCCGCAATGAATCCATTTAAAAAAGATTTTGCAATAAATTCATTTCAAAATAAATTTTGTAAATAAATCTATAAAAGCATTCTTTATCAGAACAGAAATGTTCAGGTTTCTGTTCAGAATATATAGTTTTTGAAAAATCAAATTTGCAATATAAAATAATATCACCGATGTTAGAAAATCAGTTAGAATTTGGCTGTAGTGTTGATTCATCTTATATTGTTTAAAGAAAAATATATTTTATAACATATAATTAACATATAACTGAGTTAAATCTCATTTTATAAGATTGAGTTATGTTTAAATCTATGTAGTATAGATATTGACATAAATATTGATTCGATATATATACGGATACGGAGATATGTATAATATCTAAAATATAAAATACAAAACATAAATTTATATATTATATAATTATAAATTATATAAATTAATAATAAAAAATTATATAATAAATTTATGTTTTTAAAAAATTAATGTATTTTTTATTTTTAAAATTATATTAAAACGGATTAAAATTGTCAAAAATTCAACAAATGTTTTTTGAATTGGATACTTCACCGATGAATGTCGATTTCTAATACATATATATGAGACAGACGCGACGTGTAAACCTCTACAACTTTTTCTTTAATGTTAGGTCCATTAAAGAATGCAATTGACTGGGCATCAAGACCACCAAATGTTTGGGCTGATAAAGCTGGTGCCATTGTAAGTGCTGGAGGAGGCCATGGTGGAGCAAAATCACATTATCATCTTCGCCAAATTGGAGTGTTTTTGGATCTTCATTTCATCAACAAACCTGAATTCTTCATCAATGCATTCCAGCCACCACCAAAGTTTAACAGTGATGGTGACTTGATCGATGAAGATGCTAAGAACAGGTTGAAGGAAATCCTTCTCTCCTTGAAGGCATTCACCCTAAGACTTCAAGGAAAAAATTGAACCAACTCCAAAAAATTGTTGCAATAAGCTATGGAATTTTTAACTATATTCCCTTCTTTTGCTGTTTTAGTTAAAATAATTATATGATATTAATCTTGTAAGTTTTAATTGTATCAACTCTACTCTTTAGTATCTCAAATGTCCAATTTCAGTTTTCCTATTTTAATTTTGTGAATTCAGTTATCCAAGTATTTTAATCATACAAAGTTGAAGAAATTATTTTATAGAACCATAAACTAAAATTCTTGTTGAACAATTATTTAAAACAAAACTTGTTTTTGGACGTTATAACCTCAAAAAAATATATACAATTTTCTTATAAAACATTGGTTAAGAATTTGACACACATAATTTTTTTATGAATAACACTTTAAAGATTCGTTTTTAATCATGATAGAGATGCACCAAAACCCTTTATTATTTAAAAAGAATAAACTAGTGTCATTAACATTTGTCTTTTATATGTGCGCCAAAAAGTGTGGTTAACTTTGTACTAGAAAGCTAAAACCATCGTTATAATATGAATTATAAATTTGTTTTTGGTGGGAAAAATGATATATTTAATCAGCAAATAATTGAAGATAACAAATTTAGCAGCCTAAATTTCGTTTGTTTGCGTTGTCATCTTATCACCAATGCCAAAGAACAATTTCTACTCGTCCAGATAATCTCCACTATGGACTCATCACAATCATGAATCTAACATTTACTAGAATATAGACTTTTAAATATGAATAAATTTTGTTTTACACTGCAAATAGGAAAGATAATTACTCTACAACTTCTTCTTTTTTTAAATATTATATTATAGTAAAATAATAATTTATTTAAGGGTCAAATGAATATAATTGGTATCAAGGTATCATTCCTTTTATAAATATAAATCAACTTCACAAAACCTAGTTGTAAGGTAAAATTTATAATTATTTATATATTATAATTTCACAACACCTTGAAAGGTAAAATTTATAATTATTTATATATTATAATTTTATCTTTTCTCTTATATGAAATTTTTCAATATCTTTTTAGGTTGAGGAATATATATCTTAAGTATGACATTAGATATTTGTGGGTAGTTTGACAATAAAGTGATAGTTGGTTAAACAATAGACCTGACAAACCTCACAAAGATAAGTTATAATATCATATTAGCAAGTAAATTTTAAGTTTAATTCAATATTACTAAACTAACATGTAAGGTAATATTTATATTCACTTATATAGTATAATTTAACTTTATCTTTAGTCAATGTAAACTCTTCAACACTTTTCATACTGAAAATATTGTAAGTGGTTCCCTATACGAGTGATCTCTTATGTATTTATAAGAATCAAAGAGAGGACAACTCTCTTTCAGATCTCTCAAATCTAAACGTCACACATAAACACATTCTCGCTTCCAATAAAAATCATCTTCGCGACATAATTATTATACCACCACCAAAAGAGGATGAAGTAGGTCTTTTCTAAATTTCAAGAAATTTAATACCTTGACCTTGGGCCACGAGGCAACTAATATGTGAATTATGATCAAGATATCAACTATATGCACAAAATTGATTACTTCTAAAAACAATGTTGTAGGTCAAGATGATGTTGACCATGAATTGTCACATTTCTCAATAGATACATGAGTCATCTTGAGGGTTAAAATGATAGCAACCATGAATTGTCATGTTTTCCACTAGATATACGATTTTTTTTTAGTACTGAAATGATATTGATCTTGAATTGTCACATCTTTAAGTATATACATGAACTTTGGGGTTATACATGCTATGGAGGAAGATCAAAAGAAGGGGCTTACTAATGTTTGGCTGGAATGTGATTCTGTTTTGGTTTGTGTTGCGTTTACTGCTAGGACCAATGTTCCTTGGATGCTTTGTAATCGATGAAATACTTGTCTTAATCACTATGCAAAAATCAGGTTTAGGGTTACTCATATTTTTTTCGTGAAGGGAATGTGTGTGCTGATAAGTTGACTAATTTAGGATTTATTCATAGAGAATCTTTTCATTGGTATAATAGGCTACCATCTAGTCGGTTCTTAGAATTCTTTATGAATAATTATAATCTACCCATGTATCGTTTTTGTTAACATATGAGTTTTGGTCTAGTCCCCCATATTTTTGTATTTTTTCTTTTTTAATAATATTTTTTTCATGTGATGACAAATGATTGTTGTTACTTGAAGTGTTAGCATAGTTGAGATGTCAAGTTGCATAGTACTGCTTAACATGAAAACTTTTATTTAAAAAAAAAGAGTATATACATGGACTTACACTCTTAAAGACGAAAGCTTCTCGAATATAAGGAACAAATCTATTGTTATTGGTTAAGATGATTTTGATCCATAAATACTAACATCTCGACCTCAATAATATAACTTGTAATTAGGCAAATAATTATATACTTAAACTCTAATAATGTCTTAGAGACAATTTGATTACTTAGTTTACTCTTATTCAAAGAAAGGAAAGATAAAATAAAGATTTATAAATATAACAATCCAAAGTATGTATTGTTCATTAATTAAACATTTATTAATATACCTAATTTTTTAGGTATACCTTTCCAAAAACACTCACCATAGGCATTAGAGGCGTAAATTTAAGATAATGAAGAAAGATAATATCACCCACCATATAAATATTAGAAAAAACACATTTAGATAAAGGATTTATGTCGTTCTAAAAATAAGAATACAAATAAAAATATTTTGATCTTATAACTTTATAATGAAAACAACAGTCTAAAATCTTAAAAATGTTTTAAACATATTTTTAGTTAAGGATCGAGTCCTCTTTAAACTCCAATCTATTTACGTTTTTTAGTTAAGGATCGAGTCCTCTTTAAACTCCAATCTATTTACGTTTTTTAGTTAAGGATCGAGTCCTCTTTAAACTCCAATCTATTTACGTTTCACAATTAAGGTTCTAGGAATGTGAACCGTTCGAATGAAAATTTGAGTTGTTCACCTGACAAATAATCTTCATCGAAAATCATGAAATTGTCATGAAGATATCTTCACTTATTATGTATTATTTAAAAATTATTGTAGGAGATTACTATGAATATCTTTGACAAACATAATGTATTAATAAGGATTATCACATTATCTTTCATAAACTGATTCAGCTTACCTAGTTACTCAATTTTAAACAATAACTCTTGTAATATTTAAATATTTAAAGGACGATTCTATACTAGGAAGAAATAATTAATAGTTTTTTTCTTTCTTTAAATAAACAATATCATTAAACATTTTTAATATGAAATATTAATTTCAAGATAATGAAAGTGAGCATTAATAGAATGATTAAAGAGTGGAATGAAAAAGTAGAAAAATAGTGTTGAGGGAATGTTTTGCATTGACATGTGTGGTCTTTAAATAGGGTGGAAGAGTGTTGGTAATT
>Ga0123342_1009197_pt1 | contig 11967 bp, 4 predicted proteins | sample Turbeawhitnodule_FD_89960 | JGI IMG/M metagenome (GOLD analysis project Ga0123342, IMG submission 89960) | Root nodule microbial communities of legume samples collected from Mexico - Turtle bean Mexico white nodule | ecosystem: Host-associated > Plants > Roots > Nodule | place: Mexico: Nepantla... | reverse complement strand
TTTTTTTTTTTTTTTTTTTATTTTTTTTTTTTTTTATTAAATATATATAGATATTTTTTTTTTTTTTTTATATATATATATATATATATATATATATATATATATATATATATATATATATATATATATATATATATATATATATGATTGTATATTGTAAGTTTGTATAATTGAACAATTGAATAATTAAAGTTTAGAATTTAGAATTTCATGATCTCTTAGAAAGAAAATTCCTTAGTTTCATGTTCACCTAATGAAGTTCTATGATCGTGAGGGATAAAAGTTAACCCTGATAAGTGTGAGGATATTTTAACGACGAGGAGTCTGAGCAACTTGAAGGAAGTTCAACATCTTAACGGGAATGGGAAGCTGGCGACATTTTCAAGATTCCTCCCTAAACTTGTAAGAAAGCAAAATCTTTCTTCTGACTCCTTAAAGGGTAAAACAAGTTCAAGTAGAGAGATAAATGTGAAGATATGTTTCAAAATATAAAAATAAGATATATTTTCCTTGTCCATGATACTTGTAAGTCCACCACCTCACTCAACATTAATATTGTACTTAACTATTTTTAGCTCTCCCATCAACTCGGTGCTTGCTTATGAGGAAAGAAAAAAGCAGTGAGTAACCCGTGTATTTCACTAGTCATACTCTACAATCGGCTAAGGAAAGATACTGAGTCATTGAGAATTGGTTTAACACTTTTTTATTCGGCTTGAAGGCTTAAGTAATATTTTCAAATTTTTCATATCATTGTACAAATTGATTGTCCAATCAAACAAGTGTTGTAGAAACTAGAGTTAGCAGGACAGATAACAACATGATTCTTAGGACAATTCTAGCTTCATTTTAGCTCTTCAAAAGGTCAAAACATTATATTAGACGAGTGAGACAAAACATAAGCTACAAAAGAATATTTTCGTAAAAACTATATAAAATAATAACAAAAGAAACCTTAAGAAAATGCAATTAGTCTAGAAAAATACTGAAAAAATTGAGTTATCAGTCTCTTCACATGTTTCCTCCTAAAGAATTTTATGTAATAACCACTTTCTAATTGTCTACAACTTGGGAAATGGACATACTCGGCCCATTTCCACTTTCCAAGGGGTTGATAATGGTCACCAATTCATGGACAAAGGATTTGAACAATTTTTATAACAACTCAGCATTAAGCACCGAATATCATCAGTGGAACACTCCAAAACTAATGGCCAGACACAAGTAACTAACAATGATATACTAAATGAACATAAGAGAACACTCAGATAAGAGAAATACCTAGCATATTGTGGGGTATTGCTATACCTTAAATCATCTACAAAAGAAACACTTTCTTTATTAACATCTGAGTTAGACACAATGATTTTGGTCAAGATGGGAGAAGCCACCTGACAACGATAAAATTTTATTAAACACAATAATAATATCCATCTTAAGATTGAGTTAGACCTCATGCATGAGATATGAGAAGAGACACACATAATAGAAGAAGAAACAAATAATATGATAGTCTAACCCTATAATACATGTGTAAGGGAGCGACGACTCTTTCATAAAGGTGATTTAGTATGAGAAAACTCATAAAACTTGAAAGATAAATAGAAAGGAAATTTAACACCCAACTTAGAGGGTTGACATCGTGTAATTGAGTCATTTTAGAATGGAGCTTACAAACCCAAAGAATTAAATGACAAACTTTTGTCAAGGGTTTTGAACACAACCCAATTGAAAATGTATTACATTTGAATCATGAAAAAGAAAAATATACTCTTATTTTCTTAATATAGTTTTTATCTTTTTTGAGAGTTTTTATTCGATAAAATTTTAATGAGACACAATCTTAACATATTATATATATATATATATTAAATTGAAGTTTAGACAAAAATATTTTGTCTTTAAAAAAAATTACATTATTTTCTATAAGAACATGAGAATAAGTGACAAAATCAAATTATAATGATAATATAGCATGGAATTTTTTGTAATTTGTGTCTTAGCTATCATATAGTTAATAAGGAAGTGAGTATTAAGAGTACAAATTTTGTTTATTTAGTGTCATTTTAATAAGAAAGAAAGCTAAAATATAATTTGTTGAGAAGTAATTTTTAATCTTTTAATAAAGTTATGACAAATTTTGAAATAAAATATGCCTTGTAATATTTTCACTTCTAAAATATATATTTAAATTTAAAATGATGTTATCAGGTTTTGAGTACTAGTATATTTGGTTGAAAAATATAAATTTATAATAACTTAATAAAATTAGAATCCTGTATTACTACACAAAAAATATTAAATATTTCTTTACCAGTTTATTGATATAGTTTTTCAAATGTTTTTAAATTCCATAATAGTATAAATACAAACAAAATAGATAAATTCCTACAACAAGATCATAAATGAAACAAAACCAAAAGAGAATGAATAATCTTAGGAGAGTTAGAAAGACAATCTTATCAAGATCTAATTCATCAATGTTGAGAAAGTATACTTTAAGCCCCTAATTAAACAGACTCTCCTTTAAGATTCTTAATTTTTTAAGTTATAAATTTGTAAAATTGAAACTACTGATTGTTTTATTTTTACATATTTTTATTAACAGAATAATAATAATCATATTTTTTATATCTATTATTACAAAAATTCTCTTAATAAATAAATTCGATAAGAAATATATTTTTAATTTTGTTTAACTATATTCATAAAACTTTTCAATTCTCTTATATTTTTCTCCATAGTTTGTTTTTTCAACAAGGATAAATTGAAAAGAAATATTTGGTTAGATTAATATAAACTATTCTAGGATAATGTGGTTTTCTTTATAGAGTTAAATGTTTAGAAACAAGTACTAATTTATTTATATAAGAAAAACTAGATTTTTTTAAAGTGATACTTGACTTGCAAAATGGTAGTTATGGCACATACATTCTTGTTACCAAAAAATACATGAAGTCATTTAAATTACATTAAAAGTCAAACTATCTCATAACAAGTAGAAGAAAGGACACACTCTTATTTATTAAGAGTTTAGTTTTCATGTACATTGTCACATCACGGGTACAATATCTAACTGTTAATAAAATTAAAATAATTTTGAATACAATTTTAAAATGATTAATATAAAGATGAACAAATTTGAACATAATTTATAATTAATAAATTGTACATTTGAAATATATTTGAATTAACCAGATTTGAAATGACAGTTGGATTTTAGCATATAATTACTTCCTGTACAAGAAGTAGGAATTTTTGGTGTAGAGGGATAGAAGGAGGGAATTTGAAGAGAATTTAATGGTGAATAACTGAATAGCTTTGATTAGTGGATTGAGAGGGAGATATAAGGAAGGTTATGTTATTAAAGTAAGAAAGAAGAATGAATGGCAGTTAAGGATATAAAATGAAAGAGGAAGGGTAGAATGGTGTAATAAGAAAATGCAGAGAGTATAATAAGTAAAACATTTATTTATTGATTGTTGGTTTTGTGTGCACTGCGCCAGGTGAGGTAGTAGGGAGTCACACACAAACATATCCACACCAACTCTCTCTTCTACTTCCTCTTCTTCCTCCTCAAACCAACAATAATAATGGACCAGTTTCAATCAACCATCACCAATAATGCTCAAATGCCCAACTCTCAACCTTCCAACTCCAACAATGGCGAACCACTCTACGAAGACTTTGACAGCACCTGTTCCACACCTTACGTCAGTGCCCCTTCAAGTCCCGGTCGTGGACCGCTCCCGCTCCCAGGCTTCTTCTACAGTGCTCCCGCCAGTCCAATGCACTTCGCCATAACCGCTGCATCCTCCTACGACAAGACTCCCTCTTCCGCGCCAATGGGTTACGAGTTCGAATTCTCGGCCAGGTTCGGCTCAGCCGGTTCTGCCGGTTCCGGTTCCATGAGCTCTGCTGACGAGTTGTTCCTGAATGGTCAGATCCGTCCCATGAAGCTCTCGAGCCACCTTGAACGCCCCCAGGTTCTCGCACCCTTGTTGGATCTGGAAGGAGAAGAGGAGGAAGAGGAAGCCGAGGCGGTTAGCGTTAGTGTGGTCCGAGGCAGAGATCTGCGGCTGCGGGACAAGTCTGTTCGGAGGAGAACCAGATCCATGTCCCCTCTCCGAAGCAACACGCCTCTGGAGTGGGCAGAAAACGAAGAGGATCATATTGTTGGCGGGGATCACGACAATAGCGTGAGCTCAGGGAAGCAAATCGAGGTTAGTTCCTCGGAAGCTGAGAAACGAATGGAGAACGCGGAAGATGGTTTGGAGACAACTCATTCGGTATCAGGTTCGGCTTCTTCCTCTCGCTCTTCTTCGGCTGGGAGAAGCTCGAAGCGTTGGGTTTTCCTGAAGGACTTTCTCCGAAGCAAAAGCGAAGGAAGGAGTAACAACAAGTTCTGGTCCACCATTTCCTTCTCCCCAACCACCAAAGACAGGAAACCCACCACTTCCAGTGTCCAAACTCTCAATGTCCCAGCAAACACCAAGACCGGGCCTTCTTCTTCTTCTTCCGAAGCCACGCACAAGTCCAAAGGAAGTAGCTCTCAGGGCTGGGCTCGGAGAATGAGCGGGAAGCCCACCAACGGTGTTGGGAAGAGACGCGTGCCACCTTCGCCGCACGAGTTGCACTATAAAGCTAACCGGGCACAAGCTGAGGAGTTGAGGAAAAAGACCTTTTTGCCCTACAGGCAGGGTCTGCTTGGGTGTTTGGGCTTTAGTTCTAAGGGTTACGGTGCCATGAATGGCTTGGCTAGAGCCCTAAACCCTGTTTCCTCCAGGTAAATTCAATCTCCTCTTTCCTTTGGGGATGGTTTATCTAAAATTGTACAGCTCATTATTAATTACTATCACCACTATTATCATTATTATTTGTTTCTTCATTATGGAATGGTTTAGCTTAGTCTTAGCTTCAAGAATTAAGATAGCCCCATCCCATCCTAGTGTGAACTGGGTTGGTGAGAAGAGGACTAAAATAGTAGGAGGGTTCTTGTTGAGGAAGATGAAGACGACGAAGATGCTCTGATAAAACTATCATGTACAATATACTACGAAGCCATGCCATGTACTGGTACTCGCAGCATTTTATTATTTACACAGTTGCTGTGCAGTGACTGAAGTTTATTAATATATTTTTCACACTTACCTTTTCTTAAAATTTTATTATTTCACCGGAAATTATGGCTAGAGGCCATGATTGTGGCTATGGCTTTGCGAATTGCGATTCTTAATGCTGGTTATCTCTCGTACAGTATCGATTTGCATTGGTTACAGAAACCACGTGGTGTGGGGAGCCCTGATAGTTGGTTCAGGCCCCATGATAACTGTGCAAATACAATTTGGCAACTTCAACACCACGCCACACCACACCACAATTGAAAGATGCCCGTGATTTTGTTTGCATCTCATGCGTCCCTCAGTCTTTGGTTGCTTGTGCAAATTGCATTGAGATGGGAGTATTGCGGTTTATTTAGGGGTCCAAACGGTCTTTTTAGATGTAGCTTTATAATTATTATGGTGTGGTGAGATTGTTTGAGGTTTGAGTTAGGAAAAAGATGTTTGCAAAGCTACATGCGACAAGATGTGGACGTAAAGTAGATTGAGATTATTTGACATTGACCCGTTTATAAGTTAGTAAAATATTATAAAGTAGGAATGGAACCCATGTAAACCCTTCCAAGAGATGTTCCAATTTCTTTTTGGTTGCTTCTATACAAGTCTCTTTTTCGATAAATCCTTTCTACCATCCAACCCCAGTTTTCTTACTGGATGTCCCACTCCTACCATTGAGAGATGATCTCAATGACTTTTATATGTTGCTATTGGATTAGGTGCAAAATTTTGAAAAAGGAGGCAATAAATAATCCACGAGACATGAATCCACCTGGGGGCCCCTAATGCTTTAATAAGCTCAGCGGCATCTAAATTTGTTTAGCCCACTCAAAAAGATATGTGTGCCATAATCAATTAATCATGCCTACCCCTCCTAACTTTGCTAAGGAACAATTTGGCTGCCTTCCAAATTTCCCTTTTAACATGATTCAAATGATGAATAGTTGTTGAGTAAGATAATAATTATATTTCTCTTCATACTCCCCACTCTTTTCTTCAATCACATGCTACCTACCTGTGTGGGGATTCTGCTAGACTAACTTGTACTTCCGATATTTGGTGATATTTGGCCCCCCGAATATTTTTCTCCAACCTTTTTGCCATAATATTTACCCCTTGCCTTTACTGGATCACAATCCCACTGTAGAAGATACTGCTCCTAAAAATATTACATGTTGCTAAAGGAAATGTTTTAAATATAAATTATATAAATTTGGATTTGTTCCAAATGGGACGAATTCAGTTCTATACCACTCGAATAGGTTCAAAATAAGATAATATTTTTATGATATGAGAGTAATGTTTGGCTGGTGGTCGGTGAAAAAGATGGGTGTGGTTGCATAAATTGAGGGTAGTAAGACCTTGGAACTCAGGAATTAGAACCCATATCTCCCGGAGCAGAACTTTTTAATGCACCGAATCTTCCATCATGATTTGGATGAAGGCCAAGGAAGGGAAAATAAGGAGTTGAACTGAGAGTCAATTCATCTGACTCTACAAGACTGATTGACTGCATCAACAGACGCAAAATTCAAACAATGTTCTGAACAGTCTTCCATACCAATGTCAAACAGTGAGAGCTTGTTTGGGATGCCCAAAATTTATTGTAGAAAACCATTTCTTTTATTGGCAATTTGTTGCTGCTTCATATTAGAGACTATTACAGGTCAAATCATTTCAATTATTTTACTTGGACTGTTACACATATCACTACCCACCCTTCTCTAACCTCAGTATACAACAACAATATAGGATATTTAACTGCTCATACATGGCCTGACTTAACAGTATCTTCACTGTATTATTTTGTAGCCATACCTTGCTTGCAAACGACAACTCAGTTCGAAACGGTAATTTATCGAGTCATGTTGTATAGATATATGTTAAAAGTCTAGATGTTCTTATCTATTATATTTAGTATTTTTTTATATATTACTTTTTCCGTCGTATCTATGTTTCTTTCTGGATACATGTCGAGGCTTAATAATTTTTTTTTATAAATGACTAATTCTTTCTTTAAAAGTGCGTAATATTGTTATTTTAATCTATAAATGCAGTGTAATTTGTCATGTGATATATGTTAAACCTGTGAGATTTAGGTCAAATCTAATACTTATGTTTACATGATAAGTTGTTTTGACTTTGAATAAACGAAGAAGATATGAATAATATATGTCAGTTAAGTCAAGTGATTAAAGTAAAAGTTGATTTTTTTTAATTTTATAGAGCTTGAAATTATAATATGTAATTTTCAATTTAGTTATTAAATTTAATTAAATATTTTTACTGTTTAAAGTAATTTCGAATTTAATATGAATTATAAATTATTGACAAAGATAACAATATCTTATTTCTCACATATTTTTATTGTTTACCTTAGTTTTCAGATTATCTATTTTTATATCAATTTTATCATTTTAAATTTAAATATTCAAAAGATTAAATATAAGTTTTTAAGGTATGTTTTTTAAATATTGGAGGAGCTTAAAAATAGCTTCTTAATTTTATACACATTAGTAGCATATAGTTTAATAACTTGATCTAGATAATATGTGGTTCGAAATCTTAATTTTACTAGTGATGTCTTGAATTTCATCATAAAACTTTTAATATAAGCAATTTTTGTATTTTAAATTTAATGAACAAGTCTTTTCATAAGCATAACAACAAACAAAATTTAGCCTAGACTAGAACTTCACACTCATTTAATTCTTTAAATTTTAAACTTTAAATAATAATAATGATATAAAGATTGATAGACCAAAAGGAAAATTAGGGGTGTTGCGAGAATCGAACTCACGACCTCTCGCACCCGAAGCGAGAATCATACCACTAGACCAAACACCCTATATAATTTGTTAAAGTGATTTGGTGATTGATGAAGAAGAAATGCATGGAAGAGAAAATGAAGAGTTTGAAAGAATGAAGAGATTATAGGTAGAGAAAAGTGAAGAAGAGATTGTTAGAGGAGTCAATGAGCAGAAGCAGAGAGATAGAGAGGAAAGTTCTTCGTCTTCTTCACGCTGCCAAAACCCCAAACCAGCTCACCCAAATCCACGCTCACTTCCTACGCCATGGCCTTCACCAATCCAACCAAATACTCGCTCATTTCGTCAGCCTCTGCGGAACCCCTTACGCCACGCGCCTCTTCGCCCACGCCCTCAACCCCAACATTCTCCTATTCAACGCCATCATCAAAGCCCATTCCCTACAACCTCCCTTCCACCCCTCATTCTCCTTTTTCTCCCTCATGAAGTCACGCGCCATCTCCCCCGACAACCACACATTCGCGCCCCTCCTCAAGTCCGCCTCCAACCTCCGTCACTACGCCCTCGGCCAGTCCCTCCATGCGCACGTCCTCCGCCTCGGCTTCACGCGCCACGCCTCCGTCTGCGTCGCCACGGTCGACCTCTACGCCACTTGCGGGAGAATGGGCGATGCAAGCAAGGTGTTCGACGAAATGCGTGACCCGGACGTCGTCGTTTGGAACTTGATGATTCGCGGGTTTTGCAAAACGGGGGATTTAGAAACGGGGCTGAACCTTTTTACACAAATGAAAGAACGGACCGTGGTTTCGTGGAACCTTATGATGTCTTGTTTAGCGCAGGGCAACAAGGAGGGGAAGGTTCTTGAGCTTTTCAAGGGGATGTTAGAGCAAGGTTTTGAACCCGACGATGCTTCCTTGGTCACGGTGCTACCTGTGTGTGCTCGCTTGGGGGCTGTGGATGTTGGTGAATGGATCCATTCTTATGCGAATTCCAAAGGGTTCCTCCGAGATGCTGTTAACGTGGGGAATTCGCTCGTTGATTTCTATTGTAAATGTGGGAACTTGGAAGCCTCGTGGGGCATTTTCAATGAGATGGCTAATAAAAACATTGTTTCTTGGAACGCGATGATATCGGGTTTGGCGTATAACGGGGAAGGTGAAGTTGGGGTTGGCTTGTTTGAGGAGATGGTGCGTGGAGGTGTGGCAGCTAATGATTCCACTTTTGTGGGGGTTTTGGCGTGTTGTGCTCATGCGGGTTTGGTTGATAGAGGGCGTGAGATATTTGCCTCTATGAGTGTGAAATTTGGGGTTTCCCCTAAACTTGAGCATTATGGCTGCGTTGTTGACCTACTTGGGCGTTGTGGGCACGTGAGGGAGGCTCTTGACTTGATCACAAGCATGCCATTGAAGCCAACTGCTGCTTTGTGGGGTGCATTGCTTAGTGCTTGTCGTACTTATGGTGACAGGGAAATTGCAGAAACTGCTGCTAAAGAGCTGGTTGGTCTTGAACCATGGAACTCGGGAAATTATGTGTTGTTGTCCAACATTTATGCAGAAGAAGGGAGGTGGGATGAAGTTGAGAAAGTTAGGGTGTTGATGCGAGGAGGCGGTGTCAATAAAGTTCCGGGGCAGAGTGCAACTGGATAGTTGCAAAAACTAACTGTTTTGGTTGAAACAGACTAAACAATTTTTCGGACCATTTAATGCTTGGATGAGGTCAAGTTTCACAAAAATGTAATATTGTGAAGATTGGAGAATGCCCATGATCTTATTGAGAGAGCATCACAAGACAAGTATCGATCCAGTCCGAATTCCAGACTATTTTTGACATTTGTTCGTGGATTTGAATTCAAAAGGAATCAATGATCTGAACATTGCAAGCTCCAAGTTAGATGTGTTGATTGGTTCAACAGCCCACTGGTTCATGCCTGTGAGATTAAGGAATCAGTACTTGCTATGTTAATTAGCAGAGTTTAATAGTCTTCTTAATAAGGGAAAATCCGCCTAGTTTCAAATGAATACGAAGTGTTTTTAATGACAAAAATTTAATATTTATATATTATTATTTTTCATACAGAAGAAACAATATACATTGTAAATTTGCATGAACTAGAAAAGAAATCTAATTTATACTGTGAACTAGCCGTGTTAAATTCTTTTAGTGGATATGTTTTTTTCTTATTTTTTATCGTTGCGTGTCTAACAAAATGATAATTTTGAGATTGACAATTTTAAGGTGGAAAAGGTTGTGAATTTAAAATATAATTAAACAAAATATAAATATAAAATATGCAGATAAAACAATGGTATTTTCTTTATATATCGATGCATATTATTTTTATTGAAAGAGGTAGTGTAAATTTTTTAGACTTTTTGTTGCATGCGTGCGTCTTTATATAGGCATGTAGAGAGGTTAGATAGAATTGAGATGAAATCATTGTCCAATTTAATGAAAGAAAATTTCGAGTTAGATTTCTACAATTTTTTATTTTATTTTATTAGACTTGATATTTCGAGTTAGATTTCTACAAAATTTTATTTTATTTTATTAGACTTGATATGAAATGATTAATGATTGATGAGATTGAATTGAATTGAGTGAGTTAAGCTAAGATTTAAGTATTTTAATTAAAATTTATAATTCCAATTTTTATTTTTATAAATATTTTTTAAAATAAAAGATATTATTTAATATTTAAAATAAATAATTTAGTACTTTAAGAATACACATTTATTTTAATGAAATAAATTAAATAATAGTTATATTAGTATTAGTTGTGTTGAGTTTCACTTAATTATAAATAAAATCCAACCTATATTTGGATTAAATTCGATTATTTGATTATGTATTTAATAAATATTCATACTCTTAAAATAGAATTAAGAAGTGATGATTATTTCGACTTTAAGTAATTTTTTACACTTATATGAAAAATTGATTTTGACACATATCTACATATTCTCAGTTTAGGAACTCCTTACGTTTATTAAAAGATATATAAGAGAGTCCAAATAGTAAAAAAAAAATATTTAAATTGACCTTAACCCTTTGAGTAGTCAAACTTGCATTTCCAATCCAACATTTAAGTATAAATTTAATCATTGTTAAATTAATTTTATCTCAAATCAAATTTATTAAATCAATATTATTCAAATTGCTTTTGTTGATGCCGATACAAATACATACTTTGATTAGCCATAAGGAACTGTACAATCTGTAAATATTTGATTTGAAATGGAACCTTACTTCAGATTGTACAGTAGAATATGGAGTACATTAAGACAACAGCCATTCATGTTAGGAGAAAGAAGGAAGCTTTCAGCATCTGGTTAAAACTTGTAGTATGTGAAGTCCATTTAGTATTATCTGCTTCTTGCTGCTATTACCTATTTCAAATTCAATAAACAGCAGCAGCTGCTGCTGCTAGGATGAAAAGATAGGATTTTCTGAGGATTGGTAATTTGGGAGCATTATTTGTCTCTCCTCCAATGTACTCTGCCAAATTGAAGTTACCTACACGTAGCTTACATTTTGTTAAGGTAACAACATTCAGAAGAAAAAAGAAAATAGAAAGAAAAGTTGAAGCTGATATTTAGGTGAGTGGAAAATGGAAAATAACTAGTATCCTGACCTCTTTGTCTTGAGAAGCTGCAGCCAGCATTTAGTGCATATCTCATTTGTTGTACAGTGGCTTTGTTGTAGAATATGAAATTGGACAGTACATCATCTATGCAATTAAGCACTTGCTGTGCTTCAGTGAGGCATGCTCCACTACAGAATAAATCAGTGGCCTCCACTGGTATATTGATATTCCCAGATGGGTTTAATCTGTATGCCTCATCACACCCAACATAAATCTTGGAAACATTCAAAACAGCCAAACACATGTTAGTATTGAAAATGCAAAATCTTTCATTCAAGAAGCAAAAAATAGAATGCTTCCAAGTTCCAACAAGTGCCATTCAATATTTGCCACTCACAAGCTTATTGTTGAAGCATGATAAGGCCTCTACCAAGTTTTGTCCTTGCAGATCACCCTCGGCAGCCTCTGTTCATATTTTCACATACGTACACACATGCCA
>Ga0123342_1009196_pt1 | contig 11967 bp, 11 predicted proteins | sample Turbeawhitnodule_FD_89960 | JGI IMG/M metagenome (GOLD analysis project Ga0123342, IMG submission 89960) | Root nodule microbial communities of legume samples collected from Mexico - Turtle bean Mexico white nodule | ecosystem: Host-associated > Plants > Roots > Nodule | place: Mexico: Nepantla... | reverse complement strand
CGCTCGATGGTTCGTCAGTGCTCGTGCCGCGTTGACCGGCGCGTGGCCTCTGTCCGGCGCCGTACGGCACAGATGCTACCAGATGTTACGGGCGTTTTCCGTCGTCCGACTATAGAGTTCGCCCGATTGCAACGATCCACTCGGGAGGGCATGCGTCGATGACCAGACCATCAGGAAGATCCCAGCATCGTTTCTTGGCGGCTTTCGCGGCCGGGGCAGTCGCCTTGATCGCTTCAGGATCCTTGTCGGCAACCCGTGCCGACGAAGCCGATGCCAAGAAACTGGTGAAGGCGATGTCCGACTATCTTGCCTCGCAGAAGGCGATCTCGTTTGCCTACGACACCAACCTCGAGGTCGTCACCCCCGAGCATCAGAAGATCCTGCTGGCAAGCTCCGGCAAGGTGGAAATGGGCAGACCTGACAAGCTCCGCGTCTCCCGGCACGGCGGTTTCGCCAATGTCGAAATGACATTCGACGGCAAGACGGCAACCCTGTTCGGCAAGGACGCCAATCTCTATGCGCAGGCCGAGGTGCCCGGCACGATCGATGACCTGGTCAACGTCATGCGGGACAAGTTGCATCGCCCTGTTCCGGGTGCCGACCTCCTGTTGCCCGACGTCTACGACACGTTGATGGACGGCGTGACGGACGTGAAGGATCTCGGCAGCGGCGTCATCGGCGGCACCGAGTGCGACCACCTCGCCTTCCGCGCCAAGGAGGTCGACTGGCAGGTATGGATCGCGCAAGGCGAACATCCTTACCCTTGCAGGTATGTGATCACCGCGACGCAGGTCGATCAGGGGCCGCAATACAGCATCCAGATCAGCGCCTGGAAGACAGGCACCGACGTCGTGGCGGCAGACTACACGTTCAAAAACATCACGGACGCCAAGAAGGTCGATCTGTCGAAGCTCAAGGACACCGACGAGCTTCCCGATCACCTCGCAAAAGGAGCGAAGCAATGACCCTGTTCAGACGCGTGAGAGTTCTCCTGATTGCCGCGGCCGTCGGAATTTCCGGGTTTGAGGTCGCGGAGATATTCTCAATTCCTGTGCGAGACGGCATCGTAACCCCGGCCGAAGCCCGGATCGGCCGGCCGCTGACGCCGGTCAGCGTCGCCGGAGTGGCACGGCGCACAGTCCGGCGCTGCGCGGTGGGCGTCTACTACTGTTAGGACGAGGCAGCCGAGGGGCTTTCAGGAGTTTTGCTGGATGAGGGCGATCCGTGGGCAGAAATAGTAGCGTTGCGTGGGGTGCGGCTCCAAGGAGCTGGTTTCGTTGGTTTGTTGTATGCGCAGTCGTTGTCTTACTTCCGGGATGTGGCGGCCATCCGAAGGATGTGCTGACACCCGTGGCAGACACGTCTCCGCAGTCGCCGAAAGTGGAGATGCTGATCGCCACGACCCGCACCCGGTCGACGGTTCCAGGCGAGATGTTCAACGGAGAACGCGCGCGCACCCCCGCATTCGCCGACATGACGATTTCCATTCCACCGAGCAAGGTTCGCAAGGAAGGACAGGTCGCCTGGCCAAAGAGATTGCCGTCCAATCCCGCCACCGACTTCGCGACCGTGAAGGCCGATGATCTCAATATCGACGAAGCCAAGAAATGGCTGAGCGCGAGCGTCAGCAAGACGCCCGACGGTAGCGTCCTTGTCTTCATCCACGGTTTCAACAACCGGTTCGAGGATGCGGTCTACCGCTTCGCGCAGATCGTGCACGACTCCGGCGTCCATAGCGCACCCGTCCTGGTGACATGGCCCTCGCGCGGCAGCCTGCTTGCCTACGGCTATGACCGCGAAAGCACCAACTACACCCGCAACGCATTGGAGACACTCTTCCAGTATCTGGCAAAAGACCCCGAGGTGAAGGAGGTCTCGATCCTCGCGCATTCGATGGGCAACTGGCTGGCGCTGGAATCCTTGCGCCAGATGGCCATTCGCAACGGCCGCCTACCGGAGAAGTTCAAGAACGTCATGCTGGCCGCCCCTGACGTTGACGTCGATGTGTTCCGCCAGCAGATCGCCGACATGGGCAAGCAGCACCCGCAGTTCACGCTGTTCGTCTCCCGTGACGACAAGGCGCTGGCCTTCTCGCGCCGGGTCTGGGGCGACGTCTCCCGGCTGGGTGCCATCGATCCGGAGCAGGCCCCGTACAAAAAAGAGCTCGAGGACAACAAGATCATGGTCATCGACCTCACCAAGATCAAATCCGGCGACAGCATGAACCACGGCAAGTTCGCGGAGTCACCGCAAATCGTCCAGCTCATCGGCCAGCGCATCTCCGAGGGGCAGACGCTGACCGACAGCCACGTCGGACTGGGCGATCAGATCTTGGTGGCGACCACCGGGGCTGCGACCGCGGCCGGCAACGTTGCCGGTCTGGTTCTGGCCGCACCCGTTGCTGTCGTCGATCAGGATACGCGCGACAACTACGCATCCCATGTCGGTAGCCTGGCAGGTGCAGGCCACACACAGTCGACCGCCTTAAGGAATTGCGATCAAACCCGACCGGCGCCGAGCTGCAAACACTGATTCCGCGGGCAGAAAATACTGTAACATACATAGGCACAGACGGCTTTCGCTGCATACTTCCAGTGGACAACGAGACGGTCAATCACGGTGATTCTGTCTCAGGTAAATCGAGGGACTTCATGCGGGCATTATTGTTACGGGCGGCCGTGTTGTGTGCCGGCCTTGGCGTTGCGTCTTCAGTGCAGGCGGCCGACATCGCTCCGGGGATTCCCGAAGCCAAGGTGGTTGAGAGCCAAAGCGGCTGGACGTATACGGTCGCCCCTTACTTCTGGGCGGCGGGGCTTTCCGGAGACATGGCGCAATTCGGTTTGCCGGAAGTTCACATCGACTCGGACTTCGGCGATATATGGGACAACCTCGACTTCGCCTTCATGGCGGCCGGCGAAGCCCGGTACGAGCGTTTCAGCGTCTTTGCGGACTTCATGTACACCAAGCTCGGAGGAGACGCTCACACGAGAAGGGGCATCCTGGCCGACAGTGTCGATGTGACGTCGAAGACCTTCGCCGGATTGCTGGGCGCCGGATATTCGGTACTCGAGAACCAGTCAGGGCATCTCGACGTCGTCGGCGGCGTCCGTGTGTGGTCGGTCGACACAACCATTGGATTCAACGGCGGCCTTCTCGGTGGCCGTGAGGCAAACGACGGTGCGACCTGGGTCGATGCCCTCGCTGGTCTCCGGGGCAATTACTTTTTCACGCCCGAAATCTACGTGACTGGATGGGGCCTGGTCGGCGGCGGCGGCGCTGATCTCGACTGGGATGTCGCTCTGACGCTCGGCTACAAGTTCACCGACAAGATCTCGGCAGTCGCTGGCTACCGGGCGGTCGGTGTGAACTACAACAATGACGGGTTTGTCTTCGACGTCGTCGAGCAGGGACCGATCATCGGCGTAGCGTTTCACTTCTAGGCCGACGCTTGCATAAGATCGTGGATCAATGGGGACAGCATCGATGAATAAAGCGGCTTACGTTGCCACCCTGCTGGCGCTCGGGCTCGCTCCGGGGTTGGCGAACGCCCAGTCGAACGAGGATCTGGCGAAGAAGCTCTCCAATCCGATCGCCTCGCTGATCAGCGTCCCTTTCCAGTTCAATTACGATCGCGGTTATGGCCCTGACGATGGCGACAAGGCGACGCTAAACATCCAGCCTGTCATTCCGTTCGCAATCAACGAGGACTGGAACGTCATCTCGCGCACCATTCTCCCGGTGACATGGCAAAATGACATTGCCGGCCCATCGGGAACCCAGTTCGGCCTGGGCGACACGACACAAAGCTTCTTCTTCTCTCCTTCTAAACCAACCGAGAGCGGCATTATCTGGGGTGCGGGACCGGTGTTCCTCATTCCGACAGCGACGGACGAGTTCCTCGGAACCGGCAAGTGGGGTGCGGGACCGACGGCGGTCGTCCTCAAGCAGGAGGGACCATGGACGGTCGGGATGCTCGGGAACCACATCTGGTCGTTTGCGGGTCAGAGCGATCGGCCGGACGTGAGTTCGACGTTTCTGCAGCCGTTCATCTCCTACACCACCAAGGACGCCTGGACGTTCTCGCTGAACACGGAATCCACCTACGACTGGGAAGCGAACGACTGGTCCGTTCCGATCAACTTCACGATCGCCAAGCTGATCACCATCGACAAGCAACCGATCAGTCTGACGGCTGGCATTCGCTACTGGGCCGACGCGCCGGAAAACGGCCCCAGTGGCCTGGGCTTCCGGGTGGCTCTGACCTTCCTGTTTCCGAAGTAAGTCCTGCTGTCGCGAAGGCGGTCGAGCGCCCGAAAATCCAATGGAGATCACCGATGAACCTTCTCAAACCGGTAGCCAGTCTATTCGCAACAATATTCGTTCTGACGCTGGTCTCTGCGCCAGTATTCGGCCCCTCGCCCGCGCAGGCGAGACAAGCAGCAGCCGCGTGCGGACCTGGAGGTTGTGCGGCGGCGGCGTGCGGTCCACGCGGCTGCGCTGCCGGGGCACGAACAGCTCCGGGCTATCGTCCGGTACCGCGCCGTGGCGTCGTTGTCGTCGCTCCCCATCGCTACTGGAGGCCGGGCGGCGCGATCGCTGCAGGCGCCGCGATAGGCTTCATCGCCGGGGCGACAGCGGCCTCGATAGCGGGTACGCCTCCCAAGCCGGGATATTGCTGGTACTACACAACTCCTGCCAAAACGACGGGGTTTTGGGACGTGTGCCCCTCGTAAAGCGGCCAGGACGAAGCTCGGATGAAGACTTTGAGGGCACGATATTCATGGCTCCTGACCACGCAGGCGATTGGGTCCGCAGCTCTGCTGAGCCAATGTTATCCCTTGTATGCTCGGTTGCTTGACGATCCGGGACACGTGCAGGTGTACGCGGATAGGCCGATGGTCACGGTCATTGGGTCGAGCGTCGCGCTGGTGCAAGGCGCGCATTGGTATCGGGTATTCAAGGTTCCCTTGCCAGTGCGAGACACCCACGTTGTGTTGGGCCAGCTTGTCCTCTTCGTCAGCCGCCTCGCCTTCATCATCGCAAGCGCCCTGTTTTCGCTGGTGCTCTTCCGTCATCTCCCGGAAATCGATTTCGGCCGGAATGGGAACGGTTTCGTCTGGCGCGGGCTCCTCCTTCTTGCGGTTCTGTTCTCGGTTTTCTGCTTCACCACCGAATTGGAACGCCTCGGCCTGGCCCTCCGAGGTCACGAGCGAACGCCAGACAACGACGACCGTGCCCGACATTGAAACTGATAGAATTCAATCGCAAAGGAAACCGTCATGAAGCGCATGTTCATTGCCATCGCCGCACTCGCGGCCATCCCCACCATCGCCTATGCAGAAGATCCGATCGTCGGAAACTGGAAAACGGAGCTTGGAGACACCGCCGCGATCACGGCCTGTGGTGGCGGCTACTGCATCACGCTCAAGTCCGGCAAGCATGCCGGAAAGCAGATCGGCACCTTCAGGGGCAAGGACGGCAGCTACGAAGGCAAGATCACCGATCCCGACTCCAACAAGACATACGACGGCTCTCTGACGGTATCCAATGCACTGAAGCTGAAGGGCTGCATCCTGAAGGTCGTCTGTGAATCGCAGACCTGGCCACGCCTCTGAGACCATCAGGAACCACCACGACAGGGAGATTGTGAAGATGGGCTCCATCTTGATCGGCGGGGCTGTCTTCGCGGGGATCACCGCGACTAAAGGGTGGCTCGCTCGAGGTCGGACTCTCGCCCCGGCCATCAAGCTGCAAGCCTCGGGATCGGTGGCTTGCAGAGGAGAATGCGAAGTCGGGATGCTGCGCGCCGTCTGCGAACCCGAGTTGCTGCGCTTAAAATCGACCGACCGAACGTGTCGGCTTCGAAGGTCTCCCGGAGCCGATCACGCTGCAAGCGTCAGAATGCAGGTCGCTTGACATGTCGAACAAAATAAGAACATATGCGCATCGGCATCGACGCCTGCAGCCATGATCGCTGTAACGCCAAGACAGTTTCCACAAGCGGAGACATGATAATGACCCGGATCGAGTTACGAATACGCCACTAGGTGCGGCTTTGGGCCAACGCGCGGGATTCGCGCGCGTTCACGCACCGCGTATCGTCAGGGTCATTCGGCCAGCCTCCATCTCTGCGATAGTTTGAGCTGCGAGCGGCGTGCATTCCGTATAGGTTTGGCAGGTCAGCCGGAATTACTTCATCGATACTTAGCGTACCACGCCGCACCACCTGATTTCGCCAGGACCCACGCCGGCGAGACTTCGATCATTTGCGACGAAGTCTCACAAATCGCTGATTCAATGTCGTTTTCTGCCAGGTGGTACGCTTGGTGGTGCGCTTGCTTCTCCGATTTCTATGCGGCACGGTCCGCTTGCGCGGCCGATCAGGCCACGCGCCATTTCAAACCGATGTCGTGACCGACGCGCTCCGCTTTCCGGATCGTGAATGGAGAGGTTTTGTCTTGAGTGACCTTTTACGAAATCAAAGGACTCCCACCCCTGTCACCACTGCGGATCTTAGTGGTCTGGGCGTCTCTGTTGAGACCATCCGCCAGCTTGCGGCTTTTGCGCCCTACCCGGCCGAAGCGCTCCGTGACCGCTCGGTTCTTCAACCGTCCGCATATCATGTCAAATCGAGCGAGGTCATCGATGCAACTTCATGAGCGAGTGAAAAACCAGGCGTACTGGGACGAGGTCTTTGGCCAGGAAAGCGCTCCTAAGAAGGAGATCAAGCCGGGGACCAGATACGTCACCCTGCCCGGCTGGCATCCGACGATGAAGTCCGTGCGCGGCATCGTGCGGACGCGCGAGCCGTTGATGGCCGACGCAATGATCCATGTCGACACGAACCCGTTCAACACGGCGGTCGCGGAATTCCCTGTCTCCGTCCGCTATCGCACGTCGTCGGGAAAATGGCGCGACCATGTTCCCGACCTGGCAGTGCGCCGCCGGGATGGCTCGGTGGTGGTAATCGACGTGATGGGCTTTTACGTTCAGCGTCATCTAGGCTGGCCGGCCTATCGGACGCGGGTCATGTGCGGGATCTTCGCCGATCTAGGTGCACAGTATCGTCTACTTGACGAGCGCACCCTGCACATGCGGCCGTTGATCGACAACCTCCGCACCATGTGGAGGCACAAGAGGATCGCCGCCCAGCAGCCTTGGATCGATCAAGTCGCCAGGGAAATCCTCATGATTCCCCTTCCTACCCGGATCGGGGCGGTCATGCGTTCGATCACGCAGAACACGCTGTTCGGACGTTGGTCGGATGAAGACGAGTGGAAGGTCGTGGGAGAGGTCAATCCGGCCTTCACCGCGATCATGCAGTTGGCCATGGAAGGCAGGATCGGTGTCAATCTCCGCGTCCCGTTTTCGCAGTTCACGCATATCACGCCGACGCCGCCTGCGTTTGCAGCGTCTCCCACGACCGAACTGCGCTTCGAACGCGCGGCATGACGAACTGGAGCATCTGCGATGTCGTTTGAATATACAGACGGGCGCTATCTGCAGCCCGTGAAGACCTTCTACGAACTCGGCATCCCGGCTGATCCGGGTCATGGGTTCGAGATGCAGTGCCCCAACCTCCCGGTTGGGGACACCTTCACGCTTTTCAACGCGGAAAAGACTCGCTACGCGATGTTTCGTTTCGTGAACTGGTTTCAACCGTCGTCGGAATTTCCGGCGATCGCCCAGTTCCAGCAGCTCGTCACCAACGACAGCATTACACTTTCGATCTGGCAGATCGGCGAGCTGAACCGCCAAAAACGCATCAGGCCGGTGTCTGCCAAAGGCGCCGCGGGTAGAAATCTCCCAGGGGCCGCTGCATCGGTCACCGACCAGGAGCGAAAGAACGCTCACCGGCGAATGGCCTACGTCGACGCATGCCATCTCAGGATGATCGAACTGAGAACGCGCAAGCTGACCAGAAAGCAGCGCGGCGGCGTCATCGAGGAGGTGGCGAAGGAGATCAAGGATCCAAAGCCCCCGTGCGTCAACTCGGTCTACAACTGGCAGAACCGCGACAAGAACGGCGGCCGCTTCGACCGTCTGATCAATTTCGTCCGCCAGGGCAACTCCGGCAACTACGGTCCGCGCGAGGGCAGCGAAGTCGTCCGCGCCATGCAGGAGGCCGTACATCTCGCCGTTCAGGCGGGTGGCCAGTGGGGGATGGTGCAAGCCATCCTCATGGCGCTCGCGGAGCCGGAAGGGGACTTCCATCATATCCGGGACCTTCTCCTTAACGAAGATGGCACGTGCCGACACAGCGATCGTACGATCCAGCGCCGGCTGCACGATCTGAACGACTACGAGCGCGACGTACTGGAAAGCGGACGCGACTACGCCGAAATCAAGCACATGACCTCGCTGCGTCAGGTGCGCCCCGAGGCTCCGCTCGAGATCGTCGACGTGGACCATGCCGTGATGAATATCATCGGCATCGATCCGGAGCTCGCCATCGCCTATGGCCGCCCGCACATTCTCACCTTCCGGGACCGCTGCAGCGGGATCGTGGTCGGGTTCTCGATCTCCTTCCAGCCGCCGTCGTACGAGAGCTTCTTCGAAGGGCTTCAGCATATGTTCTTCGAGAAGTCGATCGATCCGCTCTCAGGTGCGATGTACCCATGGTGGGGTCGTCCGCTGCGGCTCGGAACCGACAACGCCAAGCACCTCGTCGGCCTGAACATCACCGAATCCCTGAAGGAGCTCGGCATTCAGACGGTCGCCTATCGTCCCGCCCGCGGCTGGGAAAAGGGCGCCGAGGAACATCTTTTTCACATCCTCGACCGGGCCGTCGCCAATCGGTTGCCGGGCGCTACGGGTCACTCCGTCGCCGAGCGGATGAAATACGACGAGGAAATGCAGAAGGCGATGCCCAAAATGACGTTGCCGCAGATCCGAGGGTTCCTCACCTACTACCTCGCCTACATCCACCACCTGAAGCCGACACAGGGGCTGGGCGAGCTGGCCACCTTTCAAGGTATCCCGGACGACGTCTGGCGGGCCGGCATCAAGCGAGCGCCCTCGCCTCCACTGATCGATCCGGAGATCTTCGTTCGGATCGCAGGGCAGTACGCCGAGGTGTCGCTGAACCCCAAGAAGGGCTTCGTCTGGGATCACATCACCTACGTTTCTCCCGAACTCCTGTTTCTTTCCACCCAGCGCGCGAGCAAGGGGCGGAAGTTCAAGGCGCGGCGCTCCCCTTGGAATCTCGGCGTCGCCTGGATTCAGGACCCTTATGCGAAGACCGAACGATGGCTGGAGGTTCCGGCCGCTCCTGCCGATCAGCCCTATGCGAACGGTCTGCGGTACTACGAGCACAAGTGGATCCGCAAGTTCCTGCGCGAGAAGATGAAGAAGGCGGTCAATGCCGCGAACCTGCTCTTCGCGAAGACCGAACTCGCCAAGGCCGTGATCAAGGCGCATCAGGCGCACGGGACGATCAAGACCGGCCGTACGCTGGCTTCTCTTTACGAACGTGCGGTCGGCAAGTTCGCCATGTCCCGACGCTACAAGCTGGCCAGCGCCGAATATGGCGAGGACTACGTAGATCTGTCCAACCCCGCGATCCAGGAGGCCCCGCCCGCCCTCAGCAGCCGCGCCGGTCTCGTGACGCCGTTCGAAATGCCAAACCTGAAGAGCCACGAACCAAAGGTCTTTCCGGATAAGCCGACAAAGACCGACGAGGCTGACGCCGGCTCGCCCGACATCGACTTCGACGAGTTCGGCGGTTGGCTGGTTTAGGAGGCGACGAGATGCCCGGACACGCGGATATGATTTTCGACACACCCGAGGCAAGGGACGCTGCAAGCCGCCTTCCGGTTTCGGAGCGCCAGCGACTGATCAAGTTCCTGAGGGTTCCGTATCACACCTATAATCGAGGACTGGCGATGATCGCCAGGCTTCATCGTCCGGTCGACGGCGGCTTGCCAAATCTGGGGGTGGTCGGAGGGCTGCTGGGCGATACGGGTGCCGGGAAGACGGTCATCTGCGAAGCCTACGCCGACAGGTACCCGGCACGGGAAGGCGAGACAGGGATGGAATTTCCAGTCCTCCACGTCTGCGCCTCGCTTGGGATGTCTCGTCAACGGTTGGGAGACAAGGTTCGGCGTGCAACTTCCTCTCCCCATCGCATTCTGGCTCGTGAGGACCCCGGCGAATGGTCAGTCGACCGTGCTGTGAAATGTAAGACGGAACTTCTGATCCTGGACGACGCCCAGTTCATGTTCTTCAACCACAGGACTTCGCAACTGGCTTCGGAAATGTACGGATTCGTAAAGGATGTCGTCGACACCGGAATGGTTGCAGTTCTGCTCGTCGGAGAGCCGGACATCGACAAGTTCGTATACGACATCCCGGCGTTCGAAAGACGAGGCTATCGATCGGAAACCCTCGACCCGTTGAGCAACAGTCCCCAGGGCCTCCAGTTCTTCGGCGATCTGCTCAAGAGTATCGACAGGCGGCTTCCGTTCTCCCAGCCAAGTCATCTGGAAAGATACACGAACCATTTCCATGGATACAGCGGCGGTCGGATCGGCCGGGTGATGAACATCGTAGAAGACGCCGGATACTTGGCCCTCAATGATCGTTCTGCATGCATTCTGGTCGAGCATCTGAGGGAGGCGGTCCGCACGAGGGTCCGGCCCGGCGACGACGTTGACTACTTTGGGTACAGGTCGGCGGCACAACGTTGAGCGGCCGTCCGTTTACCTTCTGGCGGGTGCTACCCCTGCCCGGCGAACCAGCTAGCAGCTACTTCAGCCGCTTGGTAATGGACGAGTGCGCCTATCTTCCAGAGCACTACGCCTCCGAGATCGGGATCAATGCGATCTTTCAGTCCGACGAGGTGCTCGAGCGGATCTTTCGTCTCCCGATTTCCAAGCAGGACAAGGAACGGCTTCGGCAGTGGACGCCTGTCGAGCTGAACGGAAGGATCCACTTTGCTGGTCAGGTGTTCGCAGGAAACCAGTTTCGTTGGACGCGGCGGCTTGAATGTCGAAAGTGCGTCGCCGAGACTCCATACCATCGCGTATGGTGGCAACTCGAATGTTTCAGAACCTGTCCGGTTCATCGATGCGCCCTCGAGCCACTCGCGTACGAACGGAATACGACCGGTCGATGGTGGCCGCGCTTCGATCGCGTCTTGCAAGAACGAGCCGTCCGCGTCGAGTTGGGAGACGCCGCGGACACTTTTGAATCCCACATCGTCCGACGCCTTCTCGATCCTTCGTGCCAGGCGTCGCCCAGAGAGCTGAGCGACTTCATCGAATGTGCGCAGTTCGCCGGGCGGCTGCTCGGGAACGAAAGAAACCCATCCGTCCCGCCGTTCTCGGCCAAGGATTGGGAGGTCGGATATCACGCCTTGAAGGACGGGCTATTCCTCTTCAAAGATCAGTTCCGATCATGGCTGCGAGTCAACGCACCGCAGTTGCACGCTTATCAGATCCGCGATCTGATCGGCTGGGCAGCCGAGTATCTCACCGATCAGAAAGGGCCGTTCGACCCCGAGATCGACGACCTGCCCAACCCGATGCATGCAGAGGTTTCGGCCATCATTAGAGCAGAATGCAGACGCGCGTTAGGCCGCTGAACCGCCCCAAATTTCCGAAGCCATTGACCTATCCGAAAGGGTGTTGTCTCATCGTGTGCAGCGCTTTGTCGATGCGATTCTACCCCTAGAATCCAGTCCAATATTGTGGTGGCACCTCGTCGCTACATCCAGATCCTTGCCTTCCGTGGCCTAAAAATGGGCGCTTGGACGGAGCGATTTCCGAAACGAAATCAACAGTTCTGAATCCAAGATTATCCGGCGACGCTCAGCGCTGTCAGCTTGCTTGGTGCGTCGTCTAAGACATCGCCTTGCCCAGCGTACGCGCCCACTGATCTGTGCCCTTTCTTTGTGCGTAGACTGCGCTACAATTCCCTGGGACAGCCGGAGCCGTTGCCATGCGCGCCTTTCTCGCAGTTTTCATT
>Ga0123342_1009195_pt1 | contig 11967 bp, 7 predicted proteins | sample Turbeawhitnodule_FD_89960 | JGI IMG/M metagenome (GOLD analysis project Ga0123342, IMG submission 89960) | Root nodule microbial communities of legume samples collected from Mexico - Turtle bean Mexico white nodule | ecosystem: Host-associated > Plants > Roots > Nodule | place: Mexico: Nepantla... | reverse complement strand
CATACCGTGGTTTTTTTTTTTTTTGTTTGGAATAAAGAAACTGTAATGTTCAAGGTATGAGTAAATGGGATCATTTTTTTTTTTTTTTTTTTTTTACTTTTAATTTTTACCGGTTTTGTAGATGGTTAATTGAAATTGAAACCTAACCGATCATCTTTGGTGTGGTCTTATTCGATCATTTTCTTCATTAACAAAACTCGAATTCGAGATCCGAACTCAGTTTCACTCAGATCAACGGAATGTTGTTGAGGATCTGTTAGAAAATTGAATTTTCTTTATTGATGACGTGAATGTTGTTGAAATTTGTCTGCTAGGCTGGTTTTGCCGGAGATGATGCTCCGAGGGCGGTGTTTCCTAGCATTGTGGGACGCCCACGTCACACTGGGGTGATGGTTGGGATGGGGCAGAAGGATGCGTATGTTGGGGACGAGGCTCAATCGAAGAGGGGTATTTTGACTCTGAAATACCCTATTGAGCATGGGATTGTGAGTAATTGGGACGACATGGAGAAGATCTGGCATCACACTTTCTACAATGAGCTTCGTGTGGCTCCTGAAGAACACCCCGTGCTTCTCACCGAGGCACCGCTTAATCCTAAGGCTAATCGTGAGAAAATGACTCAGATCATGTTTGAGACCTTCAACACTCCTGCTATGTATGTTGCCATCCAAGCTGTGCTTTCCCTTTACGCTAGTGGCCGTACAACTGGTAACTGATCTTCATCAACCTTTCTTGATTCTTGTTTATTTGGTGTAACATGCATGTTGTGGCTGCCAGCTTTGTAGATATGCTGTGAAACTGTTGATCTGTCTTTCTCATCTAACTTGATGTTTTGTGAAGTTACCGATCATGTGTTTGTCTCAATTGAAATGGCTTGCATGAGCTCCAAACTAATCCGAACTGGGTCCGTGTGTCTTTGCATGTTAGTTTAAGCTTCTGGGTTTTTTGGATCATGACATGGTACCAAACTGATCCTTACTTTTCTATTACGCCGCCAAGAAGAGAGATCGGTTACATGGATCACGCTATCATTGAACTAAACTGCAAGGATTCCTTGTTGTTGTAATCAAATAAAAAATCAATACACCCTTGAAGCCTAAAAGAGTTCCGATTGTTGCATGGTAGTGAGGGGGAAGTTGTGGGAATATGTTTAGAAGTTAAACTTTTGGTTTATTTCGATGTGTTTTTATCATGAATGTTTCTATGATGTATGATGATTTCGATTTGTTGACATGACTTGGTATTGAATGAAATGAGTTGATTTTTCTATGATGTTTGTTGTAGGTATTGTTCTGGACTCCGGAGACGGTGTCAGTCACACGGTTCCTATCTATGAAGGCTATGCCCTCCCGCATGCAATCTTGCGTTTGGACCTTGCAGGGCGTGATCTCACCGATGCCCTCATGAAAATCCTGACCGAGCGTGGTTACTCTTTCACCACATCTGCAGAGCGGGAAATTGTGAGGGACATGAAGGAGAAACTGGCCTATATTGCTCTTGATTACGAGCAGGAATTGGAAACTGCCAAGACTAGCTCAGCCGTTGAGAAGAGCTATGAGCTTCCTGATGGGCAGGTGATCACTATTGGTGCTGAACGATTCCGGTGCCCCGAAGTTCTGTTCCAGCCATCCATGATTGGGATGGAATCTCCTGGCATTCACGAGACAACATACAACTCTATCATGAAGTGTGATGTCGACATTAGGAAGGATCTATATGGTAACATTGTCTTGAGTGGTGGTTCAACAATGTTCCCAGGCATTGCTGATAGGATGAGCAAGGAGATTACAGCATTGGCTCCAAGTAGCATGAAAATTAAGGTTGTAGCACCACCAGAGAGGAAGTACAGTGTCTGGATTGGAGGCTCCATCTTGGCTTCCCTCAGCACCTTCCAACAGGTAAACTGCATGCATCACCATAATTGCATGAGTGAAGCTGTTGAATTTGGAATGTTAATACAGCATATAACTTGGGAAATTGTATTTCAATAATATGTAGAAAGTTTAATAAAATAAATATTATGAGAAAATTAGAGGAAATATCAAACATAATACGTAGCTATAGATGAAGGGAATATAATTAGTTTAAAATATATTATTTTTCGTTTAAAATACGTAGCTAGAGCAAGCACTTGCTGAAGCCAACTCAAAGCATTGAAAGTAGCAAATTTAGTGTACTCCTTTTTAATGTTTTCTCTCCCGTCTGCAGATGTGGATTGCGAAGGCAGAGTATGATGAATCTGGGCCATCAATCGTACACAGGAAATGCTTCTAAGTTATAATCATGGAGTATGAAAGCTGGACCAGGGAAATTACTATTTATACGAATACTACAAAAATACCATCAAGTGGTTGAGGAACTTGCATTTCCTACTCTTTACCATTCCTTTTATCATGTTTTTGTGTTTTCCTTTCTTTGATATGTTGAGATAAGAGCATGAAGGCTGGCAAGATATGTAAGATTCAATTTTTCCCCGTTTTGTTGTAGTAGAAGAGATGTGCATTGTTACCGTTTTGGTTTGGTTGAATCAACAAATTCTTTTTATGAAGTATTCTGATTAACGCAGTGGTCTGGTACTTGCGTGATTTATAATTTTCTGCAACGAAAATGTGATTTTTTTTATCACAGTCCAATATTTTATCACCACATTTGATGTTTATCTCAGTTCATCTGTCAATTTGCCAGCTTGGTATTTACTTGTTCCCTATAAAGTTATATACCAGTCTGTTAAAATTATGCTGGTGTACTACTTAGCGTAAGAAACGACAAAGCTTTTAGTAAAAGCATGTTCTTTTTTCAATCAATATGGGGAATTTCTTCCCTGCAATTTCAGTCAAGCTCAATTGTGGGTTTTTACTCTCTCATGGCCATTCGTTCCTTCCCAAATTTAAGGCAAACTTGGAAACTCTAATTCAAATTATCTTGTTTAATGTGTTAAAACAGAAAAAAAAAACACAGAAGTTGAACCCATTTGTCATTCTTGTTTTTATTTTAGTTGTCGATATTAAGGAAATACTAAAATCCAGGGATTTTTTTTATCGGCAAACTAAAATCCAGGGAATACAGTCTCACAACACAAGGGAGGACGAGTGCAACCTTCTACTGATGGTGAATTTTAGATCTCGTGTATCTTTTTTTCTAACTTTATTTTATAAAGAATATGTTTTACATTATGATTGATTTTATTAAAATGTTGAGAAAATAGTTTTTTTTACCAAAAATAATATATAACATTAGATTAAAATAAATTATCTTTTTCGAATAGTTGTGGTGTGATGTCGTAGAGATGAATATCCAAAATGACTTCGGTTGCGTTGCGTTAGTGTGCTTTGAGTATTTCAAAATGGGTATCATGTTTTACTTTCTTCTTCATTCTAGAATCTGCTTTTTCATATTTTAATTTCACTTTAACTTAAAGTTTGTTATTTTTTTAACTTTATTACTTTATCCAGCTTTACTGAGCTTGAAACTTGAAAACTGAGTGGTTATTGTATTCATTCCTCTGACTGTTTGAAAATTTCTTTCTAATGGAACCAAAGAGTAATTCCCTTTTGGGACTGCATGTTTAAATGACTATAATTCCACTATTATTATAAGAAAAATCATTTTCCTGCTACTTTACATGTCCATAAGTCCATTATTACAGAGGATTTAATCAAAGATTTTAATCCATAAAAAATGTAATTTTCTTATTTGATTCTTCATTTTTCTATTTTTTCAAATAAGCTTTTCATAAAATATATTTGGTCACTAAGTGATCCATTTTGTTTATTTTTTCAATTCAAGCTCTCTAAATAGTTCAAAATTTCCACAAGGACCTATTAAATTGAAAATTAAATGAAAAAACTCACAATATGTAAGAATAAAAGTAAAACTCTTAACATTGGGGAAAAACCCGTGATATTTAATAAATCAACTGAGAAATGAAAAATGAATAGAAATCATTCTATAAAGAAAAAAGTTTTATAAAGAATTGTTTTAAAAACTAAAAACGAGACCAAATAAAAAGTTCAGAATTTTTAAGAAATTTAATGATACAGATCAGATAATTGATTCATCGGTGATGATGTAAGATCCTCTTCTTTTTAGGTTGATTTTGTAAGAATTTTTGTTACCAAAAAGAATTAGAAAAAAAAAGTCAATAATGAAACAATAGTGCGGTGCTACTTTTATAACTAACATCCACTTGCTCTTCTTTTATCCCGTTTAAATGTAATGAAACCTTGGGAGTGGAGCAAATGGCAGTGTTCCTAATGTGTATTTCAAGACTGCGTGATAAACGGTTTAGCATTCAAAATAGAAAAAGCCTTCTAATCCAATGAGAAGCAAATGAGTTTCAGAAACAGGAATTATAGTTTTAACAGTAAAATAACCTTGATAAGGTGGCAATGTATGTGCTCAAAATGGAGAATAGTATGCTGCAAACTGTATGTAAGTGTTATGTTACAGATTATTGGTTTCCTTTTGAGCCAATCAACTTTATTTGCTGTAGTTCTGGAAAAAACAATCCTTGAATCACGGCATCAACAAATCACCTAAAGTTCGAAAACTTGATGGTCCAGACGCGTCAACGAAGGCTCTTACGGACAACTCTGGCACATTAACATCTGCTTCTTGGCGTAAGAAGATAACAATCACAGTAATGTCATCATGATAAACCCGTCTGGCTCCCTCCTTCACGTTCAGAAGCTGCCTATATTCCATCCTCGCTCTTCTAGCCGCCTCCTTTAATGCAGTCTTAACAAGTCTTCTTGCAATCCCCTGGAACCATGGCATAAGAATATTTTCATTCATACAAGGGTGAAGATAATATAAGTACAAGTACAGAAAAACATACATTTCGTGGATAACGATTAACAATCTCAGCTGCTTTCTGATTTGACAGGTGTTCCCAAAGTCCATCGGATGCAAATATAAGAAATTTGTCATTGGGTTGCAAAATTCTTGAAAATAGAGATGGTTCTGCAGACAGCACAGGTTCAGCGAGAGGTCCACTCGGGATATGAGGGAATGTTGGATCGAGAGAGAATGGTGGCGTCTTCAGATATGCATCTCCTATGGTTCTGGATACCTGATACCAGTTTTTGTGTCAAAAAGAAAACCGTATGTTATTACAGTCTTATACTACTGATTCAAAGACTATCTTAGAAGTGAACACAATTGAAACGCAGAAATAAATCTCAAACCTCAGCAGTTCGCACATAATCAATAACTAGTTATAGTTTCCACCAACTCAAATGAGCCAAAAGATAATCATGACACAAAATAGTGAGTTGTAACAGAGCCTACTACGTTTCATATAACATTTATTAGTTTTGCAACAACCAGGGTCAATTATCATGTATTACAGGAAGCTGTTAACAAAAGATGGAGAGCAATGTCACAAATCACAATCAGTTTATCCATGGAGTCATTACACATGAAAAGTACAGGAAAAAAGTTCCATAAAGAATCAAAGAGGCAGATTACTAGAAACCCATTCTGAAGGTAAAAGCAAAAGAAAACCTGGATGATGCCTTTAACACGCCATGCTCCACGATTCATGACTACAATATCTGGATCATTTGGATGCAAAGCCCTAAGTTCTTGTCTAATATCCTCCCTACCGACATTGTGGTCTCTAGTCAACTGTTCAGCAATGATGGAGTTACATCTACCAGCACAACCAACGACGGCACGGGAGTCTCCAAGATTGGCGATATATAGAATCCCTCTCCAGATCAAACCAACCAGAACACAGGAACCAACTTGCGCCATTGAGGAATCTATCCTAAAACTCCTACTAACAATAGTCATAAAGTCATCCTCAGTAGCAGCAATAGCTTCTCTCAGAGTTCCTTCACAAAGAGTTCTACTTTCCTGAGCAATCCCTGTAACCAATGAACATCAACAACAGCATGGCAAAATAAAATAAGCATATTTATATTATTTTACATGTTAACTCACTAGTTACACACAAATTAAAACTAAAATGGAAATTTAAGAAAATAAAAGCAGGCAATATAAAATCTCATAAAACATATCGATCCTAAATTGGCAGATAAATTTGTCACATGATTTACCAATTTACCATTTTTTTATCCTGAAATGCAGAAGTTAATGTTTCCATATCTTACACATAATTATAAGTATACACAAGAAAGTATAGCAGAAATCCGTTGATATATAATCACCACTTGGTTCCTTTGAATTTCAGGTTCATCTTTTCATTCATTTTTCATTCCTCAATTTTTTCAGAAACAGAAAACACTAGTTCACGCAGGAAATGAACACAGAGAAGAGGAAGCCAAAAAGAAAAGCATCAGAAAGCAAACTGAACTTCATGCAGTTTCTTACAGCAGCAAAAGAACATGCAATGAAAACAAAACAAAAATAGAACCAGATAACAACAAGAAAGTATAAAATAAAAAAATAGGAAAACACTCAGCCAGAAGATTCCAAAATTCAAAGCAAAACCATCCATAGAAACTCTCAAGACTCACTTATTATGTGTTGGAAGATGCGATTTCTAATGAACCTGGAAGCTTCAGGACCACCATGACCATCATAAATCCCAACAAAGAGCACATTAGAGCCAATTTCAACTTGGCTATAGTCTTCAATTTCTCCATTTGCCTGGCACACAGCAAAGGAGAATTCACCACAAGAATGCCTCTGAAGGTCTCTACGCCACATAAGCGAGTTTCCAGTGGAGGAAGACTCATCTTCATCATCACTGTCCATTCGTGCATAGTGCCTCAAAGAGTTGAAGCACGAAAAAACTATATTTGAAATCCAGGTAAACATCAACATTGACTAAATTCTTGGCGGGAAAATCCTCAAGGTGGAACTGACAAGACCCAAACTTTGGTACCTACTGAATTCCAAGATCAACACCCAGAAGAACAAAAATTGTGATTAGAGTGGTATTAAAAGCAAGAATTGGAAGTTAAAGAAGGGTGTGAGCAAAGATTGAAAATTGAGCTTGAACAGAACAAAATGCAGAGAACAAAAAGCAGAGAACAAAATTTAACTTTTCAAGAAAGATAAAGAAAAGCATGAAAGAATGAGAAATTGCAATGCATGTCAAATTTTGTAAAAGAATAGAAAGATCACAGTTGGACTAACCTCTCCTTCTTGATGTGCTAGAAGTTCATGCAAGAACTTGTGACAGTGGTCAAGAGAGAAGAGAGAGAGAGAGAGAGAGAGAGTTTGGTAGTGAAATTAAAATTCCAAAACAAGAATGAAGATCTTATAGAAGAGACTAGTGTTGAAAATGAAATGATGAAAATGGTGTTTAAGCAGGTGATTTTATAGAGGACTAGTTTATCTCTTTCCGTGCATTACACGGCACATTTTTATTTTTCATAATTCACGAAATAAAATAAATTTTACAGGTACTAAAATAATATTAAATTGAATTTATACATTTATTACAAACTATAAAATATAATAAAAAAAATACATTTATGTTGTGCAGTTAATATTTTGAAAAAATTATATTAATGACTAAGAACAAAATTGGGAAAATTTTATGTATTTGGAATCTAACAGAACAAAAAAAACATAATTCAAGAACTAATAAAATTTAAACCTATTATCAAGATAGAAAAAATATTTATTCAGTATTTTAAAATAACTTAAAATAATTCATGTAATAAAAAATTTAATGGTAAAATACAAGTATTTATCAAATGTTTGTATCTAATACATGTATAATATAGTACTGAACAACTAAATAATATATTATAATAAATTAATATTTTTTATCCATTCTAAAATTTAATTATAAAATTAAAAAAATATTATTATTTTATCATTATTTAAGAAAAATAATTTTATCATTATAAATTTCTTTCATTCTTTTGGTGTATAACTTTTTGTATTCCAAATAACACAAGTTAAGTAATATAATTTAGCACAATAAGAAATATGTCTTTTGAAGACATTCACATCACATCACGTAGTTTCAAAAGAACAACATGAAAACATAATTCAAGAAATAATGAACCTACTATTAAAATTAATTTATTATTTATTTATTTATTTATTATCAAAAGTAGTTTAAAATAATTTATGTCATCAAAATATAATTTGTAAAATATAAGTATTTATGAGCGTGTGTATCTGATATTTGTATATAGTATTGTACATAAATAATATATTATAATAAATCAAATGAACTTTATCCATTCTAAAATTTAATTATAGAATTAAAAATTTAATTATTCAATCATTAGTTAAGACAAATAATTCTATTATTATAAATTTCTTTCATTCTTTTAATCTATAATCTTTGTTGTGTTGTTATTTTAAAACCAGTTTACACAAATTAAACTTTAGGATTTAATTTTAGGGTCTGACTTTCTACTCAATTTCTTTTCATTTTTTTTTTCACTCTCTCAAATTCACTTACGATTTCTTCTTATTTTCTCTAAACATTTTCTTATATGGACCATTTTCTTAAATATTTAATTAAATTTATCAAATATCACCACGACATTAAATAGACAGTCTTAGAGACGAAAAAATAATTAGTCACTATATTGACTAAATTATATATTATGTAGACACTAAAAAGATTATTAATATCTAAGTAGTCTTTATTATTAATAAAATTTATAAATTAGATTTTATATTGATATCTAATTAGTTATCAATTATTTCATACACTAAAGCTCGTAGCTAATTAATGTAATTGAATGATAATAATTAATAAAAATAATTATTAAAAAAATAAAAAATAAAAATCAGAATAAAGATTATGAGTCCTATGCAATAATTTTTTTTGGAAAAACTAACTATTAATCGTATACACAATGAAATGATTAGTCAATATCAAATAAATCTAAAAAATATTCATATTATATAGTAATGAATATCACAATAAACCTAAAAAAGTTTCCATATATCTATTATACAACAATTTTTATTTTTTTTATCACATTATTTATTTAATTACTTATTCATATTTGATTGATAACTTTATCTTACTATTTAATTTCTATCTCTATTCTATTACATGACTTAACGTAATATTTTTTCTTATTTTAAACCCACAATAAATAAATTTCATACAATTACCTACATTTAAAAAATTATAGCTGTAACAAATAAACAGAAATTGCAAAATATATTAATAAACAATATTTTCATTCTTTTATAATTAATTTTTTTTCATTTTTTGCTGATTTTTATTTTTTATTTTTTTTATAATTATTTTCATTAACTACTATCATTCAATTATATTAATTAATATCATTCAATTATATTAATTAATAGTAATTAATAAAAATTTAAAGATTATTCGCTGTCACCAAATTATCCGGGATGTCGTCTTGCCAAATTCCAAACTAATAATCTTTGCCAAATTCCAACAATTAAAGTAATGACTCATCCATGTACCACGAAACCACCAATTGTTGTACCATGGTTCAAATAACCAAATGCACTACGAAACCACCAATTGTTGTATCATGGCTCAAATAACCAAATGCACGACTCAATTAAGAAATAAACCAAATGTACCACAATCACCAAACTCGTTAAACACATGCACGACTCCCAAAGAAGTTGAATTTTCAAATCAACTGGAGCCATTTAGGAGAAACATGTTTTTTGAAACCCGGATCGTTCAACATGCCCACAACTGATAAGTGTCATATCTCAGTAATATTACATATTAAAATACAGACACTTGGGTATTTGTTGATAAAATAAATATAATTTAACCCTTAATTTATGAATTTATTTATTTTTTTACATATTTTGTGATTATAATATGGATAAAAATATTTATTCCCAAATTTGTGTTAATCTCAAGATTCTATGGGGAAATTGAGATGAAAGAGCTAAAGGAATATATACAAGATAAAAAGGGAAAACTAGAATGCCCCAACACTCACTCAAACTCGCCTAAGCCTTCTAGAGGAACTTGTCCAAACGAGCTTATTCTCACTCAGGCGAGACCACTCTAAAGAGATTGGGTTTTTTCTCGTCCAACTCGCCCAATCACGCCCAGACGATAAGTCACTTAGCCCAAGCTCAACTAGGTTAAATATGAGGTGTGAGACGTAACCCTAGACATTATTGAAGAATATAAAGTGATAAAAAAAACCCTAGAGGAGGTAGCTGTCAAGGAGAAACATCCTGAATCTAATTTTCTTGCTTTCCATGCTTGTAACAACCAACATGAGTGGCTAATTCTACCCTTTAGAATTGAGAGTAATCTGTTAAGGCTCTTATGTATTGAGGTGATATTGAAATATAATATTATGTTCTTAATTGATGATTGATATTGTCATTTTATTCGGAAGGCTTGTTTACCATGATTTTGATCCTTATATTTGACTGAAAAATACTTATAAGTTTCTGACCTAAATGACAATGCTTAACATATTTGAATGGAATAAATTTAAAATTTTAATTGCAATCAACATCTAATCGTAAAGATAAATATTTTTTTTATAAATATGTGAGAAATCAATATTTGAAAACTTTCTTAATAATTTTATATGCAAGAAATCCATATAAATGAATTTTATATGGGCATCAATATCAATCCAAGGATAGAATATTATTATGTTTTTCAAAATTAAAAAGAGTAAGAAGGATGAACCTCAATCTCATTTTTCCCAATTGAATTAACAACTCTTTACTTTACTTTATTTACATTCTTACAATCATTCATAACAAACATCCTACAAACTTTTACTTATTGTCTTCTATTTAGTGAAACTTATACTTGATAATTCAATTATTCCTTATATGTTCAATATCCGTCCTTAGGGACAAACTATTACTTTTAACACGATATACTTTCTGTAAAATAGTCATCAACAATTTCAATTAATTAATTTCTAAACTTAACAAACTCGTGTAGGTAACCCACGACTTTATAATAATAATCAAATTCATTATTCTCTCTAACGACTTCTTTCTCGTAGATATGAAGTCGTGCTAGTTCGAAAGAATTTCAATGAATAAATTTGTTTCCTGTACCCAAAAATTACCTATATACATAATAAAAAAAATTAATCATACCCGTAATAATGAAAGCGAATTGCACCATTAACGTAAGTGTTCCTACTTGACATATATTAGAGAAATTCACTTACACTAACACTGGTGCAAAAATATAAAAAAACGGTGACTATTTTTTTATTTAAAACGGTGACTTTATAACCGTATTTGTTGCACACGTAGTCGTAAATGTTGGGTTTAATAGTGCCAAAGTTCAAGAGGGGGGGTGAATTGACCTTTTAAAACTTTTTCGCAGAAACAGTGTTTAACACAGTTTACAGAAAATAAATCGATTTATGTGAAAATGAACAGATTTATTTTGGCACTGTTTGTGTGTTTGAAGAACGTTTATACAGCATGGTTAATCACAAGATTATGCAGATAGATTTTCCAGATGCACACACACTGATATTAGAATGAAAAACAGTGAATCACAAAAAACAGCAACCTTCAATTTCAAGCAAGTGATTAAGGTTCAATTAATGGCTTGACAGTTTATTGAGTGATCTATTACAATCAACCTGTTCTAATGGCTTTTAACAGATTACAAGTGTTCTTATTGAAATCAAACAGTTTTCCAGAAATTAAGAACAATATGAACCATACCCAGAAAGAACAGATTTATTTTTAATTGAACAAATTCATTTCTTTGTTGTTTTATCAATTATGCAGAAACTTAATTGCAGAGATTGAGAGAGAATGAACACAAGGCAGTTATACTAGTTCACTCAACTGAGCTACATCCAGTCTTCACCTAAACCAAGGTGAAATTCACTAAATCACAATACAAACAAACACAATTCCCACTGTTCTTGAAACCTACAAGAACTTAGGTACTCTTGATGAAAAAACCTATTTCAGCTCACACACACTCTTCAAGAAAACCTATCAAGAAGAGTGTTCAACCAAACTATTACAAGAAATGAAAAGTGAAACGACTACACCTGATTGAGGATACAAAGATCT
>Ga0123342_1009194_pt1 | contig 11968 bp, 8 predicted proteins | sample Turbeawhitnodule_FD_89960 | JGI IMG/M metagenome (GOLD analysis project Ga0123342, IMG submission 89960) | Root nodule microbial communities of legume samples collected from Mexico - Turtle bean Mexico white nodule | ecosystem: Host-associated > Plants > Roots > Nodule | place: Mexico: Nepantla... | reverse complement strand
TTTTAACGAGGTCACCCGAGTAAAACCAGTTTGAGCATACATTGTCTTAAGTTTTCCTTATTACGATGTAAAGAAACGCTAAGAAGAGATAACGCGGTTCAGTAAGAAACGAACCCACCACCCAGGTGTTTAGACATCTCGGGGGGAGACGCGGGGGCGCCCCCCTCGAGCATGGGCGCCAGGGACAAAAAGGAAGTTTGGAGCAGTGGAGAGTCAGGGACCTTGGTGCAGATACACGCCAGATAGGAGTCGCGCCATCCTTCGGGAAACCTTCTCCTTGGGCGTAATCACCATGTCCCTGGTCATCTTGGTGTTTAGACACACTGGGGACGAAACGGCACTGCTTCCTAGCAGGCCTCTCCTCAGGCGTGGGCACCAAGTACACTGACCGCCTTGGTGTTTAGACACACTGGGGACGAAACGGCACTGCTTCCCAGCAGGCCTCTCCTCAGGCGTGGGCACCAAGTGCAAGAGATAAGGACTGGTTGCCTTGGTGTTTAGACACATCGAGGACGAAACGGCACTGCTTCCGACAGGCCTCTCCTCGGGCGTGGACACCAAGCACAATTTTGTCCCGGTGTTTAGACACACTGAGGACGAAACGGCCCTGCTTTCAGCAGGCCTCTCCTCGAGTGTGGGCACCAAGTACGAGTAAGTAGGCTTCGGCCAAAGTAAGTCCTCCTTCGCCTTTGAGCGATGTCGGGGCCAGTAAGCACCTTCGGAGGCAGATGCCTCAGGACCATGGAGGTCAAGCAAAGATTAAGTCGAGAAATTCCCTCGAGTTAGGAAGCAAAAGGGGTCAAGGAACAAGAGAAAGGTATGCACTTTGTCTTAGTAGAAAATATGAGAAAGAAAGGCATGTGCTGCCTATAGTTCTTAAAGTAAGTAAGCAGAACGAAGTAAGTCAAAGGTAAGCAGCAAATACACCTTTGAAGCAGCAAGTAAAAACAATGGTCGACACAAAGATAAAGCGTAGACACATTTTCCAAGCAGTAAAAGAAGAGAAGCATAAGCAAGTATATGAAGATAAAAGGATCAATTATATTCAATGTTGCAGTACAAGTAATAAGTGGTTATGAGATTACAAAAAGAAGGGTGAGGCTAGTCCTCGAAAAGGTCTAAGGGGACGATTTTCCCCTCGACGATGTGGTTAAGAGGGCCACAGTTGGAGGTGTCAACCCCTGGGTGTTCACACGCCACCTGGGCTAGGGCCTCTGTGAACCCCTCAGCAAATGCGTCCGCGGCTTCGTCGACCAGATCTTTCTCCGTTTTTTCAAAATGATCAGCTCGGGAGGCCATTTCCTTCTCTTTGGCTACCAAGGCCTCAGTCTTCTCTGCCAGTTGCTTAGACAGCTCATCCCTCTCTTTCTGCAGGTTGGAATAATCAGTTTTCAGCAGGTCGCAGGCCTTAGTCTTGGCAGTGAGCGCAGCCTCCGCCTTGCCCAAGTTTACCTCTTGAGAGACACAGCGGTCCTCAAGGTTCTTCGTTCTAATCTTGGAGTCTTCGGCAGCATCTTTGAGCTCAGCAATTTCCACACGACGAGGCATAGTCTGCCCCAGAAGCTCAGCATATGTCTGGCCAGCTTCGTGGAGTCTTTTGTTGGCGACCTCCTTAGCTTTTTCAGCCTCCTTCAGGGTTTCCTTGTAGGTGACTTCTTGTGGAACCAACGACGCTCTTGGGCCTCAGTCTGCTCTTTCAGCAAGGCGAGCTCATTTTCAAGAGCCAGGCAGTCGTTGGCTTTTGCCTCAGCTTGTTCTCGCCAAGAGCTGGCGTGAGAAAGGTATTCCCCGAAGGAATAGGCAATACCTTCCTCCACGGCCTTGCCAGTCGGGCCTCCTGGCGTCGCCTGGTGCAGGAAGCCCCTCAGAAAACGTTGGACCGGTTGGGGAAGCTCTGGGGCCGGCGCAGGAATAGGTGTGGGCGCAGACTCAACTCCATCCCCCAAGGCCAGTTGATGAGGCGGTGAAGAAGCACTTGGGGGATGTGGTCTTGCCCCGGGCTGCTAGGGCCTTGGCAAACTTCGTTCTTTTGCTCACATCCATTTTTGAATCTGCACCAAAGAAGCAAACAAGCAGAGTTTAGACACAGACTAAGTCAAAGTGTGAAGCATAATCAGATACACTATGGAGACCTAAAGCAGACAAACAGTTCACAAATTGACAAGAGTAGACACTAGCAGAATCAGAAATTGAAGAGGGTGAGTGGGGAGTAGTTCCATACTAAGGTATTGGGTGAGGGCTGCAAAGTCATATTCGCGTGCTATCAGCTCAGCAGTGTCTAAGACCCCCACGCTGGCCAAGACCAAGCACACCTCTCGATCGGTAGAGGGCAGTTCATCCAGGGATTTGGGCTTGGTCAATCCTGGCTCCTTCACCCAGTATAGAGGGAAGTCGTCAAGTGCTGTGCGGTCGTGGTCAGTACAGCACACTCTGAAAAACTTCCCTCTCCATCCCTTATAGGATTGTTGGAACAGGGATAGAAGGATTCTCCTGGCGATGCCGCTGAAGCTGACCCAGAGGCTTTTCCCTTGTTTTTTAACCTCAAAGAAGTGGAGGAATATGTCTACAGAAGGGGGTAGGCCAAAATATCCACAAAGGATTCCAAACGCTTTGACGAAGGCCCAGCTATTGGGGTGTAGTTGGGCAGGGGCGACGTTTATTTCGATGAGGAGCTCCCTCTCAAACCCCGAGAAGGGAAGAGGCAGACCTATGCATTTGAATACGGTTTGGTAGAAGAAGAAGAAGGCCTCCCCATCGTTTGACTGATCGTCCACACAAACGGGCTCACCCGGTGTGCAAGGACGAACGAATATGTATGCGTCGTGCCTCTTGGCGAAGGCGTTGAACTTGTAAACGCCTGGTTCGCCTACATGGGCCCGCCAATCAGATAAGGAGGTTAAGGTCGAGGTCTCAGCAAGCAACTCGTCAGAGGCCCAAGGGTACTGGGATTTGTAGTTGACGCTGGGAGGTGGAGGGTTGGCGGTGGTTTTGGTACGCGCCATAATGCAGCAAAGAAAGCTGAGCAGAAAGAAGAACAAGGGTTTAGTAAACAAAGGGTCATGGTGTCGAAATGGGAGGAAAACCCAGAAACCCCTACCCCCTCGAGAAGATCAGAAAACAGAGGAAATGAAGGAACAAGAGGAAGGGCGTAAATGTGGGAATTTAAACAGTCCCAAGCAGTTTACAGTACAGAATAGCAAGATTAAAGGGCAAGCAATGGGTAAAAATCATACCTTTGATGGATTGATTGTTGAAAGGCGCGAGCTTTGTGGGGAAGGAATCGCAAGAGCTTCAGGAAGAAGATGAACAGTGAAGATTTGAGTGTAAGTGATGGAACAGTGCTCAGAGCGCGCATTTTTGAAAGATATAACGTAAACATTGAGAAGCGCTAGCGACACTCAGCCTCAGCCGCAGGATTGGGCCACGTGTCAAGAGATTAATGTGCCTCTTAAGTTGTCACGTCACAAGCACAGGAACGTCCCATCACCAGAACGCCAGGTAGACGGTAGGGCGAGGCCTTAGTCTTTTCACTAAAAACAAGTTATCAGCTCAAGACTGGGGGGCTTGTGTACCCACACGTCTTCGAGCGTTGACCAAAGTCAACATGTAGTAGGACCCACCAGGGGCTCCAAGAGGAAAAGTCAATATGTTGACCGCCTCGGGTGTTTACAGGCCTCGGGCGTCGACCATTGTAGGGCCTTGACTGCCACAGGCGTCGCCCACCTCGAAGGCGCAACCAGTTGTCCTGGGAACGTGCTTTGGCCTAGATGGTGCCACCCCTCGATACCCACAGGTAGAAATGACCGTGGAAGGGGCGGCATAGAAGGAGGCGGCACAGTAGAGGCCTGGAGGCCTCGGGCCTCAATATGTCGGGAAGTGAGCATAGCTGAGAAAGGTGGATTTAAAACCACACCTTCAGTACCAGTACGAAGAGCCCCAATCCACGACTTATCCGCGCATGAGGTGTAGGAATGCGGTAGAACGCACCACCGCTGATGCCCTCTGGAACAGATACGACCTGTAAGAGGCCACACCCTAGAGGGGCGTCTACATGCAGGATACGTGAGCAACTCAGGGGACTCCCAAGGGAAGTGACTCAGAGACGGGTGCACCAGTTGGCTCCCATGCAGTCACCCCTACGCGCGTCAGCACTCCAACAGGGCTACCGCACACGCTAGGATACTCCTAAGTCTGGAATGCAGCGTCGTGAGGTGCGCTTGTTAGTAAGCTTAAGTCAGAGAAGCCACATGGCATAAACGCGGGCAACGGTATATAAGGAACAAGAGAAACAGCATAAGGTACGTTTTTCCAGATACTCTGTCATTTTGGAAAACTGCACGCACTTGCGAACTTGAGAGAGAACAGGAGAGAATTCAGTTACGCACTTCCGAGAACACGGTGCTTGCCTTGTTCCGATACGGAGGTGCACGATGTTTTCTGCCTCGTTTACTGACTTGAGCGTCGGAGTGCAAACGGCCGCGAGCGCGCCATTTGTCTCTGTGTGGCAGGAAATCATCACGGGAGAGGGAGCAAGTTCGAAGGCTCGCGTTCTACTGTTCGAAGAGACGCACGAAGGTGCTCGAGTTTTTGGCAGGAATAACGTTGAAGCAAATCTAAACAACCAAATCAGTTGAAACAGATTTTCAAAAAGTTGTTACACGAACATACATTTAATCGATTAAAACCACGATTTAACCGGTTGAATGCATTTGTCAGTTATAAAACAGTTTCAAAACCTTCTTTGCCAGCTAAGTTACAAACAACCGATTATTTCGAAACATTAATCGGTTGTTTTTCCCTTTGCATGGAAAAACACTTTAATCTTTAAAACTGATTGAAATGAGCTTTGTCTGAGATTCAAAACTGATCTTTACAAAGATTCTAAACCCCAAACCAAAACCTAAACCTAAAATATCACACAGCTTCAGGCTTCATGAGGATTTGGCACATCAAAGCTTCCCATCTTCAACAGTATAAACAACCGATTAAATCGTAATTTCAATCGGTTAAAATTCTGTAACAATTTTTGTATCATTGTTTGATTGTTTTCCTTAATTGCTTATCTGTGATTGTTTGATAAAGGTTCATTCTTAATCAAGTTTTGCGAAAATCATTGACAAACAATTCACCCCCCCCCCCCTTCTTGTTTAAGCCATGTATTCTAACAAAAGTGCGAGAAATCATAAGAAAGATTTTGGGTTGAAGCCTAGAGAAATCTTTAGAGGAAAGAATCTTGAAGCCTAAGCTTGCCACAACACTTAGGGATCCATGTTTGATGTTTCTTAGCTACTCATACTTGAACTTTCACTATAATATCTTATTATGAGTTGCTAAATTTACCTTGTTGAGATTGAATGACAATGTGATATTTCTGGAGTTATTGTTATTTATGAATGCATGTTTTTATTTGAGATTCAAATTCTTTGGGTTTGGGTGGTGTGCTCAATGCTCAATGATGAGGAACGACCATTTATTGTCCATAGAATATGAATAAGGTCAGAAGGTGATTTCATGTATTTGAACCCTATTCAACCCACCATAGGATGAATGGTTGCAGAGCGCGTAGTTGAGACTATGGTGAATTTCTCCATCTTAATGCAGAAATAAGTCATAAGAGTGACTTATTGTTCTAGATAACCTTGCGTGAGGAATCGTCTTGGTTACACCATAATGAACAGGGGGAGTTTGAATAAACATTTCATTTATAAATAACAGTAACAAAAGAAATTCACAAAGTTATTTGCTAGCTTCACCTTTCGATCCAAATATCATAGTAGTATTATTGTTAGTTAGTTATTATAAAAATATATGCAAACCACTTCCAATATCGCATCACTTAATCTTGAAAGATATCTCTATTGTGTTAAACATTAATTCTTTGTGGATTCAACAACCCTCAATTGTACTACAATTGACTCGGTCCACTTGTCAAGTAAAAAAAGTGGTACTTAACATAAACCACCACCAAGTGGTAAGTACAAAGAGTTAATTAGATTAATCATTCATATATATAATTCCATTTTCATTTTCCACCAATCATAGTCATATAATACTCAATACCAATCACCACAATCCAACTACATTCCAATATCAATAATCATAGGGATCAAATTATCAATCAGAATCATTTTCATTTCATTCATACTGACTACTCACATATCCATTTTTTTCACAATACCTTGATTTCCTTTCAATCCTCGATACTTTTGATTTCATTTCAATTATAGTGATTGGATATGGATCTATCGTCTCCCGAAAGACTCATTAATTATGTCCCTACTAGAGACTAACATCTAACCCACCCTCTAGGATTAGGGTAAGTCCAAACATCCACTACTGTGTCTTCGCAGGTCATTGTGTGTATTAACTTCCTCTTCGGCTTCTCACAACCTAATACCTAAATCTATGTGACTTAAATCATAGTGAAGCTAGAGGATTTTGTTAAAGCATAAGCTTTTCATACTTAATGTACCATTACATAAATATTTCATACATTATCACAAATGTATGACATCAATTTCATACAGGTTTCATCAGAAAATATCATTCATATGTTACATATCTTTCAATCAGATAACTTTTAAAAATTCACAAATCAATTTAATATACAAACAAAATTCTACTTTGCATAAAAAAAAATCATGCATAATTCAAATAATTGAAAAGACACGAAGAAAAGAAAAAAAGATAATGAAAGAAGGCTTTCTAGGCTAGCTTGAGCAAAAATTTCAAGCTTAAGCGAGAATGGACTCGATTGAGCAAAAATTCTCTCGCTTAAGCGAATTTGAAGTTGGGAGGGTTGAATTTTCAATGTGATTTTTGCTTGAGCGAGTATAGACTTGCTTGAGCGAAAACATAACTGAAGAACAAAACAAATGCAATGATATTTTTGCTAGACCAAGAATCATCTCGCTTGAGCAAAATTATCAATAAATCAGCCTCAACAACATACTCAAATTATATTTTCAAAGATCTTTTCACAAATATTTCAATAGTACCACTTTTAAACAATTTTAAATTATTAAAGAAAATTATCATACACTCAAAATCATTGAAATTCAGTTTCACTAATTATATACTTAAACATGCATCATACAGTTTCTAGATTGACTTATTATCTAAATCAACTACTGTAAGGTTCTACTCAAACACAAATAGCTTCATTTACCTCTTTATTCCAGTGGAAATTTCAAGGAAACCACTATAGAATATAAGGACCTAAAACATGTTATACAATGATACCACCCAATTAGATAAGGAGATAACCAAGGACACAACAGACACTTCATAATTAAGTCAGTCATCTCAGCATCCAAGACAAGGTCCCACCAAACTTCAGAAGGACCTCAGCAGAAAAAGAGTTGGACATAAGCCAGAGCATCAAATGTTCTTTCTTCTGGTCTTTTTAAAAGACAAGTTTATGTAAATAAGTTGGGCTCGCTTTTGGGGTCCAAATTGAAGAATAAGCTAGAGTAGGGTTATGTTCTCGCCGATTGACTCAGTTGTCGTTGACTTCAAAGGAAGATGGTGGCTCCTCCTATCTCCTGGTGGTTTCCGCTCTCTCTCTCTGGGTAGTTGAGAGTGACTCCGTTGAAACAGAGGGGGCCCTACCTGTTGATTGCACTCTGACGATCAAGTCAGTACTGGGCTAAGAAACAATAAGTGTGTAAAGCAGTTTCAGTCTGAGAAACGGTATACCTTTCTAGGGCTTTTACCACCCTTTATATAGACTATAATTAGGTCAACTTCCCTATCCCTCAAGGATCTTTCCTTAAGTGGAATTAGGGTTTACTGGTGAGGCATCTTGTGACGCGTTGCACAAGCTTAGCGCAGCCGCGGCACAAGACTTGCCTCTTCTGGAGTGCAATCTTTCTAACAGCATGGCCGCCAGGGTACCAACTCATGTACCAGCACTGCGGTGCCACCTGTTCTGTGGGTCCCATGCATGATCCTCTCGTGATTTAGGTCTTTCTGGTATCTGGGTGTTAACTCATGTTAACTCGAACTGTTTGTGGGACCCAGCTTACGTGGCCCTTTATTACTATCGGACCACCAAGGTCTGATGTCGACGTCTGATGTCGACCTCTTCTTCAGCCGAGGTCTAGCCAGTACAGGTTCACTTAGCATAAATTGGGGTGTACTTAGTATAAATTGGGCTTGTAATTTGACCTACCTTCTAGAATGTTTCTCACAAATGACACCTCTATCCCTCTATCTTGTTCTCCAAGAAAAACTCCTATAAATAGAGTGTCTTGCCTCATATATTTGACACATTAAATTTTGAATAGAAAAGAAACGTTGTCAGAATGTTTAGTGAGGTGAGTCTCCTAAAGGTTTTTGGGTCTTATCTTGTGAGTGTAATGCACTTCAAATGGTGAATCTTCACCACTCATCTTACAAGTTTCCATTCTTTCAAGTGGCATGATCCATCTTCCATTCCATAAGCTTTCTCTCATCTTTCTCTTTTTCTTTCTTCCATTACGCTTTCCATAATTCCATTTCCATTTGCTTATTTGTTCTTCATTTTTTATTCGGTCATCATTTTGCTTCCTTTCATCTTATGTTATTTTAGTTTTCGCACCTCATTATCATCACCACCTTATATTGTGTTTTTCTCTTTACCCTCTGTGAGTGAACCTTTACGGTTACTTAACTACTTGGTTAAGTTTGTGTCCAGTGAGAATCTTCTTTGAGTTTCTCACCATATTCTGCTTAAATCTAGAAACCATAAACAAAGTGCAATGCATAAAATGTGCAATCTTAAAATCAACTCACATCATACAAACCTCACCAAATTTCAGGATGTGGTGGAACAAGTTGAGAGGAACATTTTTGTCAATTGTCCCCTAAGAAGAAATAGATAATAAGATATCTTTAAAATAAAACTGAACTTATTCTGTTTGAAAATCTGGTCGAGTAGAAATGTACATTGACTTCTTCACTACTGCATGGTGTGATCATATTTTAAAAATAAATGAGAATTAAGGAGAGAAAGAAGAAAGAGAGAGAGAGTTGACATTAGGGTGAAGTTACATAAGTAATCATTTAAAAAAAACTAACTTCATACATTTAAGAAAAATAAGTTAATTGTATTAATTTTTTATAATATCTTAATATTTTCTTTAAAATATCTTTAATTGTAAAACAAAGGAGTATCAATGAGTTGTAAGAAATTAATTAAAACTCAGATAATTTAAGAAACACATAAGTACAAATAATTAAAATATACTTATATTTTTGGGAAAAAATTAACTTTCTGTTTATAAACGAGAACAAATGCAACACTCTTCATCTCCTTTTAAATATTAGCCTTTAAGAGAATTTTGTTATTATTTATTATCATTTGTAAAATTAAAAATCACATTAATTACTCTTTTATTAATTTTATATTTTATAATCCTTAATTAATTTATAAATGTATTTATTGTATTAGATGGATAGAGATAGGAATAAAATAAAAAATTATTCATATATCTTAAGTACTTTAAGATTAAAAATAAGAAAAATAATAAAATGAAGTTTTATATAAATTAAAACTAACTTATAGAAAGAAAAAAAAAAGCTTTTATTTATCAATTCATTTAGAAGCTGAGAAACAAATTAAAATTGTTTTATTTGAATTGTAAATCAAAGATCTATTTTATTTGAGGTAGATGTTTATTAATTACGCCCACAATTATTCAAAATATCTTGTAAAACATGTCAAATCCGTGAGAATCAGAGGCCATTAATTTTTCAAACCTCAAAGGACAAATTTTGAAGCATAGAGGCATAGTAAATGAGCAAACAAAACACACCAAAGCATACCAAACCAAATGAAAATGACAAGTCTTATAATAATAATAATAATATCATTATTATTATTAAAATATTAAAATAAAAGAGAGAGAAATCCTAATGCCTAATGATGATATTTGTAGATGGAAACAAATGAAGGATCCCTATCTAGTTTTGTGTTCAAAAAATTTGGCCCTTCTTTCTCTGAAAAACTGAACCCAAAGATTGGAAATCCACATGATACTAACCCCAATGGCCATCACCACCACTAAAACCCACGAAACCCAGGCCCAAGCGGGAACAACCCCACGCGCGCCCCCACTCGCGTAGAACGCCACCATTCTGTACATGAAGTACGGCCCAATGAACCCTCTCACAACGGAGTAAACCGCGTAAAACGGCGCCGAGAGCGCGTCATAGAACTTCGCAGCGAAGGGATCTTCGCGGCGGCGGGCGCCGGCGATGGTCCACGCGTTTTGGCACGCGCTGGTGACCTCGGCGAGGACGAGGAGCACGAGGACGGAGAAGGCGCCGTGCGATACGGCGTGGCGGCACGTGAGGACAACGAAGAGCGTAGCCACGTGGTGCGCGATGAAGAGCACGTCGCTCGGGTAGAAGGCCACATAGTGGAGCAGATCCGTGAGGAAGTAGGCGGCGCTGAAATCGAGGACCAATTTCTGGAAGGCAGTGTTGGGCGCTGCGAAGCCCCGCTGGCCGTCGGCGAGAAGGGCAGCGCTGCCTAGGAGCGCGGCGGGGGTGCCGTGGAAGATCGAGATCAGGCAGCTGGAGAATTCGGGTCGGATCTTGGTGGCATGTTTGCGGAAAACGATGAAGTAGCCGACGAGGTAGATAGCGAGGAACATGAGGAAGAATGGCAAAAGACCCCAGCTTTGCAACGACGCTAACGAGTTTGCCATTATTTTTTAGTTTTTTGTTTGAAACCTTTGTTCTGTGTTTTTGTTGGATTGGGAAAATAGAATATTCTGGGTTTTTTATTCTGATGCTGTGATTGTATGTCTAAGGAGAGAGAGAGAGAGAGAGAGAGAGAAAGAAATGGAAATTTGATGAACTGAGGAATGGAGTAAGCAAAGAAAGCAATCAAACAATGTGTTTGATGAACAAACTCCACTCTTTGCTGCTTCTTGGGCTTTTAATGGACTCACTCGGAGTTTACAAATTATCATTTCTTTATTATGTACAGTCTGTAAATATTTATATATAAACAATAATTGTTAAATAAAGTGATAAGCACTCTATTTAATCTTTAAATAATAGAATTAGTTTGGCCTCCAATAAATATATTTTTTTAACCGTTGGCCTAACTCATAAATATTTTTTCTTCTCGGTACTTTGTATTTTCTATCTTATATTTAATGTAAGTGTAGAACATATTGGAAGTAGTTAATTATACAATCAACTATTTCTAATTATAAACATGCATGAAAATAATTTTTTTTTTTCAAACAACTAGTAGCAATTCCGGTAGTAGTTAATAGAAGTTGTTTAATTATATTATAACTTATCTATATATTTTTCTATACCATGTATATTTTTCTATACATATATAAAGAAGAATTTTTATTGTAATTATTTTTTATTCTACACAATTTTATTTTTACTTTATTCTTATATTAATATTTCATTTTATTATTTTATTTTAGTTATTTTGTCATTTTATAATTATTTAAATTTAAAATTAAAAAAAATCCAATATTGAATTTGAAAGAAATTGTTTGAAAGACGCGTATTATATTTATTTGAAAATAATGAGTGAAATAAAACTTTGAATTGAAACGTGGTTTGATGGACAGTTACTTTAACTTCCATAGGGGAAAATTGTACGGAAGAAAATTTTGAAAGAACTGTCCATAAACATAAAAAAATGAATGCAAACCACAAAACTTTAGTTTTTTTTAACACGGTGCATGTTGACCAGAAGGTTGCTCTAGAATGTTATGCAGAGAGTCTTAGGGTGGACATTACGCAAAGAATGATCTCCTAAGCGCAAAACCCCTCGAAGACAAAAATCTCCTCGCAAGGAAGACCAACCTACACCCACGGAGCATACATGATGGAGATCAAGCTCAAGAGGACATGGAGGCCAATCAACAAGATCAAGACGAGGTGGAGGCACAAATAGAAGACGCCCATGGAGGTCAAAGTCCACCTCAAAGGATTACAAGAAGCATGT
>Ga0123342_1009193_pt1 | contig 11968 bp, 9 predicted proteins | sample Turbeawhitnodule_FD_89960 | JGI IMG/M metagenome (GOLD analysis project Ga0123342, IMG submission 89960) | Root nodule microbial communities of legume samples collected from Mexico - Turtle bean Mexico white nodule | ecosystem: Host-associated > Plants > Roots > Nodule | place: Mexico: Nepantla... | reverse complement strand
TATTAAATGTGATTCATACTAATAGATAATATAATAAATTATGTTTAGATTCAAGTAGATTATAGATAAATTAAATGTGATTCATATGTTAATATTGTTAGTATCATTAATATTGTTAGTATTGTTAATATTGTTAGTATTGTTAATATTGTTAGTATTGTTAGTATTGTTAGTATTATTAATATTGTTAGTATTATTAATATTGTTAGTATTATTAATAATAATAAGTATAATAAAAATCATAATAAAACTAAAGAATTTGCTTGGTGTAGTGCTTAAATTTTCTTTAAATGCTGAAGGGTTGCTGAAGGAACCTGGCTTCAAATCCCATTTTACGGATTTTGATCTGTATGTAATTTGCGTTTTTTTTTTGTAGTGTAATAATTATTTGATTTTATATTTATTTGCTATAATAATTTTATTTATTACTTAACTCTTAGGTGACAACATAACATCAACGACTACTACAAACACACAAACACACAAGTTGCAAAAAACAGCGGCAAATGAAGTTGATTTATAGCGATACAGATGGAGAACTAGAAAGAATGAAGATTCAGTTACCCTTTCGTCTTCCTCCGAAACAAACTCACCAAACCCTAATCATTCTCTCATCGTATTCGCGCCAACTTAACAGAAAATGGCGCACTTCAGTTTCAATGTCCTCCACAATTTCGAACCCACCACGTATTCACGCATGTGTCCTTATACACAATATATAGAAATCGCATGCTGCATGTTTCTGATGATCCAGGTTTAATGTTTCAATCCAATATTCAAGTACGCATGCAAGAACACATAATAGCATTTTTAAACTACAATACCTTTATTGGAGAAATGTAACTAATGTTTTCTCGACTTTCAAAAGTATAAACATCTTGAAATAAATTAAAACTCCTGAAGTGACCAAGTGAGTAGTTGCATCAAGAAGATGAATAATAAAAGCTTTCAACGTTGACTGCATATTAGTTCCAAAGCTAATGTCATGTGTCTTTTTTATGAGAAAAGATATTCTGTTTTTTGAAGAAATTTAAATAAGATGAGGTTTATTGACATTTTTCTGTTGGCTCAAAAAGGATACATGATGTGTGCAGTTATATGGACCAGTGCATAAGACTCCTTGCTTAGGGAATGGTAGATGTAGACACACCTTGCTTTGCATCCACAAGCAGAGAGGCTGTTTCCAGGATTTGAACCATGATCCTCTAGGCTACAAGGCAATAATCTCACCCTCTAGTAATTGAAAATAACTGCTAGATGTTTCTTTTGCAGTATATTAACATATGACAAATGAATTTATATGCAACATTTTAAATTTTTTTCCTTATGATTTTAAGAAACAATTATACTAAACAACAGAAGTGTGCATTTAAGCCCTTTGATACTGCAAAAAAATGGAGCATAAATAAATGATCTTATCCTTTCAATTCTGAGAACTGGTTTTTAACAATAAATAGCACAGATTCAACTTATGATCATCCCTAAACTGATATTCATTGTATCAGGAGGAGGAAGATGAGAGATCAGATAAATGGAGCGACTTTCTTGAACATGTAGCTGAATCATCTCAACCACGAACATAAAGAAACATTGAAGGCTGAACCTAAAAGTGACGAGGTTAAAGAAGAGAGAAGGATGTTTTGTGAGTTAGAAGAAGAGACTAATGTTATCAGTGTTAGTGAAGGCGGTGATTCAAGTGACAGGACTTTTATTTCTGACAGTGCAACAGGAAATATCTTTGGAAAGGAATTGCATCATTCTGAAGAAAGAAAGACTCGTAAGGTTGTTCAACACTGGGCTGAAATTAGGCCATCTCTTATTGCCATTGAAGAAATATTTAGTTCTCGTGTCAAGAGAAAGAAAATGAAAGGTGCAGAAATAAATAGAAATAACAATCATCTTCCATCTATAGATGAATCTAAACCTGTAGATGATGGTATCAATGGCTCAAAGTAAGAAAATTCTTTAGTAGATCAAGACTTACCTGAACTTCTCTCCCAATGGAAAGAACTGGAGTCCCTTGTTCAAGGAGGAGTCCCAAAGGATCTTAGAGGAGAGGTCAAATTTTTCTAATTCACCGAAGTTCCTACTTTTGTTGGGGAAAAGTACTGCAACCTTCCCTACACTGCAATATTGTTGTTACAATTTGTAGGTGTGAAGACACGACGGGTGGAGAGCTATTATGACGATCTGTTAGCTCGTAATGAAAGTGAGGAGCAAGATGTCTCATCTGCTGCATTTGGGAAATGGAAAAAGCAGATTGAGAAGGTGATTAGCTGCATGCGCCTTGTACTTTATTTTGATTTGTGCGTGCTCCATCTTTTGCTTTATGTACTCGTATCGGAGATCGGCATCAGAAATTGATATCGGATATCGGTGGTCTGGTCATGATGATGGCCACGTAAGCTGGTCCAGGAATAGTATGAGATAAAACCAAGATATTAGAAAGACCTAAATCACGGGAGGGTCCATGCATGTGGTTGTGTATAGTACATTCGGGTCTAGCACAAGCAAACATTTCCCGGAGGCGCCAATGCCCAAGAGCGCTAGGGTTACTAGGAAAGGCTGCATGCATGGCACGTGAATAATTAGGGCATCTACAAAACATATGGCCCCCGCAGTGCTGGTGCATGACTTGATACCCTGACGACCATACTGTTAAGATTATGCACTCTAGAAGAGGAAAGTCCTGTGCGGCGACTGCGCTAAGATTGTGCGACACGCAACAAGATGTGTTCCTAGTAACCCTAATTCCACTTAAGAAAAGGTCATCGTAAAACATGAAAGTTAACCTAGATACAACCTATAAAAAGGGTGGTAGTCACTCTTTATCACACTGAAGGGAAAACAGAAACCACTCGAAATAGGAGGAGCCACCACCAACCTTTGAAGTCAACGGCGGCGGCTGAGTTAACACTTTATATTGAATGTTGGCTCTCTCGTTAGACTAAACCATACTTTTCATTCTCAGGACTTACACATAACTTTCCCAGGTCACCCTGCTTTGGATGAAAATGGCAGAAATTCCCTGAGGCGTTTACTGCTGAAGTTGGGTACTGTCAGGTAATTGGAGTTCAAAAGAACCTTTCTTTATGCTTTTTAAAAAGATCATTAAGTCAGTAATTACTTGATATTGATTGATTTGCATCATCAGGATAATTAGTTATAGGAAATAATTTCTTAAGATATCATTTGGTGATCCTAGGGTTAAGCAATCGAACAAATAAAATCCAAAACAGAGACGATGCTTGAAAATAAACATCGTTATGGTTTGCTTACTAGCATTGCTGTTAGTAATATGCTAAACCCTGCTAGTTAATTCTTATGATCACTTTTATAACCTTTAATATCTTAATGCATTTCAATATATATAGTGCTAAATGCATCCCCGTATATCAGTTTAATTCTCATATAGATATAAAGAGAAAAAAAGTAATATCTATTATAGACATCTAAAAGTCTAATATAGGATGAAAAAAAAAATATTTAATTAATCTTCATATATATATAGATGAATTTGTATCTTATATTTATTAAACGATAAATATGCTGTTCACCAAATTCAGATTTATTTGCAATAAATTTAATAAATATGTGATACAAATTCATTTTCATATAGAGATTAATTCAATCATATTCCCCCTTTCTTTTCTTTTTTTTCATCTTATATAGACTTTTAGCTATCTATAATAGCAACTAATCTTTAGAACATACTAGGATATTTGCCATTCTTTGATCTGACAGCTCCCAGAGTTGAGGTGCCATCGGTGCAGCCATGCACCCACGCGCTCATCCCCCACGGCATGTGACGGCGTGTCCAACAACGGTTCTTGTTGTTGCTTGCTTCGCTAGAGTTCACCTGAGGTGACAATTTCAGATCTGCCTTTGTTCAACACTTTCACTTTGGTTGCATGTCTCTCCTTTGAAAGAGCATTGTTCACAGTTGTCTGTCTATTTTTGTAAAAGAGATAACGACTCTTTTTTTTTTTTGCTGACAACTCCACTAAGCAATGTTGATCTTCCACATTTGCATGATGATAACTGTCAACAATCATATTCCCAAATTGTCTTTCGGTTTAATTTTCGTTGGAAAAACTCATGATGGTAATGTTTTTTATGATAATGTTTGTATGCTGGAGGACAAGCATTCGAGGAGGATGATTGGACATGCTACAGAATATAATGACTTCTATTGTTTGGACAACTCAAATCTTCCCCCAAAACTACACAACAACAATAATGTTTTCCTCAACCTTTTGATTTAATAAAGACTAACAGAGAGAAGGTTCTCCTACAACATTTTCGTCTTGGTCATCCTTACTTTAGAGTCATAAAATTGTTATTCCCTCCTTTTTTAATAAATTAGATGTGAAGAGTCTTCATTGTGAAGTGTGACCTTGCTACAAGAGTGTACCTTTACCAGTTAGTAATAAAATAAGCACTTCTCCCTTCTATTTAATTCATACTGATGTGTGGGCTCAAATATCCTGAATGTATTTGGTGCTCGATGGTTCATTACCTTCATAGATGATTGTACTAGGGTTACATGGGTGTTCCTTCTAAAACAAAAATCCAAAGTCAGCTCTATTGTTCAATGTTTTTTCTGGTAAAATATCAATTTGGTGTTAGCATTAAGAGGATTAGATCTTATAAGCCAAAGATTATTTTAATCATGATTTTTTTTTATCGACAAATAATAAAATTTAATTAAGAAGAACTTCAGGTTGTCTCGACCCTTAACAAGAATCAACATCCACATGAAGATCAAAGCAACTAAAACAACAATTACATTAAGTAACAAAACTGTATTTGAGTTGCCATTGTTGCTGCTGAATTGTGCAGCAGCATAAATCCCTTTTGACAACATAGAATGGTTGTCCGTGTGCACAAATCATAGACCTTTTTCATGCCTTAGCCAATCTGAACTGCATAAATCTGAATGCTAAGGCATAAATCCCAGAACATGAGCTTTCTATTCTGCATAGAAGCACAGTTGTTAATCCTGCACCTTCCCTCTGCCTTCATCTTCACTCTGTCCTGCAAGATGCACAAGTGAACTTACATCAACCATTTAATTGAACTATAAAACCCATAGAGTTCCTTGTCGATGGCTTGGTTTACATTTTAATCATGATCTTAATTCCTTTTGTAGTAAATAGGGTATCGCTCATGTACCATCTTGTGTCAAAACAACCCCATCAAAATGGGATTGCTAAAAGGAAAAATGGACACCTACTTGACCAAACTCGGGCTCTTCTCTTTGAACATAAGGTTCCCAAATCTTTTTGCGGGGAGACTGACTGCATGTTATCTAATTAATATACTACCTTCTAGTGTTCTAAACTCATTCCAAGAATATTTGGGTGTGTATCGTTTGTCCATGTCCATGTCCATAGTGGTGCTAGAGGAAAACCTGATCCTAGAGCCTTAAAATGTGTCTCTTTAGGATACTCATCATCCACACAAAAGGGATATAAATGTTATCACCCACCATCCAAAAATTACGTGTCTAGAGATGCCATTTTCTTTTAAACAAAGTTACTTTCACCTAGATCATCTTTAAGGGGAGACTATAGGAAAGGAAGATGATTCTCCTCTGTTGCTTCTTGAGACTTAGACCAGGAACATGAACTGAAAAAGAAACAGTTTCTAAGAAAGAAGTTCAACCCACTAAATCCACTTAACATGAGGATGGTGTAAGATTTGATAAAAAATCTTATTTACACAACGAAGACAGAGGTCTCCAGAATTTTCTCATGTTTATGAATCCAATCCAACATTATATGAGGTAACTGTTTTTCCTAATCCTTTATAATCTTTGGTTTCTCAATTGCTTAGGAACCTAAATCCAGTTTGACAGCAACCTATGAGGACCTAGATATTCCAATTGCCTTTAGAAGAGATTTGAAAATGTACTACTCAAACACTTCTCACCTACTCATAAAGCCTCCCTTACAAGCCTAAATACCTCCCACAACATCTACCTCTCTATCGGAGGCATTGACTAACCAAAAACAGAAACATGCCATGGACTAGGAAATTGGCACTAGAAAAGAATAATATTAATTGGTTACTATACCAGAAGGAAAAGAACCAGTAGGATACTATAAATTACAAGACTGACGAATGCATTGAAAGGTACAAGAGAAGGTTAGTAGTCATGGGATTCATTCAAATTTATAGTCACTCAAACTTATGGAGTGGATTACTTGGAAACATTTGCTCTTGTAAAAATAAATAAAGTTAGAGTGATATTATCTCTAGCAGCTAATTATGATTGAAACTTGCAACAATTTGATGTAAAAAATGTCTTTTTTCATGGGAAAAATGAAGAGGAGATTTACATGGAATTCCCCTTCTACATACACAAAATTGGTAATCAATCCATGTCGATACACAAAATTAGTCCTCTTTAACCAATTCATGTTGATGCACAAAATTCATTAATTCTTCCATACTACATATCATTTCTACTTCAACGGATCTTTTTATAATCAATCCAACCTCCATACCTATACTTAGACCTTCATTAATAAAGTATAAATTTTTATTTTATTCTAAATTTCACAAATTCACACAAGTACGCAAAATAAAAACAACATTCAATTTTTCTTCCGAATTGTGTAATTCATAACTCATTTAATGACTACAAAAATACCTTTCGAATTGGGTAATCCGTAAAGCATTTGCCAACTTAAAAATGACTTCCGGATTGCATAATCCGTATATCAAATTTTAACTGAGCAAATGAATTCCAGATTAGGTAATTCGTAAGGCATATTTTAAGTTATAAAATGACTTTTGGATTGCGTAATCCATAATTCATTTACACTACAATAAAATCATTAAATAGAAACTAATTTCAGAGACGAAAATAATTAGTTACTATTTAATTAAAATAGAGATCATTTATAAACTAAAAAGATTATTGGTATCTAAAGTAATTTCTATTATTAATAAAAATTTATAAAATAGTTTCTAAATTGATATCTAACCATTATCTACCAATGTTTTAGGTACTTACTACTTCATATTCCAAATTAGTCTATATTAGTCTTTTATAAACTAATTTAGAAACTAAAATATTAGTAGCTAAAACCTTGGTAGCTAATTTAGATGCCAATTTAGAAACTATTTTATAAATTTTTATTAATAGTAGAAACAATTTTAGATACCAATAATTTTTTAGTCTCTAAAATAGTATCTAATTTAGTCAATACAATGTCTAAGTAATTTTTGTCTCTAAATTTGGTTACTATTTAGTGATTTTCTTATAGTGTTGGTATCGGATTACGCAATCCAGAATTGTGAGTTTGGTTCATTCTAGATTCGGTATACGTACGGATTAACTAATTTGGAACATTTTAATTTTGTGCTTGTCTTCTGGATTACATAATACAGAACTTAGTTCTGGATCCAGAAAAACGTTTTGCATTACCTGATGCGAAATATAATGTTCTATTACAGATTGAGTAATCCAGAATGTTATTTCAGATCCAAGTTCCATATTATGTAATCTTGAACATGATTCTTTCACATTAACCATTGTGGATTGTGTAATCTATTGATCTGACAGATTAATCAATCCAGAAATAAGCATTTAAGACACCGGATTGAAGAACTTACCTAAGAATAACGAGCCAACCATTCTGAACCACAATACCATAACAACTACCATTACCACCGCCACCACCACACCAACAAGCACCACAAGCACTTTCTTTTTCACTAAGCGACAAATTGTAAAGCAAATCTTCAATTTTTATCTTTTTATTGAAGAGTAATTTTGGGAATTTAAAAATTTATGGAGTTGACCGAAGAAGTGATGGAGGTGCAGGAAGAAACAGTCCTCTTTTCACCCAATCCACTTTACATTCAGCCTCTAAAGTTTGGGCTTAAAGTTGGCCACCAAACCAAATTCACTGTTACATTAGTTAGTGTCAATTTACTCAGTAACCTATCTAAATAAATTATTTTGAAGTCGTCTTGCATATTTGTAATATGAATTAAGTATTATATTCAAAAAATAATATAATATTTTTATCATATTAAATTTCAGTTCTAAATTATTATTATCTATTTTAAAACTTTAAAAAAATTAGAATGTCTTAAACTTCAAAAAGTTCTCTATTTGGTTTTCACTCTTGTCCGGAAAAAATTCCATGCAAATTTACTACAAAGATCATTGTAATACCTTGGTGTTCCAAACAGCATGGGATAATAACCCTAAATTAAAATAGTAATTTTGTTTATAAAACAATGTAAAAGGTAAACTACCCGTTGTTGATGAAAGTTATTTCAAATTGGCTTTTCATAGAAGTCAAATTTTATTTCACAACTTCACTGACTAATCGTAATTCAATTTGTGTTAACAAGTTTATAATCCTATCATCAACCATTAGTGGATGCGCAGCCAAATCTATTTAAACCCTAAAGAAATATCCAGCAACCAAAATACTTTTTGTTTGGATTGGAGATAAACTAGAAAAAAGAAGATGAAAAATTGAGTTGTTTAAATTGAGGGAAAATAAAGTAAAAAGTTTGTAGTTTATTTTGGTTGATGTAATAAAATATTTTTTGTATATCAATATATTTTAAAAAAATTGTAAAATTCTTTTAAAAGTAATTAGTAAAATAACTTTTTAAAAATAATTTGATGTAAACAAAAATTAAAAATACAAATTAGAGTTAAAATCAAAATTGACTATAAAAGAAATTTAACTAAAAAAGTTATATTTCAAACTAAAAATATATTAAAAAATGTTGAGAATATTGAACTTTTATGATAAAATGGATTTTGTGGATTAATTAGGTGCCTAAAATCAAATTAGTTATATAGTGAGATGTGTGGATTATTCTGAGAACTTGTTTCCTAGTTAATTGATATGAAGGTATATCAGAGTTTGTTAATATTATATTTTTATTTACTTCTAAAAGTAAATAAAACATAACCACTCTTTCTTTGGAATCTTTAGAATGTGCAAGTAGAAATTAAGCTTTTTTTTTCTTTTGATTTTTGTAAATTGGTTTGATTTTTATTAATTGTGATGTTTATTGCTAAAAAATAAAACTATAAGTAAGAGCATTGTTTCATTATAGTTAAAAAAGTATTTATTAATCAATCAAAATAATAATAAAAAATTATGATAAAACCTTGAAACTTCTTGCAAGTTCACGGGCATGTAAAATTAAAATTAAAGAACATAAATATTTTCATATTTTAAAAAAGAACATAAAATGTATCTGGAGAGATTGAAATTTTTAACTAAACTTGCATTGATGGGAACTTGAGACACTTGACTTGACACAAGTTATGGTATTTCATTGAGACTAGTGAAAGGGGTGACATGATTTTAAGCATTAGGGAAACTTGGTATTTGAGAACGATGGCAGGGAGATGTGGTTAAAGTTTTCCTTACTTCTATTATCTTGTTCTATATCTCATGTTTTTATATATCCGTGTTGATTTTGAAGGAATTAAAAAAAAAGTTAAAATAAATTTTTTGTGGGATGAGATTTGGAGGGCAGAAAATAGTTTGGGTCTGGGATAGGATACGTGAGTCCAAAGAGAATGGTGGTTTAGGGGTAAGAGACTTAAGAGCATTTAAGAGATTTAGGGGTAGCAAAATAGTATAGAAACAAAGGATAATTTGTTGAGGCGAGGTGTTAACTTGATAAGTAGTTTATGTGGTGAGGAAGAAGAGACTATTAGTCATATCTTTTTTAAGTGTAAGTTTACTTGGAGAGTTTGAGGACTGTGTTTGTCGTGGCTAGGTTGTCTGTCGATGAATCACTTTGATGCTAAGGTACATTTCATGATGTTTTGTTGTTCTAATAATGTGAATTGTCCGATGAGAGTTTTGGAGGGGGGTGTGGATTGCTTTTGTAGGTGAAATATGGAAACATAGAAATAGGAGGGCTTTAAGAATATGAGAGTTGATTATTTAGAAGTCTTTGCAGTGGTACAAAGAAAAACTTAGGCTTGGATTACATGTAAAGAAAAATCTGCAGAGTTCTCTTATTCTGAATGGTGCCTAGAACCATTTGTATGTATAGTGATTTAGATTTAAAGAATTTGTATACCTAACCCCTTGCTTTAGGGTGGAAGAAGCAGTGTGTTTTGCAGGTTTTAGGAGACGTTCATTTGTTATCTAAAGTGAACCTAAGGAGGAGTAGTGACTAATTGTTGGCGGGAGTGCAAGAGGAAAGAGTTAATCTATAAATGGGTTTTTATGCTTTTGAGATTTGGTGGTGAAATCATGTGTGAAGTTTATTGTAAAGGGGTGTCCTAAAAGTCTCGTTAATCTGGTAGTTGTTTATGTTTTTTTATGTTAGATATGTATATCCCCTTCGGCTTATGTTACGTGTATGTTTATTAGTCGTTATGGGTTGTTTGAGACTTTACCCTTGGACTATAGTAGGTTGTTTTCTCTAGATGCTTGGGACAGGTAGGGGGTGTGGTTTTAATTTTTTTTTATTTTTCTGTTTTGTATAAGGGTTGGGTCACCCGTTAAGTGATACATATTTATTTATTTTTTCTTACTGATAACAAAAAATAGAAATAAACTATTGTGTGAAAAGGACAAAAAATTAAATGGGAAGGAGAAAATCTTCTTAAAAACAATACATATTAGAAAACAATTTGATTAAAACTAACTCATATCAATGTTTTGACACACATTTAAAAAATAAAAATCATCAAATAACTTGAATAATAGTTTCGCCAGAGTTATAGATTCTCACTTACATGAACAACACTTAACAATGACCAAATCTAAACACATCAAGTTGTAAATGTAGAAAAACCTTGAGGGCTACAAAACATGGATGAAGTTAAGCAATGAAGATACTTGTTACAACTAAATAAAATATTTAAAAATCATCTTAGCCCTTGAAAAGTAATTGTAATAAAATTATAAAACTATCAAATGTTAAGGCTTAAATGTAACAACCAAGTAATGAAGTTATAAAGAAAAAGAGGAAAGTTGAAAATGAGAGGACAACCTTTTAAGAAAAGCAGGAATAACACTTCAGTTGACACAAAATGGAGAAGCAATTCATAGTGAAAAAACAACAAGAGAGAACAATTTGAAGAAAGAAAGGATGTTAAAACTCCATTGTACAACTGTTGTCAAGAATAACATAAAATGGAAGAAATTTATAAAACCAACCTTGAAATCTAATCCTTATGGAATTTTGAAGATGAAGAAACTTATAAAAGTTGTCCTCAAAACACTTCAGGAATTTGACATTGTCGTGGATGAAACTAAGTTGAGTGAAGTGCTTAAGCAAACTATCAATTCCAACTCCAAATTTTGCAGTCGAGAATGACACACAACAAAATTAACTAATTAACTACAATCCTTATCTTCAATTAGCTTTTTATACATACCTTTCTCTATCAATACCATATCTTAAATTCACTAATTCACTTTTATATTCTATGTTGTCTTTCACTATATCACTAATCGAAGTAAAATCACTTGTTTAGGTTTAGTGCAATGATCTCTTCCATAGTATCTTTTACTGCAAGCTCACACACCAATTTCCTACCATGTTAAACTTATAATTGTTTGATTTGGGCTCCCTTCCTATGTGGAGGTCCTACCCACAATGAAATTAGGTTAGGTCTCTTTTGCTTCTCATTCTTTCAATGGATGAGTGAGTGCAGTCAAGGTGCAATAGAGAGAGCAAAGAGCCATCCAGAAACTCTTGGAGAGAGCCAACAGTGTGCCATCCATAGAGAGTGATATAGAGAGTGAAATAGAGAGTGATAGTGAAACAGAGAAAAGGAGAAAGTTTCGTCAGAAACTTCCGACCACTGCCGCCGATTTGTTCACCGTTGGATCTGGCTGAAACTTTGTCAGCAGGTTCATACTGTGTGTAACTTCAATCTGACCGTTCGGATCTTGCATAAGGTGTTTGAGCAGAGAGAAATTCATCTCACACTGCAGCAGCATTTTTCAGC
>Ga0123342_1009192_pt1 | contig 11969 bp, 12 predicted proteins | sample Turbeawhitnodule_FD_89960 | JGI IMG/M metagenome (GOLD analysis project Ga0123342, IMG submission 89960) | Root nodule microbial communities of legume samples collected from Mexico - Turtle bean Mexico white nodule | ecosystem: Host-associated > Plants > Roots > Nodule | place: Mexico: Nepantla... | reverse complement strand
ACAAAAAATAGTGTTGGAGGCTAATGGTTAGGGTGGAGGGGAGGGGGGGGGGGGGGGGGGGGGGGGGAGGGTGAATTGTTTGTCAAAAGATTATCAAAAAGATTGGATAAGAATGAAGTTTTAACAACAATAACAGAAGAAGTAATCAAGGAAGCCAATCAAACAAGGTAATTGAAACTATTTGCAGAATATCAATAGGTTGAAAGTTCGTTTTAAACCGGTTGTTTATGACAGCAACAATACAATTTCAAATCAAACAATTTATAAGGAGTGAAAGAGAGAGAGAGAGATTACACAGCCAATTTATACTGGTTCACTCAAACCTGGGCTACATCCAGTCCCCAAAACAACCACTGGGTTTCCACTAGTAATCAATCACAGATTACACACACTCAAAGCCACAAAGAGGTGTTCTTGAAACCATAAGAGCACTCACCCTCTTTGCCTTTCACACAACCTTAGTCAGAACATCCTCAGGCCTTACAGGTTTACACACCTTTTACAAGTTTAGTAAAGAACAATTACAAGAATAAGAAAGGAACAAATTACACCTGATAATTCAGGAATCACAGAGCTCCTAAGATCAGATATTGAACCAATGCACAACTACTTAGCAATCTTGCAAAACTTTGATAAGAATCTCTTCTAAAAAAAATTTCAATCTCACTTTTTTGTATTTTTTTTTAATACAAAAGAGAAACCATATTTATAGCTCTTAAAACTAGCCGTTCTAGGCAGTCAATTATGAGCCAAAACAGTTTTAATTCAAGTGAAAACAGATTTAACAGGTTTTTGAAAAGTTGTTAGACAATGTGACAATCAACTGGTTGAAATGTCGTTTTAACCGGTTGAATTGGTTATGACAGTAAGCCAACCAAGTCAAAAACAGTTTTGAAAACCTTAAATCAAGCTAAATGTAAAACAACCGATTATGTCGTGATTTCAACCGATTGTTTTTCTCTTTGCTTAGAAAAACATTTTTCTCTTTTAACATAGATTGATTTAGTTTTGTGCATAGGACAAGAATGATCTTTACAAGAATTCTAAACATCCTATAACTAATCTCCAACCAAAAGTAGCAAAGCATCAACCCTTCATCACAAATTTGAATCATCAAAGCTTCCATGATCTACATAGGCTTTATTTTGGACTTGTATTTGGCCTATTTTCTTGGGCCATGTTTTGGGCCAATTTTCATGGGCTATTAGGACAATTAAAGTAAGGTGTAAATAGAAGACAAAAGAGTCTAGATAGAGTTATAATTGGATCTCCTTGGACACAGTGAAACTCTAGACCATCTAGGGTGCACAAATAAATTACTAGAGTGCAAATAGAAAGCATGGAGTGGAAACGAAGGCATGAAGATCGACATGTCATCTCTTCAATGGAGAGGATTCCCACCAATGCCAAAAGGCCATTTGTCTTCATGGGAATGGAGAGGATTCCTATTAGAGGAGGACACTTATTAACCTCTAATTTGTGAAGATTTGCTCTAATTAGAGAGAGTCATTTGTCCTTCTATGAATGGGGTTTTTTAGGGTTAAAGCTTGCACCTTGGCTGCCCATAGCACTATAAATACAAATGCTATCCCCCTTGTAAATTAGATTTGAATAGACTATGGAATTGCTGCCAAATTTCAGCCATAACTAGTCACTTAACTCACTTTTAATTAGCACTTTTGCGAGTGTTTTAGCAAGGATTCTCTTAGAAGTTTGCCTCACATCTTCTAAGCATATGTTTCCTTATTTCATTTCACCTTCATCCACAGTTCAAATTCAGCCATAGAAGTCACAAGTCAGCCCTACCTTCTGCAATAAAGAACTAAACCAAAAGAAACGATGCAAATCAAGCTAGAATTGCATCATACAAGGGTATGGTTTTCAAATTTTATACTGACCTAGAAAACAAAAATGTAGTTGCAGATGCTCTGTCTCGCCAAGGAACATCAACCCTTTCATTAGTTCTTGCATTGTCTTCATCGATTCCCTTATTGTTTCAAGAGTTACAGTAGTTCTTCAAAACCCCAGAAGGTGCCCACTTAATACATCTTGCATTCACGATCAACAACATCTCGATTTGTTCTCTGCCTGCAATAGGATGTTGTTTTCGGCACCTGTCATCTTAGCATCCAATAATTTCAGAATAAAGATCCTCCATGAAATGCATGAGTCCCCCACAAATGGTCATTCCAGTCTCAAGCCTACCCTCGCTCGCATCGCTGCCTCATTTTATTGGCCAGGATGGATGCAAGATGTGAACAATTTCTCTAGTAGTGCGCCACTTGTCAAAGAAATAAATATCTTCCAAAGAAATATCGAGGATTACTTTAACCTCTCCCAACACTGACACAAGTATGAGAAGATTTTTCTATAGATTTCGTAACCCATTTACCTTCATTTCGTGGGTCACACAGTGGTTTGGGTCGTCTGTGACCGTCTCACCAAATATGCCTTTTTTTTGGCTCTCCCTACACAAGAAGTTCTTTAAGAGGTTTCTCAAAAACTACCTTAAGTTTTCTCAAAATCAGCTTTCTTCACAAATATAAATCTGTTGTTTTATAAAACAATAGATTCTTTCTGCACTGGTGCTCTTTTCTTAAAGCTTTTTCAAAATTCTGTTTTGGCACCAAAAAGTTTGTTTCAGCCCTTTTATTACCGTTAAGCTGAGTTGGAAGTGGTTTGAAAATTATCTTTCGTTTTTTAAAAAAAAAATCCATTTATTTTAACTTCAACATCTTCTTTTTATAACAACTTTTAACAATTTTTTTGAAAACATATTATAAGCTATTTTCTATATAAAGAGAGGCACATCTCACATGGAAAACTGAGCAATCACGTTTTTGAACATAGATAGAAGAGTTTTCAGTGAGAGATTTACAACTTTGAATGTTTTCTTGAAAGGTTCTCTTAAGAATTTCAAGTATGCTTGTTCATTGTGCCTTAGTCAAGGTTTGAGGTTCTGTCATTGCTGTGTTGTAGAAAAGTGTTGTTGCTTTAGGTTTCTTACATCTTCTTTTCAGGTGCTTTCTTTCCTTATTCTTTCTTGTGTAAAGGTACTAGCACTTCTTGATAGGGTTTCTTGAAGTGTATGTGCTGCTGAAATAGGTTTTTCAACATTGTGTGTCTAGTTCTTGTAGGGTTCAAGAACCTTAAGGTTTGTAAAAGTTTTGATTTGTTTTAGTTGAATCCACCTTGGTGTGAGGTGGGACTGGATGTAGCTCTTCATGAGTGAACCAGTATAAATTGTGTGTGCAATTTTTCTTCTCAATCCCTGCACTTAATTCTACATATTTGATAATTAGCAATAAAATAAATCTGTTGATTTGAAATTGAATATGTTCTTTCTACGCTGTCATATAGTGTTCTTCAAGATTCTGAAAAAGTTCTTGGTTGCTTGTGAATACCTGAGTCTGTGTGTTGGCTGTTTAAAGAGAGTAATAAAATCATTAAAATAACTTTGTTCAAGATTCATATTCTTTTCAAGATAGGTTGTTAAAGATTCAAAGTTGGATTTCTTATTGTAAAATCTTTCTTAATCTTTATTGTTGTTAAGGTGCCTGCACTGTTCTGGAAAATCACTCACTCGATTTAAAACTAATCATGTAGAAATCAGAAAATAAATTTGTTCTTTTTAAAATCAATCTGTACTTTTCTCAGGATTACTGGAAACAATTCTGTTTGCGAAAATTTTTAAAAGCTCAATTCCCCCCTATTGAACTTAGACACCAATAGACCCAACAATGAGTTGGGTATTCTTGACTCTTAAATTATTTATTAATTTTGTTTTTATCCCTTCTCATATTTTATTTGTGAAGACAAATAGGGGGAGAATTGGTGGTTTTTGTGTGTTGTATTCTGCTGCTACACTCTATGGTGCCTTTTATGCTATAATTGCTACTACATCTCTGATATAACTCTGATCTGCACCTTTTTCTTCACTGATTTTACACATTGTTGTACTAGTTTTTCTGGTGTATTGTGTAATCTAGGTTTGATTACTGTACCGACCAGTCCTCGGACGTCGTTGACTGCTAGTAGACGTGGGGGGCCACGTAAGCTGGGTCCCACGAGCGGCATGGGCCAGTGCCTTGTAGGCGGCATGCCTAGGGTGTCGAGGAGTGGTCAGGCGTCGGTCACGTAAGCTGGATGCCACAAGCGGTACGCCCAGAGTGCCTCGCAGAGGGTACGCCCAGAGGGTCGAGGAGTGGTCAGGCATCGGTCATTAGGATGTCCTAACGTGTCCTCGGACATCGACGAGTCAAACAACGGAGCTGGGCCACGAGAGGTGGATCCCAGACCACACACCAGTTATCAGTAGAGAGAACCCTAGATCACGAGGGGGTCCATGCGTGTTATGTGAATGATGCATTTAGGCGTAGCACAAGCAAAGAGCCGCTGGAAGAGATAAGGCCCGTGAGGGTTACGTTCCAGGGGTAGACTGCATGCATGGCACGTGAACAGCTAGGGGACTCCCAAGACGGATAGCCCTAGAGATTAGGTGCACAAGTTGGTACCCAGGTGGTCATCCCGTTAGAGGTTGCACTTCAGTAAGGGATCCTTACGCGCTAGATTGCTCTAAGAGTGGGTGATAACGGCTAAGGCACACCCTCAGTAACCCTAATTGCAGTTAGCGGAAACAGCAAAAACCCTAGAGTATATAAAGGCAGTAACAAACCTAATAAGGTACGCAAGTTTTACGCAGCACTTACACAAATTACACACAGAGCTTTTTACAGCTAAGTTTCGGTGTTTCCTAGCCCAGTACTGACTTGAGCATCGGAGTGCAAATGGCCTCTAGGGCGCCCTTTGTTTTTGCATTTTTAGGTGTTTGATCGAAGAAAGGCACGAACGAAGGCAGAGATAAATGGGCGTGTGATCATCGTAGGCGTACGAAGGCAATCAAAGTCAACCGGTAGGAACATTTGGCGCCCACCCTGGGGCCTGATTTAAAACACTGTCTCATTCACAAGAACGAAGGAAAAATCCATCAAGATGAGAAACACGAGGCAAGGATCCGTTGCACCAAACGGAGGCAAAAGTCTCACCCTGCAACAGATCATGGAAATGATGCAGGCCCTCCAAGAAATGGTGGCTGCATCAAAAGCGGATCAAGAACGCATCCAGATTGATTTGGCTACATCGCTAGCAAGGAATGAAGAATTGCAAAGAACCAATGAAGAATTACACAGGGGCTTGCGAAATCAGGCAGGGTAACGTGAGGTGGAAGATCAAGAACTTGCGACACCACCCAAGGATTTCCCAATGCCATTCTCGCAGACGATCATGGACGCCGTGATACCAGCCACGTTCGTGGGGCCCAAAGCCACCTTCACAGGTGTAGATGACCCAGAGTCTCATCTCATGGCCTTCAATACGCAGATGATGTTGGTTGGGGGCTTTGACGCGGTGCGATGCAAGCTGTTCATGAGCACGCTGGTGGGCACAACAATGGATTGGTTCATCAGCCTCCCTGATGGATACGTGACGTCGTTTGCTCAACTTTCTAAGCTATTCAGAGAGCAGTACATCACAAATCGGGCTCCCCTACCCATCTCTTACGATCTTTTTGACGTAAGATTGTATCAGGGAGAGTCCCTAAAGGAGTTCCTCAATCGTTTTGGGGCATATGTGGTGACGCTGAACACCAAGGACGAGACCATGATGGTACACGCGTTCAGGAAGGGGATCGTGCCAGGACCCTTCAATGAATCACTCATCAGGAACCGCCCCAAGACTTTCGGCGAGATAAGGCGTCGAGCGGTGGCTCATATTTCCGCAGAGGGAGAGGTCAACGAGAAGCACACGTGCGTTGTTCCCACGCGCCCACGAGCACCAGGTCGAGCTCAGCCCTTGAGGGTGCATGAGGCCATGACGGAGAAGAGGGCCCCAGCAAAGAAGCAACCCTATGAGCCCAGGAAGCCTCAGACTAGGGGGCGTGCAAGGGAGAATGTGCCACCAAAGCACAACTTCGTAGTAGAATTGAAGGACCTAATCGCTGTCCCCAACATAGCGGAGAGATTGAAGATACCCGCAAAGACAGACAAGAAGTTGGGACCTAACAAGAACGTCTGGTGCGAGTTCCACCAAGCATTTGACCACCCCATACATAACTGCTTAGCATTAGGGCTCCAGTTAGACGAGCTGGTGAAGAATGGCTTTCTGAAGGACTACTTGGTAGAGTCAGAGGGAGCGCAAAATTTGACGGCGCCAGGAGAAGATCAGGGGCACGAGATACTCGTGCGTGGCACAATTCACACTATTTCGAGGGGTTTCTCAGGAGGAGGGTGCACCGCTTCCTAGTGGAAGAGGTATGTGTGAGCAATGATGTCAGTAGAGGCGCAAGAGGCAGATCAGGCCCTTGACGTTGACCTTGTCTTCACCATGGCCGACCTCCGAGATGTCGTCCCCCACGATAATGACCCAGTGGTGATCTCAGTAGTGACTGCAGGGAGAAAGGTACACCGTGTACTGGTGGACCAGGGAAGCTCGACAGACGTGATGTTCTGGACGACCTTCAACAAGCTGCAGTTGTCCCCTGATCAATTGAGGCCTTATACTGGCTGTTTGTACGACTTTGCGGGAGACCAGGTGGAGGTGCGTGGGCACTTAGAGCTGAAGACCACCTTCACAGATGGTGCCGCATCCCGCATAGAGAACATCAGGTACCTCGTTGTCAATGCCCCCTCCGCTTATAACATACTGTTGGGTAGACCTACACTGAATAGGCTGAGGGCAGTGGCGTCGACGAGGCACATGAAGATGAAGTTGCCTGACTTGGGAGGAAAGGTGATCACTATCAAGTTAGATCAGAAAGAGGCTAAGAGATGCTACGAAAATAGCCTCAAGACCAAGAGAGGGGTGTTCATGGTCACCACCAGGGCACCAAGTGTAGAAGGGGTCGCCTTTGCAGAGATCACCCGAGAGAGGCGACCCGAACTAGCGGGAGAAGTTCTGGAGAGGGAGATTGGAGGCAAGACATTCAAGCTTTGAATATCATTGGGCCAAGCAGCACAGAACCAGATCGCCGAGGTTATAGCACAAAATCTGGATGCCTTCACATGGTCCGCTTCGGACATGCCAGGCATAGACCCAGACTTCTTGTGCGACCGCCTCACCATGGATCCCAAGGTCAGGCATGTTTACCAGAGAAGAAGGATGTTCAATGAAGAGAGGCGGCAGGTCATAAAAGAAGAGACGAAGAAGCTGTTGAGCGCCAACCACATAAGGGAGATCCAGTACCCTGAGTGGTTGGCAAATGTGGTCTTGGTGAAGAAGGCCAACGGGAAATGAAGAATGTGTGTTGACTTCACGGACCTCAACCCGAAGGACTCTTACCCTCTACTAAGCATCGACGCCTTGGTGGACAGTGCCTCGGGCTGCAGGATGCTCAACTTCCTGGATGCTTTTTCTGGGTATAACTAGATTAAGATGCATCCAGGGACGAATGCAAGACAACGTTCATGATGGAGTTGTCTTGCTTCTGTTACACGGTGATGTCCTTTGGGTTGAAGAATGCAGGCGCCACCTACCAAAGGCTGATTGACAGAGTACTCGCACCCATGATAGGGCGAAACGTGCAAGCCTATGTGGACGACATGGTGGTGACCTCACAGGTGAAAGATCAGCATGTGGCTGATTTAGAAGAGATATTTACGACAATAGCTAAGTACAAACTGAAGCTGAACCCCGAGAAATGTGTGTTCGCGGTGGAAACAGGTAAATTCTTGGGTTTCCTACTCACCGAGCGTGGGATAGAGGTGAACCTTGAAAAGTACACTGTAATCCTCGCGATGAGAAGCCTAATCTCAGTGAAGGAGGTGCAGCAATTGACAGGGCGGATGACTGCTCTGTCTAGATTTGTATCAGTTAGAGGAGACAAGGGTCACCCTTACTTCCAGTGTCTGAGGAGGAACAACAGGTTCATATGGACTAGGGAGTGTGAAGAGGTGTTCCTCAAGCTGAAGGAGTACCTGACCAGTCCCCTAGTGTTGTGTAAACCACAACTGGGTACTCCGCTCCGCCTGTACTTCATTGTGACGGAGTGAGCGATCAGTTCGGTCCTTGTATAGAACCAGAACCAAGTGCAGAAGCCTATATACTTTGTGAGCAAAGTATTGCAAGGGCCTGAGGTAAGATACCAGGCCCTAGAGAAGGCAACCCTGGCAGTGGTGTTCTCAGCTAGGAGACTTCACCATTATTTCCAAAGTTTTATAGTGGTGGTGATGATAGACCTGCCTATCCGCAAGATCCTACAGAAGCCGGACGTGGCGGGAAGGATGATACGATGGGCAGTGGAACTATCAGAGTTTGATGTCCAGTACGAGCCCCGAGGTCCCATTAAAGGCCAAGTCTACGCACATTTTGTGGTAGAGCTCTCCTCGGCAGATGCACACCAAGAGGAAGCCAACTTTCGGTGGGTGCTCTCTGTAGACGGGTCCTCTAACCAGCAAGGCAGTGGGGCATGTGTCATCTTGGAGGGACCGATTGGGCTATTGATCGAGCAGGCCCTACGGTTTGCCTTAAAGGCCAGCAACAACCAATCAGAGTACGAAGCCCTCGTTGCTGGCATGCTATTACCCAAGGAGATGGGCGCACAAAGTTTGTTGGCAAAAAGTGACCCTCAGATGGCCACATACCTAGGGTACGTCCAGATTCTGAAGGGGTCATTTGCGGTGTTCGAGTTGATGCATGGCCTGAGCTGACTTGATAGCTAAGCTAGCCAGTTCAGGCAAGGGGTCGTTGGCAGAGGACGATCATACAGGAAACCCTGAAGACACCTCGAACTTTCACCGCAAATAACTTGGTGGGGGTCCACCAGGTCAGCACGACAAGAGGTGAGGCGAGAAGTCATCGGTCATTGACCCAGGAGACACTAAAAACCCCCAAGGTAAGCACATATCCCGCCCTGGGGGAGGAATCGTTGCAGGTCTACCTGGTTGATGGAGGAGAAACCTGGATGACGCCCTACAAGCGCTACCTGGCTGATGGGATACTCCCGTTGGAACCCATAGAAGCCAAAAAAATAAAGAAAACTCTGCCAAGTACACTTCCATTGATAGGGAGTTGTTCAAACACAAGTTCACTCACCCAATCTTGTTATGTGTAAGCGGAGACCAATGCACACATATAATGGCAGAACTCCACGAAGGGATATGTGGGAGTCATATCAGTGGTCGATCTCTAGCATCGAAGGCCATTCGTGCGGGATATTATTGGCCAACAGTAACGGAAGATAGCACGAGGTACGCATAGCAGTGCAAACAGTGTCAGCAACACGCTGACTGGCACAAGGCGCCGCCAAAGGAGCTCAGGATGATTTACAGCCCTTGGCCTTTTCATACCTGGGGAATCGATATCATGGGACCCTTTCCTTTGGCGATAAGGCAAATGAAGTACCTCATGGTCGCCATAGAGTACTTCACGAAGTGGATAGAGGCTGAGCCAGTGGTGCAGATCACAACCCACAAGATCCAGCACTTCGTGTGGAAGAACATAGTGTGCTGCTTCGGGGTACCGAAGTGCTTGGTGTCTGATAATGGCACATAGTTCGCAAGTCAATAGCTGGGCAAATTATGGTCAGAACTTGGGATAAAGTAGGTGTTCACATCAGTCGAGCACCCTCAGACGAATGGGCAAGTCGAGTGTGCCAATAGAGTTCTGCTCAGAGGTCTGAAGAGAAAGCTTGAAAAGGCCAAAGGAACCTGGGCAGAGGAGGTTCCTAGAAATGTGTGGGCTTACCACACCACTCCCCAGTCCACCACCAGAGAGACACCCTTCAACTTGGTGTATGGGTTGGACGCGATGATTCCCGTGGAGATCCAGGAGAGCTCGCCACGCTTCCAGAACTTCGTGGTTGAAGAGTCCAATGAAGAGAGAAAGGTGAACCTGGACCTACTGGATGAAGTCAGGGAGGAAACAAAAATTAAAGCTAAAGCATTAAAGAGAAGGGTGGAGTACAAGCACAGCTTAAAGCTGAAGCCCCGCCAATTCCAGGTCGCCGACTTGGTGATGCGGAAGGTCCACCCATATCAGCTAGAGAACAAGCTGTCCCCCAAGTGGACTAGTCCTTTCAGAGTGACAGAGGCCCTTGGGAATGGGGCATATAGGCTTGAGGCACTGGAGGGAGGCGCGATTCCTCGTACATGGAATGCGACCAATCTCAAGTTTTACTTCAGTTAAACTTTAGCATTGTACATAGTTCTTAGGGAACGCTCTTTTTCCCTTATAAGGGTTTTTTAATGAGGTCACCCAATAAATCTTGATTGAAGTATCTTCTCGAATGTTTGTACAATGCAGTTATGAACCTACTTACTTGCATTAGAGGTCTCTAGAGCGGGAAAGGTATGTTCGCAGAGAACACCTCCCCCTCGAGTGAGAGCGCCAAGGTTGAACAAAATGGTTCACCAGAGAAATCCTCCTTTGCCTTTGAGCGAAGATGAGGTCATATACGAACTGTTCCCTTGCATTAGAGGTCTCAAGAAGGGGAAAGGTAAGTTCGCAGAGAACACCTCCTCCTAGAGTGAGAGCGCTAAGGTTGAACGAAATGGTTCACCAGAGAAATCCTCCTTTGCCTTTGAGCGAAGATGAGGTCAGATACGAATTGTTCCCTTGCGTTAGAGGTCTCGAGAAGGGGAAAGGTAAGTTCGCAGAGAACACCTCCCCGTCGAGTGAGAGCACTAAGGTTGAACGAAATGGTTCACCAGAGAAATCCTCCTTCGCCTTTGAGCAAAGATGAGGTCAGTTACGAATCGTTCGCTTGGGTTAGAAGTCTCGAGAGTGGGAAGAATAGGTTCGCAGAGAATGCCTCCCCCTCGATTGAGAACGAACAAGTATGGTTCACCAATGAAGTCCTCTTTGGCCTTCGAGTAGAGATGAGGTCAGTTATAAGCTGTCCCTTGGGTTAGAAGTCTCGGGAGCGGGAAAGGTAGGTTCGCAGATGAACACCTCCCCCTCGAGCGAGAACGCCAAGGTTGAACAGCGCAACCCACAGTTAAATCCTCCCCTGACTTTAAGCAAGGTTGAGGTCAGTTTAGAACCTTCCCCATGGGTTAGAAGTCTTGAGGGTAGGCATGAGAGTTCATAGAGAACGCCTCCCCTCCCTTTTGAGTGAGAACACCAAGGGAAAGAAGTAAGGTTCGGTAGTTAAATCCTCCCTCGACTTTGTACAACAGGGAGGAGGTCAGTTATGAGTTTCTCCTCGGGCTAGAAGTCTCGAGACTGGGCAAGATGAATCGTAGAGAACACCCCTTCTCTTGAGTGAGAGCGCCGTAATGGAGACAGTATGGTTCAGAAGGTGAGTTCTCCCCAAACCCATGGTGGACAGGTAGGGAACAAACACAAATTTCTCCTTGGGCCAATAAGCTCGAAGCGGGATAGTGCGGAGTGTGCCTCCCTCTTGAGCGAGAACGCCGAGGCGAGGACAACACGACTCGCCAACGACATCAGTAAAGTTCCTCCTTGCTCAGTAAGATAGGAACAAGGTTAGTTAGAAGGTCTCTCTCTTCCATGCCTTATTAGGCAGGTTCAAAAAACTCCGCAGTTAAGCGTGCTACCTAAGGTTCAAGTGATCGTAGACATTGTTAGCAGTGTTAACGCAAGACGCGGCAGTTAATGGTCAAAGACGAAGGATGCAAGTTAAAGAAAGTTACAGGCATAGCATTCAAACAGATCAAGACCGAGAAAACAGTTCATGCAGTTAAAGTTTAAAGTAGTTGACAGTTGAAAGCAAAACAAGCATTTATAAATATAATTGTTCGTTGAAAGACGAGATACAAGCTAAGAGGGGGGCGCCCTAGGCACGACTTGCCCATCTACGACACGGTTCGACGTCGCGAAGGGTGAGGTGTCCATCTGATAAGTGTCTAATTTCAGTAATATTTCATATTAAAATATAGGCACTTATGAGGATTTATTGCTAATTTACATATAAAATAATCCCTAATTTATGAATTTATACCTTTTTACATTTT
>Ga0123342_1009191_pt1 | contig 11970 bp, 9 predicted proteins | sample Turbeawhitnodule_FD_89960 | JGI IMG/M metagenome (GOLD analysis project Ga0123342, IMG submission 89960) | Root nodule microbial communities of legume samples collected from Mexico - Turtle bean Mexico white nodule | ecosystem: Host-associated > Plants > Roots > Nodule | place: Mexico: Nepantla... | reverse complement strand
GTCTTTCCTAGCTAGAGTCTTCCCTGGATCACTTTTCAAAAAAAAAAAAAAACATAAATAAATAAATAAAGAGAAAAAAAAAATAAAGAAATGAAAACAAAAAAAAAAAATAAATAATAAAAAAAAAGGAAAACAACTCCTAATTACAATTCCCCCCCCCCCCCCACGCTTAAATCATACATTGTCCTCAATGTAAAAACAATTAATAGATGTGTATGATAAAAGTAAGGGAAGAAATACTCCCTCTTCAAGCTTGAGGGTAATGGGGGTGTTGCAAGGTAATCTCTTCCACCGTCTCGTCTTGAGGAGTCTCATGAAAGAGCTTTAGACAATGTCCATTCACCTTAAATGTATTGGTAGACGTTAGACTCTGCAATTCTACAACACCATGAGGATGAACATGGGTGACAAAAAATGGTCCAATCCATCTTGAACGCAACTTTCCAGCATAAGCTTTAATCTGGAGTTGAACAATAACACTCGTTGGCCAACAACAAACTCTTTCCCAGTGATGAAGTGGTCATGTAGACGCTTGGTCCTTTCCTTGTAGAATTTGGAATTCTCATATGCCTCCAAACGGATCTCGTCTAACTCCTACAAATGAAGTTTTCGCTGCTCTCCTGCCTTGTCATAATCCATGTTGCATGTCTTTACTGCTTATTAAGCTTTGTGCTTGATCTCCACAGGTAGATGACTAGCTTTTCCAAAGACAACCCTAAAAGGAGACATCCCAATAGGTGCTTTATAGGCTGTACGATAGGCCCAAAGAGCATCGTCTAAACGTTTACTCCAATCCTTCCTTGTTGGCTTAACCATCTTCTCCAAAATCCGCTTTATTTCTCTATTAGAGACCTCAACTTGACCATTTGTTTGTGGATGATATGGTGTGGACGCTCTATGGATCATCTCATATTTCCGAAATAGGCCATCTAGTATCTTGTTACAAAAATGTGTGCCTTGGTCACTGATGATGGCTTTAGGAATCCCAAATCTGCAGAAGAAGTTAGATCGAATAAAAGCTGCAACAACATGGCAATCATTAGTTCTTGTGGCTATTGCCTCCACCCATTTGGAGATATGTCCACAACAAGAAGGATATAAGTGAATCCAAAAGAAATAGGGAAGGGACCCATGAAATCAATACCCCACACATCAAAGACTTCACAAAATAGCATGGGTTGCTAGGGCATCTGTTGTCTCTGGGAGATAGCAGTGCCTGCTCTTTGACACATGTGGATGAGACGGTCCATGCATCTCTAAAAAGGGTTGGCCAAAAGAAACCACAATCCAGTACCTTTATTGCAGTACGTTGTGTAGCCAAGTGTCCTCCAACAGATGAAGCATGAAAAAAATTTAGCACAGATGGGATCTCCTGGTCAGGAATGCATCTGCGTATGATCCGATCACTGTAGAAACACCATAAGTATCCCAGACATAGTACTTGGAATCACTCTTTAGTTTGTCTCTTTGTGTCTTGGTTGCCAATAGTGGAAAAACGGAAGCAGCAAGGTAGTTCACTATGTCAGTGTACCAAGGTATAAGTTCAAATGTGTTAGATAATCTAGAATATTCATTAGATGCTTTGGTTGGACCATTTACTGATTTCGTTATGAGAAGAAGATGCTTATCTGGTAAATCATGCCCCACTACTATCTTTAATCTCCAAGTCTAATTCTAGGAGCAACAACATCCACCTAATCAACCTTGGTTTTGAGTCAGTCTTCTTTAATAGATATTTCAGGGCAACATGATCAGTAAAAACAACCACCTTGGATCCTAGGAGATACCATCTGAACTAATCTAAGGAAAAAACAATGGCCAACAACTCCTTTTCCGTTGTGTAGTTAGACTGAGCAACGTCTAACGTTATAGAGGCATTGTAGATCACATGTGACAAACCATCTACACGTTGTGCAAGGACAACTCCAAGTGCATAATTTGAGGCATCACACATGATCTCAAAAGGGAGTGTTCAATCAAGGGCATTTATAATTGGAGGTGTCACAAGTGCTGCTTTAAGGGCATCAAATGCCTCTTTGCATCCTTCTCCAAAATCAAACAATACATCCTTCTGTAGCAAGTTAGATAAAGGTAATGTTATTTTGCTGAAATTCTTGATGAACCATCTATAGAACCCTGCATGACCAAGAAAAGACTTAACCTTCCTCACAGAAGAGGGATAAGGTAATTTTGAGATAACATTCAGTTTAGCAGGATCTACTTGAATACCTTCCTCAAAGATAATGTGACCCAAAATTGTACCTTATGTAACCATAAAATGACATTTCTCATAACTTAATACTAAGTCATTCTCAATGCATTTGTCAAGTACTTTGACCAGGTTAGCCAAACAATCATCAAAAGAAAAACCATACAGGCTAAAATCATCTATAAAAACCTCTATGCAATGCTCAATTAAATTAGAAAATATGTTCATCATGCATCGTTGGAACTGTTGATCAAGAGAGATCAAGTGCTTTGAAGAATCCAAATCTTATGTGTTTGATGCAAGACTGGTGTTGCTGTTGTGTTTAGGGAGGAATTTGGGTAGAATAGAATGTGATCCACTCCTTTGTTGAATCTAAAACTAATGTGATTTAAGACCTTTTAGAAAGTAAAGTGTTTTTCCAACTAAGTGAAAAACAACCTGTTGTTTTGTCGAATCAACTGGTTGTTTTACTCTTAGGAGTTTTTGAAAAGGTTAAAAACTATTTTAGTTTGGTTGACTTAACTGCCAAACCAAACAATCGGTTGTTTCGTGGTTTCAACCGATTGTTTCTTTGAAAAGCCTAACATAATTCTATTTTGGTTGTTGAATGTGCTTTAAATGATTTTCAATTGAATACACTCATTCATTAATTGCTTTGACCAATCTTTGGAAAATATAAATGGTTTGTTTATGTTTCAAACAAGCAAGAGAAACAAATTTGAGTTTTTCAGTTGTGACAAAGTTGATTTCAAGATTTGAACATTCACATCAAACTTTGGGTTTTTCAAAGAGAGTTGAATAGGATTGCAATTGTATTGATTTCAGTTTGTACTGTGAACAAGTGTAATCCCTTCTCAACCTACTGTATTTCTGGTGTTGTGTTGCCAAGGAGTGTTGTCTGCTCTTGAGGTGGTCAAGATCAATACTTTTGGTGTGGTTTGCCAAAGGGAGTGTGTTTCTTGAAGGGTTCAAGGTCACTACTTTTGTGGTTTGTGTATTGTAATCTGGTTTGATTACTTAGTGGATTACCTAGTGGTTTTCTGGGGACTGGATGTAGCTCTTGGCTTAAGAGTGAACCAGTATAAACTGTTAGTGTATCTCTCTCTTACTCTAAACTCTTATAAATTTTGTTTTAAGCTTTACTGGTATAAACAACCGATTGTTTCGCAGAAACAACCGATTGCTTTTCTGTTGCTTTGCTGTTTTATTGCTTATATTCTTGGCTAACTTGATTCTTGTTCTGGATTCACACAAAGAATTTTATTAAACCTCAAAAAGATTTCAAAAACCTCTCTTAAAAAATTCACCCCCGTCTTGTTTAAGGCCATATATTCTAATAGGAACGTTCCAGGAGCATTACATAGGCCAAACAACATCTTTCTATATGCAAAGGTTCCAAAGGGGTAAGTAAAAGTGGTCTTATGTTGGTCCTTTGGTGCTATACATATTTAAAATATCCAGAGAAACCACCCAAGAAACAATAATTTGTTTTACCTGTTAGACGCTGCAACGTTTGATCGATGAAAGGAAGGGGAAAGTGGTCCTTCCGAGTGGTTTGATTCAAGCGTCTGTAGTCAATACAAACTCTCCAATTGTTTTGTACTCTAGTAGGAATAAGTTCATCATGCTCGTTCTTTATCACTGTTATCCCAGATTTCTTGGGAACAACCTGAATCGGACTCACCCATGTGTTGTCAGAGATAGGGTATATGATACCAACTTGTAGCAGCTTAGTGACCTCCTTCTTCACCACATCAAGAATTTGGGGATTAAGCCTGCATTGAGGTTGTCTCACAGGTTTTGTCCCTTCTTGTAGTAGAATTCTATGCATATAAAAAGAAGGGTTGATACCTGGAATATCTGCCAACGTCCAACCAATGGCTTTCTTGTGCTCTTTAATCACCTGCAACAGTTTCTGCTATTGTTCATCAATTAGAGCAGTAGAAATAATCACTGGAAGTTGCTCCCTTTTTCCAAATAGGCTTACTTAAGATGATTCGAAAGTGGCTTCAGTTCAAGTGATGGCGGTTGGATGATGGACAGTACTGGTCTAGTGTTGAGAGAAACCTTCGCAACCTGCAATTCATCAGGGTTGATATCATCTAATGTCGCTAAGTGTGAATCAACAACATGTTGCAAAACCTAGAAAATTAAACACATTATCATCCATAATATCATCTAAAATGTCAAGATGATACACAAAGTGATCTTCAATCGGGTGTTTCATAGCATCTAGGATATTGAACTGAACTAAACTGTCTCCAAACTCCATAGTCAGTGTGCCTACGTGAACATCAATCTTGGTGCTTGCTGTCTTCAGGAAAGGTCTTCCTAAGATGATGGTTGTTGCACCAAAATTTGAATCTTCTCCACCCATGTCCAGAATGTAGAAATCTACTGGAAAAACAAGTTTATTTACTTGAATAAGGACGTCTTCAATAAGCCCTGCAAGTTGAACTGTGCTCCTATTAGCGAGTTGAATGACTACACATGTGGGTTTAAGAGGACCAATAGACAAAGAAGTAAACAAAGATAAAGGCATAACATTTATAGATGCTCCCAAGTCCAGCATCACATTTTCAAATAGGTTATTTCCTATTACACAAGGAATGGTGAAAGTGCCTGAGTCTTTGCATTTTTCAGGTATTGCTGCCGCAAGCTTTTCAATGAGAGCAAAAACATTCCTTCTCATGTTTACCTTTTCGTTCCCTTTAAGATGCCTTTTATGTGTGCACAAATCCTTCAAAAACTTTGCATATTTAGGAATCTATTTAATAGCATGTAGTAGAGGAATGTTCACCTCGACCTTTCTGAATGTCTCGAGAATCTCCTTGTCAACTTTTTCCATTTTCTGCTCGTCTGAACAACTCTTTGTAGAAAAGGAAGAGAATAGATGGTCTGTTGAGACTAGCAGTTTCTCCTTGTATATCAACTTCATGAGACGGTCTAGGAGGAGCATCCATGTCATTATTCCTTGTGTTGACCCTTCTTTGATCATAATTCGTTGGAGCAGTAATGTTGGAGGTGTTAGACGATCTGAGTTGATCGTCTACTTTGATGGGTTTATGCACTGGTGCTTGCAGCTGAGTACCACTTCTCAGAGTGATGGCACTGAAATTATGTGGATTGATGGTCGTCTGGGAGGGAAGCTTATCAAACCCTTTGGAATTCATCTCATTCATACGAGTGGCTAACTGACCAATATGATTTTCCAAGTTATGAATGCTTACCTCTGTTCTTTGTACTCTTTCATCTGTTCTTTGTACTATTTCACTTGTTCTCTGTTGGAATTGCGTATTAACTTCAACCATGTGCTTTATTACATCCTCCAGAGAAGATCCACCTTTTTCTGATACAATAGCTGGTGGTGGGGATGGTTGTTGTTGTTGTGAATTACCCCATCTAAGATTCGGATGATTCCTCCAACCCGGATTATACTGATTGGTGGACAAATCACGGTTGAATGGTTGCTGAGGTGGGTTAGATAGTCTATTAATGAAGGGAAAATTAGTAGACTGTCTACCAATATTAAAGATGTTTGCAGCATAAGCTTGAGAACATTCAACATTGTTTCCTCCTTTAACTTCTTGAAGAGTGGGGCAAGCATGAGTGGCATGGTTAGCAGTGCAAATTCCACATACCCTTGCAATCATCTGATGCATAGTTAGCTGCTTCATCATGGATATAAGATCTGTTAGAATATATGGTCTTAAAAAGGAGGGAGGGTGAATTGTTTATGAAATATTTTCGCAAACTTTGAAGGTATAATGAAGTTCAATGCAGAATCAAAGATACAAAAATCCAGAGAGCAATTAAACAAAACAGTTTAAGTTGATTATCAGAAAATCAACCAGTTGTTTTTGCGATTCAACCAGTTATTTTTATGAGCAGAGTTAAAAACAACTTAAAAGCATAATTTAAATGAGTTCAGGGCAAGAGAAAAGCACACAAGCAATTTATATTGGTTCACTCTTATCCCAAGAATTACATCCAGTCCCCAGAAACCACTAGGTATCTACTACGCAATCAAAATCCAGATTACAAACACACCACCAAAGAAGTGACCTTGAACACCTCAAGTCACACACTTCCTTTGGCACACAATCACCACAGAAATCAGAAGACCCTTTCATTCTACACTTACACAACAATATTTAGAAATACAAGAGATACATAAAGGATTACACCTGATGAAGATCAAATCAAAAGATTAGAGCAATCCTATTCCACTTCTTTGAGAAAACCCAAAAGCTTGAATGCAAATCTTGAAAACTCAAATATGTTTTCACACTTCACAAATGTCTAAATTGTTCTCTTTTCTTAGGAGCGTATAACAACCTTTTTAAATACTCCAAAGGTTTGTTAAAAAAATTTAAAGCAAAAGGCTATTTAGTTAGAAAACATTTAAAACTGATTTGTAAACTTAATAAAAATTCTGTTATGAATTTTCAAAAAACAATCGGTTGAATTTTTTAAACAACCGATTGAATTGGTTTGACAGCAAAGTCAACCAAGTCAATCAGCTTCAAACCCTTTTCAAAAACCACTAAGTTTCAAACAACCGATTGAAACGATAAAACAACTGGTTGTTTTTTCACTTCTTTATAAAACAATCTTTTTCAAAAAGATTTTTATTCCAAACAATTTTAGATTCAAACAAAGAGTGGATTACACATTAATCTACCCAGATCCCACCCACACAAGCAACAACTTCAGCCTTGCATCAAACACCATGGATTTGGAGACATCAAAGCTTCAAGATCATCCTTGATCAACAAGATTGTCTAATTGTGCCTTCATCTGAGCATTGATCAGTTGCATAATTGGTTGTTATCTCATGAACTCCCCGAACAGGTGCTGCAAAGTTGTTACGTGTGTGGAATTGTTGATTGTTAGAAGCCATGATCTCAATAAGTTGTCTTGCAGCGGCTAACGTCTTGTCAACTAGCGCTCCTCCACTGGCAGCATCTATCATATGTCTATCAATAACCATAAGACCCTCGTAAAAATATTGTATTAAAAGTTGTTCGTTAATCTGATGGTATGGACAACTTGTACATAGCCCCTTGAATCTTTCCCAATATCCATAAAGACTTTATCTATCTTATTGCCTGATACCGCATATTTCCTTTCTTATTTATGTGACTCTAGATGCAGGAAATAATTTTTCAAGGAACACTCTTTTCAACCCTTCCCAATTAGTCACTGATCCTGCTGGCAAATAATATAGCCAATCTTTAACTACATCTTGGAGTGAAAAAGGGAATGCTTTAAGCTTGTTGTGCTCCTCTGTGACCCCAGCTGGCCTCATGGAGGTGCACACTATATGAAACTCCTTAAGATGTTTATGCGTGTCTTCACCCGCAAGCCCATGAAATTTAGGCAGCAAGTGCATCAAACCAAATTTAAGCTCACATTGCCCATCTAGGTATTGGATACACATAGTTTGGAAGGAAACATCTGGAGCAGCAAGTTCTCTGAGGGTTCGTTCATCCATAATTCCAAAAAGAGGACTTACGACAGTAGTTGGTGATGAACTAGAAGACGAGGCTGTCTCAATAGACATGTATTTCAATTGAATGTCCTATTAGACCCCTTAGAGCAAAATCCTTTTTTTTTTGTTTTATAAAAGAAATAACCCAAGTCAACTCCCAAGAAAGAGAGGTGAGTCACAAATGGACAAACTTAAAAACCAAGTCTTTCCTAGCCAGAGTTTTCCCTAAATTGCTTTCAATTAAAAAAAAATCAAAGAGTAGCAGTTGGAGTGTCTCCCCTAAATGCAAACTCCTATATATAAAACTAATGCAAATGATACATTTAATGCTAAAAAAATAGAGAAAAGAAAAAAATTCAAAAATAAATAAATTATAGAAAATAAAAAGAGCAACAATAAAATTAAAATCAGAAAACAAAAATGGTAGAAACAAAATAATAACTAAAAATAGAGAAGATATAAAATAAAGGCATAAAAAAATAAGATAAAGATAAAAAAATATAAAGAAATAAAATAAACACAAATCAAACCAAGATAAAGAAAAGAGATATAGAAGATAAAATAAAATAAAAACAAATAAAAACAAAATAAATACAAAAGATATCCAAAAAGAAAATAAAAACAAAATAACAATAAAAGATATCCTAAATATTATATTTTTTGGTATTTTTTTAATCTTTTTAGGCTATTCTAAATAAACAAAAACTAATAAGAAGAAAACAAAATTTTAATATGCAGAAAATAAAATTAGGAAAAAAATTATGTAGATAAAGAGAAAAACCTAATAACCATAATCAAATTGGATTCCCCGGCAACGGTGCCAAATTTGATAACTGTCGTTTTGCTCTCAAATTAAGATGATTCTAGCGTAGACTTGCCTAATACTAGAGAGATGATAGTATAAAAGTGGTCAGATGACCCCAAGTCGTCTCCCAACGAATCCAATAGTAATTTCAGTGAATAGAATTCAAAACCTATCTACAAACAATGAAAATTAGCAATAATGGTAAAGTAAAAGGGGTTGTGATCGTTAAGCAAGAAAATATAAATGATGATTTAAATCAGTAAAGAATGCAGATTGACTCCCAAGTTCTTCCACCAATGAATTCCTCACAGGTTCTCTAAGGATTATTCCTTTCTCAATCATCAGTTGAGTTAAACTAGATTGAACATGCGCCAAACCTAATTCAACTGAAGCTCACCAGTAAAGCATGTGTCTACCGGTTTAATCAATACCCACTTTGTTCCATGCGTATACTCCATGGGAATGCTTATCTCCTCTCTCTTGAATCGTGCGCCCAAGAAATTAATTAGAACAATACGAACTAACTAAGAAACCAAAGTTTAAGATAAGGATGGCTTTCAAGCATGCGTTCAAGTACAACCTCTCACAAAAACTAGTTTTGCAGGAGATTAGACAATAAAAACAACTGTTATAAAGAATTGAAAAAATGAAACTTGTATTGATCTAAACCTTAGAACTCAATGGGGAATCACAAAGGAATCAACCAAAAGTTTTAGCTTTCCATGCAGACGCAAAATAATTACAAAGAAGAAAAGAAACTAAGAAAATCCTATGAAGCTCTGCCCCTTTCTCCTTGAGGCTTGTGTCTTTTTATAGGCTTTTCTGCTCCAAGGATATTTGGGAAAATATTGTAGTTTAGATTTTGTAAAGAGTTTCCAACTTTCATAATTATTTTTATTTTGTAGAAGATTTGCTTCCAATTTTGTTTCTGAGATCTTGTAGCTTTTATTTTCTCTTTCTTCTCCTTAGAATTTGTTTTCTATTTTGATTCAAAGAAGCAACTTGGAATTTTTCATATTTGGCCCATTCACAAAGGTAGACAACTTCAGATCATTTACCCTAAAAATACAAAATTACCAAAAATAATAGTTAAGGCCCAAATAAACCCAATTATATGAATATTAATTAAAACAATGGATTTGTTTATTATTATAATCCAATAATCTATGATTAAAGCTATTAAGTGTGAATAAATATATGCTAATCAGGGACACACGAGGATACAATATCTACACCACATTCGTTGAGGGAAAAAATTTGAGCCAAACTATCAAGATAAGATGTCTAATAGTTCAAGCTAATACCTCCTATAACATCTTATTGGGAAAAAAATCTCTCAACCATTTGGCAGCCATAGTTCCAACACCACACTTGGCCATGGCCTCCGATGATATCATCATCGTACACGTGGACCAAAAAGTGGCAAGATGACTAGCCTGAAGGTGAAACTGACAAATAGAGAATAGTCACTAGAACCCATTGTGGACCTTAATCCCAGGATTAATGACATCTGGCTGGAGTCAGAGGAAGACCTCAAAATTGTCCCATTGTATGATGTTGAACACTCCACTAACATGGGAACGTCGTTGTTTGCAAACGATGCTACCGTCATAAGTCGAACGTTGGTGCATTCGATAAGTCCAGGGTGTAACCTAAGGTCATTACACACAGGTTATCGGTGTACAAAAGAGGCCCGACCAATCGCCTAAGAAATAGGAAAATGGGTGAAGACAAATGTAACGTGGCGAAAGCTGAAACCGAAAAGCTACTAGATGCAGGGTTCAACTGTGAAGCACACTACACCACTTGGTTAGCCAATGTGGTGATGGTGAAAAAGACTAATGGGAAATGGAGGATGTGCACGTATTATACATAATTAAATAAAGTTTTCCCCAAGGAGCTTATCTGTTGCCAAACATTGACCATTTCGTAGACAGTGTGACCAGTCACTGTGTGCTAAGTTTCTTAGATGCAATTTCTGGATATAACCAGATTCAGATGCATCGAAGGTACAAGGAAAAGACAACCTTCATGATCGATTGTGTTAACGTCTATTACAAAGTAATGTCGTTTGGTTTGAAAAACACTAGTATTGACTAAAGTGGATGAATTTGATGTGATCAAAGCGCAACCTTGAAGTCTGCAAAGTTGTGGATTTGTGTGTGTAGGTAGATTTTGTTATATTTCTTTCACTAAGTATTATGACTTAAGACCTTTATAAAATGTTTTAAAAACCTGTTATGTTTTTAAATCATTTAATTTAGGTTTTAATCAGTTAAAATCACTTAAGTTGAAGTCTAGTACAGTATTTTAACAAGTTGATTTTTTGTATCAACTAGCTGAAAATACTAAAGTACTTCAAATGATTTAAAAGTCAAATGTTTTTCGGGTTGACCTTAAGACTTTAATATTAAAGGTTTTTTGTCTTTTCTGTTTAATGAAATCAACAAATTGTTTCGATAAATAAAACAAGTGCTTTTGTTGATTTCCTTTGATAATTAGAAACAATCAGTTATTTCAGTAGATCAATTAAATATTTTAATAGAATTATATGATGTTTTTCAAAATGGTTTTAATTGTATTAATTATTTTCATTAATTTTACAAACTATTTTTATTTTTGAATCATTTTGTTGTGTGAAGAAGCTTTTCCTGAGTTTGTAATTCACTCTATTCATTCTCTGTTGTAATCTTAGGTGATTTTGTTTCATACTTTCTTGTAATCTCTTCTTAGGCAGATCCATATAAGGTTTCTGGTTTATCTGTTGTATTTGTGAGATTGTCTTTCTTGAAGGGTTCAAGAAACAAAGCTCTTGTGTGTAATTCTTGTGATCTTTGATTTTATGTTTAGTGAATTCTGAATAGTGTACTAAGGACTAGATGTAGCTTTTGGTTAAGAGTGAACCAATATAAGTTATGTGTGATTCTCTCTATCTTTATCATTTTACTGCATTATTGTTTTCTGGCTTCTGGATAGCAATTTAATCGGTTAATTAAACATAACAACTGATTTATATTTTGTCTTTATGTTTGCTTCTCTTTTTACAATCGATTGAACAATGATCCAGTGTAAAGACAATGAGAAGACAAGTTTCTTGATTTCTTCAACAATGAAAATGGTCAAGCCATGACTGGAAGATGCCATGACATCATAGCAAACTAGAAGTCATCATAGAACTTTTGACTAGGGTGTTGTTACCTTTCCTTGGAGCATTTAATGGTCAACGTATGAGTAAAATAGAACTTAGGTTTTTATTTATTTAATGAATAATAAGAAGGTAAAAAGAAAAAAAAAGAGAGGAACATACACCTCTTTATCCAACAAAAACAGAAAAATGGGAAAAGTAAAAGATGAAAACAAAATATCAAATTGAAATGACTATATTTGGAATCAATTGTGATTATAAGTGATGAAATATATACAATTATCTCTTGGTTATGTCATCCTTCTGGATAGTAGTAT
>Ga0123342_1009190_pt1 | contig 11970 bp, 10 predicted proteins | sample Turbeawhitnodule_FD_89960 | JGI IMG/M metagenome (GOLD analysis project Ga0123342, IMG submission 89960) | Root nodule microbial communities of legume samples collected from Mexico - Turtle bean Mexico white nodule | ecosystem: Host-associated > Plants > Roots > Nodule | place: Mexico: Nepantla... | reverse complement strand
ATCAAGAGAGAGTGGAATAGGATTTTCATTTGTATTGATTTCAGATCATTCTGTAACAAGTGTAATCCTTCTGTACTTTGTGTAAACTCTGGTGTGTGAGGCCGAGAAGTGTTGTGTGCTCTTGAGGTTGTCAAGATCAACATTCTTGGTGGTGTTTGTGCTGAGCCAAAGGAATTGTGTGTCTTGAGGGGATCAATGTCACTTCTTTGGTGGTGTGTGTAAGTAATCTAGGTTTGGTTACTTAGTGGATTCCTCAGTGGTTTCTGGGAAGACTAGATGTAGCTCTTGGTTTAAGAGTGACCCTTGTGTGTGCAATCTCTCTATCCCTTAAACTCTTTAATTTCAATTTATATTTGTTAACTAGTATAAACAACTGATTGTTTTTCTGGTGTTGTGCTAAATTGCATTGTGTTTTGGCAAACTTAATTCTGAATCAAGTTTTCTCAAATGAATTTCATTCTAGACTAAAAAGTTTGCGAAAACCCTCTTTAAACCATTCACCCCCCTCTAGTTTAAAGCCATACATTCTAACAGAACGGTCACAACTGAAACTATAAATAATAAATAATAATAATTTAAAACTTTGTAGGTTAAGCCCACGCAAACATAATATATATATATATATATATATATATATATATTTAAATTAAATTTATATATGTAATAAAATTATGAAGGTTAAGCCCACGCTTGTTAAAAATTGTGTGGCCAAACCTTTGACTAAGCCCACACTTCTTTGAATAAACAATATAAAATATAATTTTGTGTGGGCAACAGGTAGACTAAGCCCACACTTGTTTAAAAATTATGTGGCCGATATGTAGGCTAACCCACGCTTCTTTAAATAAAAAATAAAAAATATAATTTTGTGTAGGGAGTATGTAAGCTAGGCCCACGCAAAAAACACGCCACTTGTGTTCCACGCATCGCCATTATTTTTATGTCGAGCATATTAACTTCCAAATTTTAATGATAACAACACTTTTACGTTCATTTATTATAACTAGTGTCCCTTTTTGACCCATCCTAATAAACATATTTTTTGTACTAATTTTTTTGCTATATAAATAGGAGTATTACATTTAGATAAATCACCATATACTGTTAAAGGAAAAGTTTTGAATCTTACCTTACATTTGCCATGACATTGTTATGAATAGTATAAATTTAAATTATGCATATTTAACATTAGAAATTTATTTGACATGACATTGTTATAAATATTATAAATTTAAATTATGCGTATTTAACCATAGAAATTTAAATGAGTAATATTGGAACATCATATCATAATCTTGTATATTAATTGATAGAGCTCATGTATCCTAATTAACCATTACAAGAATCATTTAAATTTATTACACGTAAATAAGAAAGTGCATTTCATCATACACATACTAATACTATTTTTGTCATGTAAAAATATTTATAAAATATTTATTCTCACTTCTTTTTATATATTTTTTTAAAATAAAAATAATGAAAACCTTTCTAAGTATACCTACCTTGCTTCTCATATGTTTAACAATTTGCTAGAAGCGTGGTGAGTACATAAGTTGGTATATTAGCATCGGTATATTATTTTCTCTCCACTTACATAAGTTGACACAAGAATCCCTTATCTTTGATTGACTTTTCATATAGAAATTTATCACTTTTTTTATAAAATTTTGTAGACATTATTATGAAATCTGACATCTCAGTTAAATTGACATCCCATGATCAAACTATCATTTGTCATTATATGAAAATATATTATTAAACAAGAAAAAAAATACAAACAAGTATGGAAGGATTAGACCAAAACTCATATCAAAGAAGGAACATCAAGCTAAGACTAAACGAACATAGGAACTAAACACCTAATATGATACAAATGTAGACCCCATAAAAGACTATCACAAAACAAGGTCCACACAAAATAGATAATTTTTTTTAACCTACATTATTAGACTTCATAGCACATTTTCTTTGGATGCCCAAACTTTTTAGTAATTTAATTAACATCGTCTTTATTCATACTAAGAAACTCTTTCATATTGACTTATTTATCCAATACTTATATGGTACATTCTTTCATGAAGTTGTTCTCCAAATGTGAAGAAATATTTGAAACAAGTTCAAAAATTGCTTTCTCTCAAACATGTTTATCTATCTTGCCATAGACACCAAATTCCTCCACCCCATTTTCAATATTGGTATGTACCCTCTCTATATATCTTCACCACCTTATGTCGCGCATCACTTTTCATTATTTGTGATATCAGTTTCAATTTCGTCCCTCTACCCTTTTCTTTTTATTTATTCCCTAAAGTATCTTCTTTTAATCATATCTCCCAACCCTCTTGTATTTATATTTATTATATTTATTTATTTCCTTCCTATCCCCTGGTCTCTCATTCTCAGTATTTTTACTTTGCTTATTGTGTTGAAAGATTTGTATAAAACGTGGTGAAATCAATATTTTAAAATTGAAAAAGAAAAAATAAAAGAAGGTTATGATTTATTGCTTATATTTAAAAAAAAATGTTTTCAAAGAAATAAAAAGATTTTGTTTTGACCTAAAGTCCAAGAGATAGCATCATTAGAGTCAATCACCGCACTTAAAGTATTGTCCACTTTGAAGGTCGTTGCTCCGTCAGAGTTTTGTCCTTAAAAGGCATCTTGGTGGATTGAAGGAGGAAGAAATATATAAATTGTCATTCACCTCGACTTTTGAACAATGTGAGACTATATTGAGGATACCGTAACAGATTTTTAAGGTAGAAATTTGTCTACTATTAACTTTTTTTATGTGCACACTCTATTGTAACAGATGAAGAATTTAAATACAATAAATATAAATATAAGAGGGTTGGGAGACCTGCTTAAATGAAGATACTTTAGGGAATAAATAAAAAGAAAAGGGCAGAGGTACGAAATTGAAACTGATATCACAAATAATGAAAAGTGATGCACGACATAAGGTGGTGAAGATATATAGAGAGGGTACATACCAATATTGAAAATGGGGTGGAGGAATTTGGTGTCTATGGCAAGATAGATAAACATGTTAAGGGAGTGTGTTGCTTAGGGATTGAAACTAATGGGATTTATACTAACAAAAAACAATACCAATTAATCAGGTATCCTTGTGTTAATTGTTTGAATGAAAAGATATTAAGAATTTCCAAAATTAGAGAACATCTTTTGTGTAATGGATTTTTGAAAACTTATAAAACATGGACGTGGCGTGGTAAATTGTTAGACTTGCCAAGTGCGCGTGGAGCTTCAGAGAAAGTTGATTTTTCAATGAACGATAGATTAAAGGACATGATTCGTGATGTGAGAGAAGAATCTTTTGCTAATGCAGTTTTCGAAACTGTAATGCACATTAGGCTAAACAAGAGCTATTTGGGTTTTTTTACCATAATTGGTAATCTTAAAACTCATAAACAAAAGAGTAACCCATAAAATGTACAATCCTAAAATCAGCTCACATCAGCGTGGCTACTACAAATAGACATAGCCTGCACGCTATAAATGGATGGAGTCATTCATATTCCACGTCGGCTATAAATGCATAGCCTGAACACTAAACCAAGAGCTGATTTAGAAGAGGGACAAAAGATCAATATCCACCAACACTTTAGCAAACAAACCCCTATTTTTTTTATATGGTATGATCATCCAAAGACAAAGGAGTATCAATGGAAAATATCGCCCTTGGTCTCCCATATTCCAAAGGCAAATTGTAGATTCTAACCGAGGCCTAGGTGGAACAAAGTCTTATGTCCAGGTAAACAATGTCAAGAAAGCATGAGATAACTGCCATGAACCCTTCTCGAGAACACACCGCATGTCTTCCAAAGAAGAGAACTCAAACTCATAAAAACCCTTCCCAAGAGGGATTGCTTTCCACCGTCCAATAACGTTCCACACAAGCTGCAACTTTTTAGTTAAAGCAAGGTGTGTGAGAGGTTTATCCCCCTTAGAGAGAATAGTCCGACCATGTAGATAGGTCTTGCAATCCTTTAGACTAGCCAAGCAATCTTCCTCTTCAACCCAAATAACAACCATGTTCCCCTTAATATAAGGTGTAGGTAGTTGGGATAAAGGGATGCCACAAGTATTGCCCAAGGCCTAAGCATAGGTTTTCCTATGTCCTTGCGTAGCAACCGCCTTCTTAATTGGAATCACTTTGTTCTCTTTCAAACAACCCCAATGTATCAAAAAACCGGTAGAGGCCTCCGCCATTCTTTATGTTCCACAAAACTCCAAAAAAAAGACACTTTTGACCCTACCGCACTACCGCCAGCAACACGTTTCTCTATAAAAATCTTGACTTTACCACAAATTAGATCTGGCTACATGAAAAATGTGGAAACTTTTGTAGTTGCAATGCCTTGACACCACCTTTACAAAGAAAAAGATTTAAGGAAAGAATACTCCTTGTATGCAGACGTAGAGGGTTGTCACGCCACCACCAACGTCTCAACAGACTGCCATGTCGCCACTGACCAGCACCCACGACTCCTACGCCACCACCGTCCATCACCAAGTTGAAGAATGAACGGTCATCCACACAAACCCTAGCTGCACCAAAACCCTTCGAAGGAGAGAAAACAAAACAAAAATCCTATCTCCAAAATTAATTTAGTTTTCTATTGTATTAACTTTAACTTCAAAAAATCTATACCTCAAATAATTTATTTATTATATGTATTTATTTTTTATCGATAAAAAGTGTTATATATAAATATTCATCTAATAAGAAGTTGTAATAAGCCAACTTGAATCAATAAATAAAAATATTAGAGGTATTCTAATTGAATAAAAAAAATATGTTTAGTTGAAGTTTCCTAATACAAATACAAATTGAAAATGTGAAGTCCTAATGTTGTACAAATACAAACTGAAAATGCGAAGCCAAATAGCCAAATAGTATAGTATAGCAAAACCAGGTAAACAATAAAATGAGAGTACTAAAGTATTTTAGTTCATTAAAAAAAGGATGTTTAACCCTTGATATCTTTAAATATGTTGATATGTTTAAATAGGTTGTAGATTATTAATGAACTTAGAGAATCACATTCAATTAATTGATTCTTTACTGAATACGGTAATCCTAACTTGATCATAATAGCATTTTAAATATTAATTTTTACTTATCTACCATGTGCATTGTATATCTGAACAATTATATTTCTTAAGAAATCAAATCACCACCACCGCAATAATTTGTCATAACCAATTCAATTCATCCACATCATTCAATATCCAAAAAATTTCCCATATCATTACATCCTTCACTCTACTAATGTTCTCGCATCAGGAGTAAACTCAATTTTCTCTTATATATCATTAAATTAACTATTCTATCCATCTCAAATAGACTAATGCATTTAGTGAATGAAAAAATTATTTAATTAAAATATTTTCGAAAAAAATATATAATTATCACCATATACATGAAATAACTTTAAACGTGTTTAAAGATAGAGAGAGTAATTTAAAAGTAATACTCATAGTAATATATGATCAAAATTTCACAATAATTATGTTCCTGCTAGGAAGATGGGACCTAAAGAACTATTGAAGTCTTCTTCTCCTTCCTTCGGTCGGTCAGGTGATTGGGTGATGAGCTAGGATTCTTCCACCTCGACACTCGGTCTCGGGTGAACACCAGATGGTGGGGGTACCTGCGAAGGCACTCCGACGCTCAAGTCAGTAAAGCGGGTGGTCAGCTTTCAGGTAGGTGAATAGTAATAAATGACATACCTTACTCCTTGGGATGTGTGCTATTTATATTATTCTAATGAGCTTACCTTGTTGGGCCCGTTTATTGAGGTGGATACCGTTTAGGGTTGTATTACCTAATTCTTAATGATGGATTAACTTTACTGACCTTGGTTTGAGCATTAGTGATAATCAGGGTTGGCCGTCGGCCAAGTTCCCCTTGGTATGTGTCGGCCATCCGCCAGATTTCTTTGGTCTTGGTCGTCTCGGCCAGATCTTCTGAGGTCTCGGCCAGGTGGACCATCGGTCTCGTCGTTCGCCCAAGTCTCTCATGTCTCAGTCGGCTTTCCTTTGGTCTCGGTCAGGTTGATCCGGTCTCGGGCAGCCAGGTGGATCTCGGGCAGGGAGACCAGGGGTCGGCCTCGCCCATACCAGTACAAATTATACGGAAGCGTATAATATATTAAATAATATCTTATGTATCTGATGTGACATAAAGGCAATCCAAACAAGAAGTTTTATCAAACGTACGGGTACAAACTTAGGATACCAAGTGAGCACATTACTATCGCATAATCAAATGTACAATAGAAATGTCTAAAGTTGAAATTGAGGTTCTCTCTTTTATTACCTTTGGTTGCAGATACAAAATAACTTTAAAGGAAAAATATTTCGCTGATAGATAGTTAGAACTAATGATTATTATATAGGGAGAAAATTATGTGGAGGCGGACATTTTTTTTATGGAAAAAATTGTTTGTTTTGGTTGAATCAAATATGTAATTTCTAATGGTAAAAAAGAAAATCATAGTACGTATATCACTTTTGTAATATTTTTTTTTTCTGGTTGATTAGTTAAAATTTTAATTAATACACACAAGATTTTCTCTATTACATTATTGTAGTCATTTTAAGACTGTTAACACCCTGTTTCTAGGACTGCATTTCATTTCTTTTAATCGGCAAAAAAAATAAAATAAATGAGAATCACTTCAGGCATAAAAACGAAAGAACATCCAAAAAAATTAAATTCAAAGTAATGAGATTTATACTAACATAAACCATAACAATTATTATTACATTCAAAACTCAAATCAAACTTTGAGACATTTTCTTCTTCTTGCATCATAATTACTATGAAATGTAGCATTACATTGAGAAATTAACATCACAAGTATATTTACTAATCATCAATAAATGTTTCTCTTATTCTCCTTTAATCCCTTCCATCATAGCTCAATGTCCATTCCTCTATTGAATTGACATTTCATCTTGAAGATAAAATACCTAAGTTTGGATTCACCATATATTATTAAAACAAAACAGTGTGTTGTGTTGGTCATGAGGCAATTCCACAGAGCAGCCCCAAACCAATGAATAGTGCTGAAAATGTAGTCTTTTGGGTTGTTAATGTTGAGGCATAATATTAATACATCAACACTTTCATTTCAACACTTCTTCCACTTAACATCCTCATCTCGTTCTTGGTTCTTCCTAGACACAAGCCCAATTTCCAACAAAAATGTTAAGTTTGCATGTTTTATGTATAATCATCATTTACATGTTTATTTTTTTAATTTTTTTTTTCTTCTTTTGTGAATAGTACTCAATATATGTATTACTTAAAAATGCAATGTTCTGTCAACGAAATATTTTTTCAGTTGAATAACTAAGAGAAAACACAACATTGAGAAAAGGTTTGTATCTAATTAATCAAATACTTCTATATATATTACCTTTGGTATACTTCCTTGATTTGATTTTGAGATAAATCTCATCATTCTTTGAAAAAGTTTAAGTACGTTTTCGTCGTCTTCATCTTTGTCCATGTTGTTGGCTATTTCTTTACACTCTAAAAATTCAAAGATAACTATAAATATTATTTTTGTCACTGGTTAAAATTTGATAACTTTGATGAGCAAAATCTATGAATCTTTGCCTTTTATAGGGAAAAAAAGATGAGTAGTTCAATGAAAGACGATTAATCTTAATTTTTTTAGTAATTTTCTTTTTAAAATGATTATTTAAATATACAATATAAGAAAATCATTAAAATAAAAACTAATTTTGAAAATCAAAATAATTACTTACTATATTGACTAAATTAGAAACCATTTTAGAGACTAAAAAATATTTTGGTTTCTAAATTATTATTTTGTTAAATAGTTTCTAAATTAGTATCCAATTAGCTCCCAAGGTTTTTCTACCAAATTTAGAATCTAAATAATTGGTATTTCAAACCTTGGTAGCTAATTAGATACCAATTTAGAAACTATTTAACAATAATAAAAACTAATTTAGAAACCAAAAATTATTTTAGTCTCTAAAATGGTCTCTAATTTAGTCACTATAGCAACTAATTAATTTTTGTCTCAAAAATTAATTTTTATTTAATGATCTTTTTTGAAGTGATATTTAAAATAAGAAAATTAGTTAATGTATACATTTAATTATTAAATAATGTCATTAATGTAATAAATTATTGTAAGCATTCTAGTATTTATGCGATACCATTTAATATATTAATACATATTAATGTAAAATAAATAACCCTAATTTATTTATTTATTCATTTAATTATTTGTGTAAAATACTAATATATTCATTAATTTAATGTGTTATATAATTAATATTGTAAAACGTTACTAGTCACATCTCTAAAATATCTCTCCTTTCCTCTCTCTCCACACACAAGCATAGGAACAACAATGAGGAGTGTGAGTTTGACTATCTCATCCCCTTCCCCTAAGGTTAGGTGGGCCAAGTCACTATAGTGCAGCAATTAGAATTTTTAGATATGTTAAAAGAGTGATAAGCTTCATATTAAAATAGAAAGCGTTTGTGGATATTAATTAATTGATAAAATAACTATAATATTACCCATAATTTATGAAAACTCACTATCCTTGCAAACCCAACTATCTTCCATTTTCAACTCGATCCTCAACCCTTGAAGCTTCTGAAGAAGTTGACTGTCTAGAACCTTTTTCCACTCCAACAAAGTCCTTCTCCAAGCTAATTTCCTCTTTGTGTAAGGTTAAATTTATGTATGAATATTATGACAAAGTTTATTAGTTGCAATTTGGCTAACCAATCTATGTTTTAATGAGTGTTTTTTATGTCTTCTTTCTAAATTTTTTTTTCATGCTTGGTGGTATAGCATCTTTATGTAATCTTTAATGAAGTAGATATGTCTCAACTTTTTTTTAATATAAATAACCAAACACTGAAATGTTTCAATTTATTATTTTATTTTTTATTAATAAAAAATGTACTATACTTTATAAAAATAAAAATAATATTTTCAATAAATATTTTCAAGAACATTTTATTGATGTTTTGACAAAATTATTCTTACAGTAACGCGAATGTTATATAATTTAAATATGATTATTTTACGGTAGGTGTTAAGTCAGCCTTAACTGATAATAAACATAATATTAGTGTTGTTTATATATTAAATATAATATTATTGTTATTTATTTATATATTAATTTAAGTTGACACTTAAGAATTTTTTTTATTAATTTACCGTATTTATTTATAAAACTCACGTTCAGTTTATTATAAAACATGTAGATAACAAAATAATTATCTCACTTAGTTAATCAATAAAACAATTATAAATATATAAATAACAAAAATCCATTATTCAATGTCGTCATCAACACTGAAACTTCTATCCAATGCATAATCAACAAAACTGTAGAAAAGAAAGACTCGCTCTCAAATCCATCCAATTCTTCCTATGTCTCTTCCACAATATCATCCACAACTGCATACAATACCTCCAACTCCTTCTTTCCCATTCAAAGCACATATTTTTTGGCCAACTAAACCAGACCTTTCAATCAAACATTTAATTTAAATCCAACAAAAACAAAATGAAAACCATTAAAAATAGTAGATTATGACCAGAAGAAGAAGATGACAAAATAATGTGTTGTGTTGGCCGTGAGGCCATTCCAGAGAGCAACCCCAAACCAATGAACAATGCTGAGAATGTTGTCTCTTGGGTTATTAATGTTGAGGCCTATTATTAATACATAAACTCTTTCATTTCAACACCTTTGCCACTCAACATCCTCGACTCGTTCTTGGCTCTTCCTAGACACAAACCCAATTTCCAAGAAAATGTTAAGTTTGCATGTTTTATGTATAATCCTCATTTACATGTTTTTTTTTCAAAAAAAAGTTGTCTTTTTTGTCAATAGTACTCAATATATGTATTACTAAAAAATGAAATGTTCTCTCAACGAAATGTTTTTAAATTGAATAACTAAGAGAAAACACAACATTGAGAAAAGGTTTGAATTTAATTAATCAAAACCTTCTATATGAATTACCTTTTGGTATACTTCCTTGATTTGATTTTGAGATTAATCTCATCATTCTTTAAAAAAATTTATGTGCCTCTTCCTCGTCTTCATCTTTCGCCATATTGTTGGGTATTTCTCTAAACTCAAAAAATTCAAAGATAGGTATAAATATTATTTTTGTCACTGGTCAAAATTTGATAACTTTGATGAGAAAACTCTATGAATTTACGCCTTTTATAGGGAAAAAAAAGATGAGTAGTTCAGTGAAAGAGGATTAATCTTAATTTTATTAGTAATTTTCTTTTTTAAAATGATTATTTAAATACAGACTACAAGAAAATCATTAAAATAGAAACTAATTTTAGAGATAAAATTAATTACTTACTATATTGACTAAATTTAGAATCTAAATAATTTGTAGTTAAAACCTCGGTAGCTAATTAGATATCAATTTAGAAACTATTTAACAATAATAGAAGCTAATTTAGAAACCAAAAATTATTTTAGTCTCTAAAATGGTCTCTAATTTAATTATTATAGCAACTAATTATTTTTTATCTCTAAAATAGATTTTTATTTAATGATTTTCTTGCAGTGATATTTAAAATAAGAAAATTAGTTAATGTATACATTTAATTATTAAATAATGTCATTAATGTAAGCATTATAGTATTTATGTGATATCATTTAATATAATAATAGATATTAATGTAACATAAATAACCCTAATTTATTTATTTATTCATTTCATTATTTGTGTAAAGTATTAATATATGCATTAGTTTAATGTGTTATATAATTAATTTTTTAAAACGTTACTAGTCACATCTCTAAAATATCTCTCTCTATCTTTCCACACACAAGCATAGGAACAACAATGAGGGAGATGGGTGTGGGTTTGACTATCTTATCCCATTTCCCTAAGGATAGGTGGGCCAAGTCAGTATACTGTAGCGATTATAATTCTCAGATATGTTAAAAGAGTGGTAAGTGTCATATTTATGTAATATGTCATATTAAAATAGAAAGCACTTGTGGATATTTATTGATAAAATAACTATAATATAACTCCTAATTTATGAATTTAAACATGTTTACATCTTTTGTGATTATAATATGAATAAGAATGATTTATTCCCAAATTTGTATTAATTTCATTATTTTAGGAAAAAATGGAGATGAAAGGGGAAAAGGAGAATATACAAGATAAAAATGGAAAGTTGAAACGCTCCAAATACTCGTCCAAACTCGCCTAAGCTAGAAGCTTCCAGAGGATCTCGCCCAAGTGAACCCAATCTTCTCAAACATAAGCTCTGCTATCCTGTAATAATAATATCCAAATTATAAGTACTGACACTTTAAGATGAGCTCATAATTCTAGACAATAAATTATAATACGAATACCTTTCTCTCTGTTGTTGTGAGTTTGATGAAGGCTTTGCAAGGAACATAGGATGCTCTTTAGGATCAATCAATAGGCATTCCCTACCAAAACCAGAAAACATGGCCGATCAATATGCACTCTCTACCAGAAAAAGAATGTCCAACCAGTGACAAATAAAATAATCTGCGGATTTCATAATGACCATACATGTAACTTGTTTTATAGCATGCTATTTAATTGGAACCATTTTTTGGACACCCAATGTCAAAATTGAAGCAACAATTACCCTATTAACATTTTAGGGTAGGTTAAAATTTCATCACAGTCTTAAAATGAAAAAATAAAAGAATAGTAATGCATATACGATTTAGGAGGAATTAGAAGTAGTGAAATGTTGATTATAAATTTGAAGAGTTAGAAAGTTATTGGATGTCTTGCTAAGATGAAATAGCAACATTAATGAGGCAGAAGAAATGAAAATCCATTATTCCAATTTGGAAATTTATTAAATAAAAAGAAGAAAAGGAGATCAGAGAAACTTATCTACTT
>Ga0123342_1009188_pt1 | contig 11974 bp, 13 predicted proteins | sample Turbeawhitnodule_FD_89960 | JGI IMG/M metagenome (GOLD analysis project Ga0123342, IMG submission 89960) | Root nodule microbial communities of legume samples collected from Mexico - Turtle bean Mexico white nodule | ecosystem: Host-associated > Plants > Roots > Nodule | place: Mexico: Nepantla... | reverse complement strand
TAGATACTGCTCTCTGAATAGCCGCGAAAGCTGTGTGAAAGACGTGATGTGACCCTCTGGGAGGCTGATGAACCAATCCATGGCCATCCCAGTCAAAGTGCTCATGAAGAGCTTGCACCTTACGGCATCAGAGCCGCCTACCAGTATCATCTGTGTGTGGAACGCAGTGAGGTGCGCCTCAGGGTCCTCCATCCCTGTGAAGGTTACTTTGGGCCCCGTGAACGTGTTGGGGATTGTTGGCTCTAGGATCGCCTGTGAGAATGGCGTTGAGAATTCTCTTGGTGGGGTGGCAGTCTCAGGCTCGTCTACGTCGCGCCATCCGCGGCGTAGTTCCTAGTTGGTGCGGTGGAGCTCATCGTTTCTCGCCTGAGATGCTATGAGATCCGCCTGCATGCGCTCCTGCTCCGCTTTTGATGCCGCCATTGCTTCTTGCAACCCTTGCATCATGCCCATGAGTTGTTGCATGGTCATCTCTTCGCTCCTAGCGTGTGCGGGCCTCATTTTCGTGGTTTCTGGAAGCTTTCTTGACTATCTGCGATTTGCGAACTGGAATTGGGTTGGAAACTGCAACTGGAACTGAAAAACTGTGTGATGGGACTGACGTTTTATATCGGTCCTACGGTGGGCACCAAATGTTCCCGCCGGTTGACCAGGGTCGTCTTTATGCATGACTCGTCCTCGCGAGCTAGGGAACTTTCTTTCTTGGAAAGGACCCTCCATACGTTGACATTGACTTGACTTTGGTCAACAGAGACGGTACATATAGAAACAAAATGGTATACAATGTTCATATTGAACTATCGATGAAAATAAACAAAGGAAGCACCAAGCGACTTAATTTATTCAATCATATTACGCTTTTATTTTTTATATTTGAATTGTTTCTATCTTAAGTTTTGCAGCATCGAATTCCAACCTTTTTAGTTTTATCTCTAAACAAACACTAATCAAGTCATGGAACTGATTTTAAACAATTAGTAAAAGAATCACTTGAAATGTTTGGGTTTATTTTTAAAAAATCATAAAAAGACATTAAATTTCAAAACCAAGAATACCTTAAATATAACTGACTAATAATCCTTCGAGACTAAGGATAAAAGACATACTAAATTTGTGAAAAGCTCATTGAATAATTGATACTAAATAATCCATATTTGATATCTAATCATGCATGTAAAGGAATAATTTGAATTGAGAAAGTAATAAAAAAAATCTACATAATCCGATCCGACATGGAGGGCAGCCTTCTGAAGAAGTTTAGCGCCGGCGAGGGCAGGCGATCACGGAAGACAGGATGTCGGAGATAGTAAAACCCACAAGCCATGGCCACCATCTTCGACGGCACCAGATAAAGCACCATTGCCACCACCAAGCACATGAACACAAACATCCCCGTCGCGTGTGGGTCCCGCCACGTCACCACCGCCTGCACGCGCTCCCCTTGCGTCGCCAAATCTCCCAGAACCGTCTGCACGCGCGCGCCCAGCGTCCGAAGCCTCTCATACCTCACGCGCACCACCTCACTCGCCCTCAAACTGGGCGCCGCGTCGAACTCCTCGTCCAGCTCCTCTCTCTCCACCACCTCCGCCATCGAAATCTTGGGATCAAAATGCGGGAGCAGGTCACGCGCCCGGAACCTGTAGTTCCACGCTCCCACCACAAACACATAGAAACAGAAAGTGGGAATAATGAGGTCTGGGAACCACACGAGCATCACCAACAGCGCGTGGACCAAAACCGTGGCTGTTGGGTTCCTCCATCCACGAGTGTCCTCTACCCACCGCACGATGTCGATCACCCCCGCCACCACGTTTATTATCCTGTACCAGTTCGCGCGCACTTTCCTCATGCTGAAGTTGTGCGAATCCGCGTCCAGCATGTAAAACACCACTTCCTTCCTCAGCGGCGGCTCCGCCCTCGCCAAGTGTCCCGCTACCATCCTCACCGCCGTGCTCCGCAGCGCCTCCTGCTGCACCACCCCCAACGGTTTTATGTGGTGCATCAACGGTAGCATCGGCTGCAGGTACACGTGGAGGAGATCCAACCGTTGAGTGGTGCAAACGAACCTGATCGCTATCTCGATTTCACCCATTTTTCTCAAGCCCGCGTTGGGAGTTAGCACCAGCAACGGGTACGTATTTCTGTACACTTTCCCTGTTTGCAGCGTAGAAATTCGTACTCGTACTTTTCCAATACGGAAATCAGGTTCACCAGGGTTTTGATCACTGTTCTTATCGTTGTCGTTATCAATTATGAATGGCACTGTCCAGCTATCGAATACTCCCACAGTTAAAACAGTCGAAGGATCGTAAACCTTCCACGTGTACTGTTCGTTCCATTTGGGTTCTGTGCTATCCGAAACCGTTCGTGTACGAACCCATTTGTTGCCGTACTTGGCCACGCAGTACGCGTTCGTGCTGCTTTTACCGTTTACTGTCTTCATGGGTACCAAGTTCTTGCAACCGATGATGCCGAGCTCGCACGTGCCCACCGGAGCCTTCCACAGCTGTCTTGCCGTGGGGCGGTAGTCGCTGCACAAGTTCACTGCCTCATCCATCACGTGATACCCACCGTCGAAGCACAACCGCAGATGCACCCTGGGCTTGTTCTCCTCTTTCTCGTTGGGGTTGTCGAACGTGAACCACCGCGACTGGACAATCCGGTCATCCACCCTTCTCTCTATGGCGTGGAGAGGTATTCTGAGCACCCCCATTGTAGCCGGCGCGACCGATTGGCGGTTTTCCAAAGTTAACTCGAGGTGGTCGCTGACTGGCTCTGTCACCACGAATATGAAATCTTCGGTGTTCCATGAAACGTTGCCGGTTCGAGTGAGCACCGTTTTGGATTTGAGCACCTGGAATCCGAGTTTGGCCTTTACTTGAAAACAAGCTTCCTTGGGGGAGTTGAAGGGCAGCGAGAGAAGATCTTGAGCCTCGAGAAGAGTGGCGCGGAGGTACCACAGTTTGGGCGACTGATAAACTTTGGCTCTGGAGTTCACGTTTGCGAAGGTGTCGCTCTTCCACGCGTCGGGGAAGGACTCGTCAGCCTGTGTTCCCATCCACGTGGCAATCATGAGATCTCCGTGGAGGGCCCCACCGCCTTCCAGTCTGTACCACTGTGGGGCCAAAGGGCTGTCCGGTGGATCCCGCACCGGAATCTCATTGACGTCGAAACACACTCCTCCTAGCAAAGCTTGAGACGCGGGTGGGTCCCACACGGAAACTTCCAGCACCGAAGAGGTGGAATCCGGTGCGTTGCGTGCGAAGGCGAACGTCTGGTTCCATTCGAAGACCGTGGTCTTGCGCGCGGGCCTTGAGGTCACCTCGTGCTGCCCCGAAACAGCGATCTTCGCGACGGGGTTGCCGTTGGTGGGAAGATACCGCGCTTTCACCACGTGCACGAAGAGGTAGTGCATCTTCTCTACCAGATCAAACGACGACCGTTCCATCAACATGCTGATCTCACTCGACGCCTCTGATGCTGCGAAACTCCCCGCTGAAGTAGACCTTCTCATCGCCGGAGGTGGAGGAGTGTTGCTTCCGCCGAACCTTATTTCGGAATTTGACCTCGACACAGACGCTGCCTTCACGTCCAAATCCACGTCTGCTGGTAACGGATTCACCTGGTCTCCATCTTCTGATTGTTCAGGCTTCTGCTCTGGTTCTGCTTCTCGTTCAGGTACGGTTGGATCTGTTGGAGGTTCAGCTTGTGCCTTTTCTTCTTCTTTAGGTTTCTCACCTTCCGGTGGTGGTGGAGGTGGTTCTTGCAATTTCTCCACAGTTTCCGTTTCGGTTTCTTTCTTCGGCGGTGCCTCCTCTTTCTCCGGCGGAGGAGGAACTGCCAGTTCGTTCACGTAGTAAATTTTTAAGCCTATTTCGCCTTGGATCATGCTCAGCAAGTGCTTCTTCTCCAACTCGTAGTAAACCAAAGCCTCTTCGCCTTTGTTGACGAACTGCGAGGAACTGAGGCGGATTCTTCCGAGGGAGTTGTTCCGGCGTGTGGCGCCGTATTTCTTGTCGTGGTAAACGTCGAGTTCGAGCATGTCACCGAAGATGTGATGCTGAGAGTGGGCGTGGACGTTGAAGGACAGCTTTTCGTTCCAGACCGGATTCAAGTCGCGAACCGCGGTCCTAGTCTTCCTCCGCTGGCCGTAGATGTCGACAACGACGTAGGGACTGGAGCTGCCGTGGCCGTCCTTGGGGACAAGGTGGTGAGCGTCGACAACCTCCACGATGAGTTTTCGAACAGTGGCCATTCTGAGGTTAGTTTCCGAAGTGTGCGTTTTGGATGATATAGTCTGTTTGTCTATCTCATGTCCTAACAAGTAGAAACCCTACTCTGCCAAGTTCAGGGTTCTTGTTCATCACCAAACCTTTGAAGCTTTTGTGGAATTCTTTGATGTGAATGGTTAGAATATGAATATGAATATGAATATGAATTTGTGGAGTCTGAAGCAGAGAGCATGGGAAGGCCTAACAAATTTAAATTTAAATTGAAAGAGGGTGCTTATCTTCATCTGCAACCACCTTTAGACCTTTGAAGCTTTTGGCCTCTTTTTGTCTGTCAAAACATTTTATTACTATCTTCCTTTTTGCTTTGCGTGTTAGGGATTTACAGAATTACATATCTTTACTATCTTCTGATCTTAAATCTAATAAAAAAATATCTAAAAAATTAATGAAAAAAATATTTATTTAAATTATCTTTTATTTCAACTTTTAAACTATGTAAAACAATCAAATCTATTGGCAATGGTGTATTTTTAATATAAACATATCAATTAATTTTGCTTTAATTAGAATATATATAATAGAAAAAAGTGATAGATAAAGAAATGATAAGAAATAGTATTGTGGTTTTTCTTAGCATGGAAGGTTGTTTGTCAAACATAGGCTTTACTTTTTGGCCGTCCTTTGAAGTAAAGGAAGACGCGGGAATGTTGGAAAAAAAAGAAAGAAATAGAGATGGAATTGGGTTTTGTGTCATCCACCCTAATTTTGAGGTCATCACTGGACGCAGCTTTAGTGTAATTATTCCTAATTTTGACGAAGACATCACATTACCTCAGTCTTGTCACACAACCCTAGGATCTAGGGATTCCTAATTCTTCATCATCTCACCAACATTGCCTCTGTTTTTTCTGCATGCCACTGCCTTCTAAACCACTCGCTTTCTTTATCATTATTTCCAAATATTCTTATGTTTTACTTTACAAATTATTTTCAATAAATATCAAGCAAGATGTGCTCTTTTATTATATAACTTAATAAATATTAAATAAATTTAACTATCTTTCTTCATATTATAAAATTAATTATTTTTTATATATACGAACGAGTCCAAAGAAAAAGAAAGCACTATAATTTAGTACAGGAATTTATTTTATGAATTTATACTTTATAATTGTTCTTCTTAATAAAATATTATATTATAATAAAATAAAATAAATTTCAGTTATGAGGTGAATGTAAAAAACAAAAACTAGTGTAATGATTCTTTATTACAAGATCCGTCTTCTCTCTTCAACACAACCGACCGTGTGATTGGTTATTTATGAATTTCTTCTTTTTTATTCATAAAATCAGCCCCCAAAGAAAGATGAAAAGTGAAAACCTAAAGGATACGTACATGTTGTTAACAACTATAAACTTAGCGATAAATTATTTGATGGAGCTGTTGAAATATAGAAGCATGCATAAGAATAGTAAGAATTCACGGGGTTCATATACGTCTAATTCAAACGCTACAAGACTTTAACCATGCTGCACTTGTTAGCTCCTTCAAGGTACCATATCTTAACTACATGATCACAATAATACTACATGAATTGCTCATGTAGAGAGGCCAAGAAGTCGGAAAGAAAAAGAACCGTAAGTGAAAATCTTATGTGGAAAGTAGAAATATATATATATATATATATATATATATATATATATATATCAGTTTGAGATATACGTAAATATGATAAAAAAAAATAATGTTAATGGAGTGTTAAAGGACAAAATTACAGAATAGAAAATCAATTAATAAAAGATAAATAAAAGTTTTAATATAAAGTGAATAGGTTCATTAGTGAGTAGTACAAATAGATAGAACATTTAGTTCTCTGGTTTCGCTTTTTAATGAATGATTAAGACAAAATACTAACTTAAGTTTTGGAAAATTCATGCAGATACAACACCTCATACCAAGAGACCGAGAGATATTTCTAAAAACACGTGTGACCGAGAGAAGGAATCAACGGAGGAAATGAGGACTGAGAAGGGCAAAGCAAAGGCGAATCTTGAAAAAACTATCCCCACGTAAAGTTTGTACAAGTACATTTTGGCGTTCACCGTGGGACGAGAGTGAAACGTTGAAGAAAAATGGTAGTCACAAGAGGGGAAAATCATATGAAGGAGGCAAAAGGTGGATAGGAGGACTTAATTATGACTATGCTAGTTAAGATCCATAAGGAGTTAGAGATGATGAAGAAGAAGAGTACAGACGAAATAAAAGCTCTCAAGGCTGAAAACAAATATATGAAGCAAAAGCTTAAAGAAGAAAATACAATACCTTTAAATTCAACACGAGAATATGTGGAGACAGCTTTCAATAGCTTTGAAGTATCACACAAAAAACCTCGCACAGTGTCCCGTGATGTTGACAGGACCTCAATAAGAAAACACCCTTTTTCTTAAGGAATCATGGAAGTATTGTTGCCTGATAATTGGAAGAGTCCAACACTGGAGAAGTATGATGGAAGCATTGATCTTGATGAGCATGTTGTTATATATAGTACTTAAGTCAGCTTATACACCTCTAATGATGCCATTTTATGTAGAGTATTTTCGACAACGCTGAAAGGAGCTACATTGAGTTGGTTCACAAGATTACCACCTTATTCGATTGACTTTTTTGACACCTTGGTGATGAAATTTGGAGCTTAGTTTGCAACCAGTAGGCCACATCATTTGATGTTTATTGCATTGGTGAATATTCGACAGGAGAAGGAGAAACGGTTAAGGGCTTTTATGGAGAGGTTCGGCAAAGTAGCTTTGAGTATTCATAATTTAAGATCTAAGGTAACCATGCACCATATGGTTACGACATTGAGACCAGGACCATTTGTTGATAGTTTATGTAAGCGGCCTGCAACGAATCTTGATGAGTTAAGGCAAAGATCAACAAAGTTTATGCAACTAGAAGAATTGAGAAGTCTCAAGAGTCAAATTCGGATGGAAGAGGGGGTTGATAGGAGGGAAAAGGAAGGAACCAGGTGGAAGAAGCCAAATGAGACATATCGAGGACCACGATTTACCTGATACATGCCACACAATACTAATCGAGCAAAGATCTTGGAGGAAACCCTTAATATCGAGTTAATTCCTTTACCTAGAAAAATTCTTACTCCTAATAATGTTGATCATAACAAGCATTGCAGATACCTTAAGAATTTTGGCTATAACACAGAAGAATGCACAAGATTAAGAGATAGAATTGAAGAGTTGATTCAAACAGGACATCTTAAGCAATACGTGCAAATAAATGAAGGAAGAATATTTGACTCAAGAGATAGAAGCGTGCAACAAAGTGGGGGTAGAAGTTGGGAGCAAAGAAGAGAAGAAAATCGAGAGGAAGGGAAAGAAGCCTTGAACCACGAATGAGAAAATATCACAATTATGAAAGGAGGGATAAAGGAAGAAGTCCAAGCTAGAGAGGAGGGAGAATCCCAATAAGGCCAATCAGAGGGGTAATCAATACTATATCTGGAGGATTTGTTGGAGGAGAAGTTTCGTCGTCATCAAGAAAGTGGCATGTAAGATCGTCAAGAACAACAAACTCAATCCATAGAAGAAGTATGCCAACAATAACGTTCACTGTTGAAGATTTTCAAGACATTGATCCTAATCAGAATGATCCAATGGTGATTACAATCGAAGTAGAAGACTTTGTGGTTATGAATACGTTAATAGATCAATAAAGCTCTATTAATATCTTGTATTGGGATACGCTTTTGAAATTAAACTTATCGGAAGATGAAATCCAACCCCATTATGAGCAGATAATTGGCTTCTCAGGAGAAAGGGTGAATATGAAGGGGTACATTGATTTGAAACTCAAGTCATTAATGTTCGGTATCTGGTGATAAAAGCTAAAACATCTTATGGGAAGATCGTCTTTAAATACGTTGGGAGTTATAGTATCAACACCTCATTTAGCTATGAACTTTCCAGCTGGCCGGAAAGTGGTTGCAACAGTTTATGTAGACCAACATACAACCCGAGAATTCTATTTAGCAAGTTTGAAGATTGAACCAATGTTGAGGAGTAAAAATAAGGGGAGCATTGATAGAAGAATGATGGTAGCCATGACATATATCAATCCAAAATCTGAAGAAGAAAGGATGGAACCGAAAGAAGAGAAGGTGGTGTGTAAGTTAAATGATGAAAATCATTTCACATACATTGGAAGCTCAGTTCCGAGAGAAGAGATGGGAGTTGTGGTGAAAATTTTGCAAAAGAATAAAGATTTGTTTGCTTAGAGTGTTGTCAACATGTCGGGAATAAATCTGGATATAGTCATCCACAAGTTAGTAATATGTCGGTCAACAAAACCGATAGCTCGGAAAAGGAGGAGATTGGGGGAGGAAAAGAGGTTGACAGCAAATGAAGAGACTGAGAAGTTGTTACAAGCAAGATTTATTGAAAAAATTCAAAATATACATGGTTAGCAAATGTGGTCTTGGTTAAAAAATCAAGTGGTGTACTGGACCAGAACGCTCAGAGCTCAGCGCTCGGTGTTCGAACCTCTGCACCTGCCATGGACAGGTCATCTCAGCTCTTGGGCCAAGTTGGTGGACCATGTGATTAGGCCCCAGATGTATATGTCACTCTTTTTCGTATAACCCTTCATGCATAAGGCCTAAGCGGCTAGTGAGGGGTAGTAATGGAACTAGGGGTGCGCTTAGTGCGCATAGGGTCTAGTTCAAGTAAAACGTTTTCTTTTAAACCTAAGCCCATGTGTGCTAGGGCACGTAAAGGTTAGGTTGCATGTATGCAGAAGAGGAGTGTAGCGCCACGCTGTGGGAGCCTACGTAGACAGATTGGACTCCTGATGTTGGTACATGAGTTGGTACCCTGGTGGTTATTTTATTATTATTTTATGCACTCCCTAGAGGAAAGATTTCGTTCTGTTGCAACACCGTGAGAGTGTGCCCCTGAACATAATATTTTCCTGTTGAGTATGCTTTCAGTTGAGATTAGATTCTCGTGATAGAAAGTTGTTACAAGAGGTAAGCTATAAAAGGGGCTTGAGACCCCCGATTAAGATATGTTGTTTCTAAGACTGAAACTTACTACTTCTTGTTTCTTATAAGCCCTGTACTGACTTGATCGTCAGAGTGCAATCAACAAGTAGGCCCCCTCTGTTTCAATGGAGCTACATTCCAGAGCAGCAAGAGACAGACGGAGCTAGAGCTTGTGATCGAAGTCAACTGACGAGCAAGTGAACTGGCAAGAACAAGTGGAAAATGGAGAATGTGTACAGATTACACAGATTTGAATAAAGCATGCCCAAAAGACTCATATCCTTTGCCAAGTATAGACCGTTTAGTTGATGGAGCTTCAGGATAGTTTATGTTGAGTTTTCTCAATGCTTATTCGGGATACAACCAAATACCAATGTACAATGATGATATACCGAAAACGACATTCACCACGGAAACATCTAACTTTTGTTATAGGGTAATGTCGTTTGGATTGAAAAATGCTAGAGCAATCTATCAGAGGTTGATGGATGAGATGTTTCAGGATCGAATTGGGAGGAATATGGAGCTGTATATGGTGGTTAAATTATAATGGTGGGAGTTCATGTGAATTATCTAGAAGAAGGGTTTGCTCAAATCCGAAAATACGATATGAGATTAAATCTTGAGAAATGTGTATTCGGTGTGAAGGGGGGAAAGTTTTTAGGATTCATGTTAACCGAAAGGGGGATAGAAGATAATCCTCATAAGTGCCAAGCAACAGATGAGAAATCCGAGAAATCTGAAAGAGGTGCAAAGGCTGGTGGGTAAGTTGACAGCGTTATCCAGATTTCTCCCATCATTAGCAGAAAAGGCTAGGCCGATAATCAAGCTACTAAGGAGAAATAAATCTTTCAACCGGAGTGATGACTGTGAGCAAGCTTTCGTGGAGTTAAAAAATTTTCTCAATACACCACCGCCAATACTTATAAAGCCGAAAGAATAAAAAGAAATTATAGTGTACTCGGCGGTATCACAATAAGCCATTGGAGCTGCATTAATACAAGAATTTATGGAGCGAAAAACAATATATTTTGTACGTAGAGCCTTGCAAAATGCAGAAATGAGATTGGTAGAGAAGGTGGTCTTGGCATTGATATATGCAGCAAGAAGACTTCGGCCATATTTTCAGAGTCATCAAATAGTAGTCAGATCTGATTGCCCAATATTTAAGATTTTGAGGAAACCAAAGTTGGTCTGAAGAATGGTGTCATGGTCAATAGAATTACCAGAGTTTGGGATTAGATATGAACCGAGAGGGTCGATAAAAGCTCAATGTCTAGTAGATTTCTTGGTAGAGATATTGGAGGCAAACTGATTGGAAGAAGAGGTATGGGTTTTGTATGTGGATGGGGCGTCAAATAAAAAAGGTAGTGGAGCTGGAATAGTGTTACAAGGACTGGGAAGATTTAGGGTGGAGGAAGCTTTGATGTTTAAATTCAAAACTTCAAATAACCAAGTTGAGTATGAAGCATTGATAACAAGGTTATTATTAGCTCGAGACATGGGAGCAACGAAATTGTCATGTAAAACTGATTCAAAGTTAATGGTGGGATACATTATAGGAGAATATCAAGTGAAAAATCATCTATTGATACAACACTATCACAAGGTGAAAAGCATCATTCAAGAATTTGGAATGTCCGAAATAGAGCATATACCGAGAGAAAAGAATACGAAAGTTGATTCGCTATCAAATTTAGCAAGTTGTAAAAAGCAAACACATCATAATTCAATCATTCAACAAACATTACATTTCCCAACTGTAACCGCTAATGAGTGTTTGGATGTGATGGAAGAAGAGGAAGATTGGATGGTGCCAATTAAAAAGTTCATAATGGCTCAAGAGAAAAGAGAAATAAGAGATGTAAGTTTAGCAAAGAAAATAGCGAAGTATACTTTTATCAGTCAAGATCTATATAGATGAGGATATTCAACTCCTTTATTAAAATGTGTGACAAAAGGTCAAGGAGATTATATTCTTAGAGAATTGCATGAAGGCATATGTGGGTATCATTCAGGTGCAAGAGCCATGATAGCACGAACCTTGAGAGTAGGGTATTATTGGCCGACAATTCGAGAAGATAGCAAGAATTTTATTCAAAAGTGTAAGAAATGTCAAGAGTTTGGAAGTGTTAAACATCTTCCATCACATGAATTAAAATAAATACATGCACCATGGTCGTTTGCTAAATGGGGAATGGATATTATTGGAACATTTCCGCCAAGTCGAGGACAAAACAAATTTCTTATAGTCGATGTTGACTACTTTACTAAATGGATAGAAGCGAAACCGTTAACAAAAATTACTGCTTAACAAGTTGAAAGTTTTGTGTGAAAAAACATAATTTTCCGCTTTGGGATACCAAATACAATCATAACAGATAATGGAAAGCAATTCATTGATAAGAAATTGGAAGAATTTTAAAAGAATCTGGGAATCAAGCATCTTACTAGTTCAGTTGAACATTCACAAACAAATGGCCAAGCAAAATCCGCTAACAAAGTGATTTTAGTTTAGTTGAAGAAGCGGTTGGGGAATGCAAAAGGTTTATGGGTTGATAACTGATATGATTCCAATAGCACAATATGAATGATTCTTGACATTCTTAGGAATCATCTTGAGTTGGATATGAGATAGGCACTTTAAGATAGAATTGGATCAAGGTTCTATGTTCAAGAACTCAC
>Ga0123342_1009187_pt1 | contig 11976 bp, 8 predicted proteins | sample Turbeawhitnodule_FD_89960 | JGI IMG/M metagenome (GOLD analysis project Ga0123342, IMG submission 89960) | Root nodule microbial communities of legume samples collected from Mexico - Turtle bean Mexico white nodule | ecosystem: Host-associated > Plants > Roots > Nodule | place: Mexico: Nepantla... | reverse complement strand
GAATGCCTATGCTTTAGATTCGATCAAGGGGTGGATTACAACACTCAAACTACCCCAGAACTAGACTAAACCAGCACAGCAACAGCAAGCACAACCAAGGCTTCAACATCCTTCAAAGGGTTTTGGATTCTTCAAAGCTTGAACATCACTTGGTTCAACAGATAGCCCGCGAGATCAATTCATTTATACACATGAGTAATTTCAGTGTGAACCTAGATGACAATAATATGGATTATATCCCTGAGCAACTGGACTTTGAAGATGCAAATGACTGCGTCCCACGTTACCTGCTCCTCATCTTCAATCAGGTGACACTCCATCAAACACTCCTTTTGACATTCCCTCAAACACTCCTTTTATGCCTTCTGCGAGCTCTGCCGGCACATCTTCGTCTCGAGGATAAAAAAGAAAAGGGATCACCATGGACGAAATTGATGAACATTTTGCTTTGTTGAATACAAATATTCAACAATGTGTTTCGTCCACTAAGCATGGAAATCAGACAACCTCAGAGTTGGTTGACATTGCTGATGTACAAACAACCGCAACACAAGATGTAGCTGCAAAAATTAGACGAAGAAACGAATTATATGCTCATCATGTACAACATCAATGTCGCCATGCATCGTACCAGTACTATGAGTCTGAATTTGGGCTATGCTGGTGGAGCATAATATCCAGAATGAACGGGTCATGGATCAATGCTACGAGTTTTTATGTGAGCATCTAGTCAGAGTTAAGCAACTATTTGGGATGCCATAAGAGCATAGCATGAAAAAATTGTTTGCATTTATGACTAAACGTTGATTTGATGTCTCTGACTCCGCGTTTATTTAATGTATTTCACTTATATCTTATGATTCAATTTCATTTTAGTTGTTGTCTAATTTGTCAGTGTATGTTTGTTATTGGACAATTATTATCAAAACTTCTACTATTCTATTTAAGGACTTATAGTATTGTATTTTCAATGGTAATGTAATATTCTGTTTATGGAGTTCTAGTATTGTGTTTGATAACTTCTACTATTTTGTTTAAGATATTTTCATGACTTTCGTTTACTTAAAATTGTGTTTCATATTTGATGTCACGAACATTTCATTCTTTTTATATAAGGTTATAATTGCATTATCCATGGCATCATCATCCATGAAATGCCAGAGAACCCGTAAGGGTAAAGGTCCAACACATAATGATGCAGTTCCTCTTACCCAATGAATGAGGATTCAAGATGTTCTTGATTATTCAAGATAATTTAGTAGTAATGGCGGTCTATGAAAAAATGTTTCATAGGAGACCAATATTATCACCAAAAGCATGCATTTTCCATTTTTCGTTGCACCAGAGTTTCAATTCCAAAACCATCTGAATTTTCAAGGATTACAACATTTCCTTGGAATGAAACTTCCGTATTATGAGGAATTGATGAGAGTATTTTATACAAATCTAAAGTTCACACCTATTGGCGACCTTTCTATTGAGATTTTTTCAAATTGAATTGAAATAAGAAAAATGGATTAGATGAACATTGCAAATATCAAGTATGATGACATTAAGTTAACCCCTAGAACGATCCCTAAGGGAGTAAATTTTGATTGAGCACTGACGTTATCATCCATGATTCGTGAAGAGGTACAATGTCAAAATGTCAAAAATGCAGGTAGCTTGAATATGAATAACAAACTATTACATACACATAGGTGCACATGTTGTGCTATCGTGGCAACAACCTCGCACAACTATTGAATAAATATATTTTCATGTTGTGGTGCACCAAAAATGATATATTGATTAATTGGTCTCATTACATCATGCAACTTATAATAAAATGTCAGCATGCCTCTGCTGTATGGCATTTTGATAACACAGATCATGCAGGTGTATGACTTGGACTTGTCAAATGATGCAACAATAATGCTAGGATGAAATCATTATTTTGGGAAAAAAGTATGAGCAAATTAAATATATTCAAGGTCAATGGTGTTTGGCAACTTGGTAGGCCTGACCAGGCAGACAAAGAAGATGATGAAGACCTTGAATTGGCATAAGAAGATGTTCAAGGCAGTCAACCTCAACCCGCAATCCCCCATCAAGCCGAAATGTTAACCCAAATTTGGGGCGGGATACAAAACATCCAGGAAAGTATGAGGACCATGAATACACAAGGTTGATCAAAGGATGGAGTGAATTTAGGATCAAATAAATGAGATTGAATGTCATTAACACCAATGATTGTATTATCATTATGTTATTGTTATTTTTCTTTTTCTTTTTCATGTTGAACATTGATAAATTGTTATTGTTTTTGCTATTATTATTTTATTTTTCATGTTGAACATTGATAAATTGTTATTTAATATTTAGGTTTTCATGGTACTCATTTAGAGAATGATATTGCTTTGAATGCAACTTTTGTAACATTTTATTTATATTATGCATAAATCAAATTTAGGCTCCATTACCTTTATTGGAGAATCGAGAGCATTGTTTCTGTGGGCTTTAATGTCTGCATATCCCATCTCATCATCGTCTAATTGTACCAGTTGTGGTGTGCAAAAATGTTGTACTTTTACCCATGCTGGTGGGAGCACGAGTGCCTTTGTTGCACCTATTTATGATTGTGGAGATTTTGCTATTTTGAAAACAACAACAACAACTTAAAAAAATGTCGAAAAATGATTTTGAGGTTGTCTTAAGTACAAGGTAAAATTTATTAAATTAGGTTTGATGCAAACTTAAGAATGCTATTTTAAAGTTATTCATTGTTTAATTTTATTATTTTCTTCAAAACATATTAGAAGTGGCATGATTTTAGGTTGTAATTTTTTCAAATAGTGCATTGAAGACGTTGGCGATGAAAGAGATGCAATTATTGTCAGATAAAGGAATAAAATGTCTTTTAGAAAAAAAGTTTGAAGGTTTCTTCAAGAAAGATTCAAATAGTGGGAATGTGTTTTCTTTTTCTAATTAACATTATTATGTTCTTAATTTTATCATAATTTCAAAATTACGAAGAAACTAACATGTCTTTATCTCTCTCCGGATTAAATTTAATGACTTTATATATTTTTTCTTTCGATAAATGACTACTTATTGTTCATCCTATGTTTTAAATACTCATTTACTTTTTAAAATATATTAATTATTTTATAATAATAATATTAAAAATCATAATTAATATTAATTTTCTTATATATATAGCATATTATAATATAAATTAAAAAATCATAAATAATGTTAAAATTATCTAAATACATTAATTTAACTAACAAATTAATTTAAATTAATAAAATGAAAATAATATAATTATATTTAAATTTTTTATTTTATTTATTAATTTTAATTTTACATTATTTTATTATTTTATTTATAATTGAAATTTTACATTATTTTAATTAACTAAAACATGCACAAAATTAATTATTTTTTATACATAAGGGTAAATTTGTAATCTTACAATTTACACAATCGAAAATAATTCAAAATATCCTTACAACCATCACATCACTCACATACTTTAATAAACTTTCCTTAAATATCCACTTTAAATATCTCAATCTAAACACTATAAACTTTCTTCAGAGTTTTCTTCTCAAATCCTTACACTTCCAATCTCACATTGTCAACTTTCCACTTCCTAATCCAAATAAATGATTAGAAAATTTAAATTGATAGGCCTTTCATATCATCTTAAGGTTAATATGTCACCTCACTTAAATGTCTTTAAATGATATTGATATGTATTTCAACACACATTCTTTATAATTTTTTTTTAAATAACTTAGAAATATAAGCTATAATAAAAACGTCATCTAGTAAAAACTATATATCAAAATAAAGAAACTAGGGGATCCTTTAATAAAAATAAAAATAAAAATTTAGAATAACAATTCTAATTGTTAGGGTCTCTTATACCAAAAATCCTATATTTATCTTAAGTCATATCACACACCATAAAAAGAAAAAAAGAGAGAATGAAATAAAAGAATCACTAACCTAAAAATTTGATTAGTAGAATTGAGGATGACCAAGGAGGAAAATGATGAAAATGTAAGAAAGGAGAAAAATGATGCAAACGTAAGGAAGGAATGATCTTATAATATAACCCTTTCAGTTTGAAATAACTATATTATTTATTTTTTTTATTATTTTAAATATTTTTTTTATGATTAACTCTCATTATTAAATATATTTTAACAATTATTCATGTTTTTATCCAAATAAAGACTGTAAATCGTAAATAAATTAAGTAATCTTTAAGAAGTATTATAATACAGTAAAATAGACATAATAATAAAAAATAATAATGAAAAGATTTTTTTATATAAATAATATAAAATAATAACATAAAAATTGTTTGGCAAGTTTAAGAATAATTCAAATTTTAAAAAAGTAAATAAATAACAATATAATAATGTTATATTTAACAATATAAAAAAATTTCACTTTCATGTCTATTAGAAAGTTTTTATTGGATCCCAGAGTTTATTGTGGTTGGGATGAACTCATTTGGGCTCAATATACTCCTCCTTCTAAAATTATGATACTTTGGAAAAAATTTCATGGACGACTTTTTACTGACCAACACATTCAACATGTAGGTTTACATATATGTTCTATGTGTACTCTTTGTGAAAAACAACAAGAATCCATTCAAAACACTTATTTTTTTTTAATGTCCTCATGCTTTGCATATTTGGAGTTGGATTTTACAAATTTTCATTAATACTCCTTTCTCTAATGTGGATGACCTCATTTCTTTTGTTGAAAGTGATGGTAGTCATTTGGTTAATTTGATTAAACTTGTTGTGATTACCTTCTCTATTTGGATGATATGGCGTACGGAAAATTATGCTAGATTTCAGGTTAAGATTAATCTTTCCAAGACCATTTCCACCATTAAAGACTTCACTTGCCTGTTGGGTAATTTGTCTAATATCTCCACGAGGAATGATATGTTCAACTTCTTTGTGCATAAGTTATTTGAAATTAATACTCGTAATAGGAAAGTCCTTCATCATTTTACTGTTAGATGAGAGATTTCTTCCCCTAGTTAGGTTAAAATTAATATTGATAGTGCTGCTAGTGGTTCTTCTGGTAAGCCATAAGAATTGTCCATAATCTAGTCCAATATCATAAGACTAAACATATTGAAATTGACAGACACTTCATCAAAACTAATCTTGAGAGGGGCTTAGTGGTTACAACCCATGTCCTTATAGGATTTTAGATAACATACATTTTCACTAAAGGGCTTCCTAAAGATAGATTCTAGGATCTTGTAGGCATCAGAATGACTGGTATTCATTTACAAACTTGAGGAGTAATCTTGTGAATAATAAATAAAATTTATTCTCAATATCTCCGTATTAATTAGGAAAACAACATCTTCAAAATCTTCTTATTCATTTCATCATATTTTTTATTTCCTTTTTAAAAGGTTTTGATTATTACAAATAGAAATGATGAGAGTTTCTTTTACTAATAAAATAATTATTTATTTTCTTACATAGTTCAAGTCTTGTTTTTCAATTTATTTATAATATTATTATTTAATATGTTTTTGATGATATATTGGTGAATTTATTTTATGTTCTTTTGCTTAAAATTATTCCTTATGGTATATCTCCACATCTAAATACTTATTTAAAGTTTTTACTTTTAGTCTTATTTTTATTTTATTTTATGTAAAATATTTTAAATATTATTCTTTTATAATTTAAACTGATAAATTTATACAAAGAAAGAAGATAAAAAGGTAGGTAATTTTAATATAATAGTTTTCTATACAATGAACTTACTTATATACTCTATTATTATATTTGTATTTTTAATTATTTTTTAATCTTTGTATGGATTTTTGTATAAATTATTGGTTAAGATAATGTATGATGTATCTTATTAGTTATTAGGTGTTATGATCCTTGAAATCATATATCTTAGAGTATGTAAGTTGAACATAAGACGAGTCTTAAATTCCCTTGTGATGAGATAAGACCATGTTGATAGATGAGATTAGTTGGGAAGTCACAATGTGGTACATTGGGAGATGAAAGGCACGGACCTTATTGGATCTAAGGAAATACTTACCGAATAGGTGAATATCTAGATAGTTTAGAATAACGCTTTGGACTAGGATATTAATATGCAAAACTTGGGACTATCCGATACCTATTCAAAATCAACAAGGTTAGGTAGTGAGTATATATATCTTTTGTAAGCTAAAAAATGATTGTTATTCTTAAGAATAATAATTATGACTGTACCAATATTTTTAACAGAAATACTTAATCACTTAATGACTTCTCGAATAACTTTTGATGTTTATAGTGGATCATCAAAAATAGAATATGGATCCATGTGTTTCATAAAGAGGGATTAGGTCTTACAGTTATAGGTCAAATCATAGGCCCCTATTATCTGTTATTGTATGTTAAATTTATTAATATTAAGACCTTACTCCTTTCTATGTTTTTCGTTGATATGTGTTTGTGGTATGACTAAAAGATGAATCTACTCAATAGAAGTTTTTTGAGAAAGTTTCAGGAGATTTTTCCTATTTTGTTGACTTGTGGATGACTTAGTTTGAATATTCTTGGATGAAATTAAATATATAGATGATGTAAAACTCTTATTATTAGATAGAATTATATAACAATAATGTGTTTTTGTTATATACTTTGAATAATTACAAAGATGTAAAAATGTTGACGTGCATATCTATATAAGAAGTTATGTTACGATTAATGTTCTCTATAAGAAAATATATACGTATAAAAAAACTATTTCCAATTTCTAATTAAATAACAAATATCTTTATAATATATAATCTAAGTGTTACAAGTGATCCTTGTACCTTGAGTAGTAAGAAACTCTCCTTTTATTTGTATTCTTAGGTTTGTTTCATACCAAATGAGAAAAGGAATCTATTTAGGGTTATTTATATATGCAGAGGTGAATTTGTTGAGCGGATTTAAAAAATCCTATTACTACCACCTTAAATTTGTTGGACGAACTCTAAATCGTTGAAGGAATAAAAAACCGAGAGCACGTCTAATAGCAAGGCTTATGTTTGTTGAGCACAACTAAATTCATTGGAATTTTCATCCTTTTTCTTTTTTGTAATTTCACTAAGCAAAACAGGTGAAATAGAAATTCCTTAAATCTCTATTTAATATTTGTTGAGCGAAACTTATTCCTCTCAATGAATGAGGTACAAAGAAGAAATGTCTCTATCTCTTTTCTATATTTGTTAAGCAAAGCTTATTCGTTGTATGAAACATCCTAATTGTGTTCTCATAAGGACTTGGAACTTTTGCAGATGTTACATTGTCTTTCCAACATTTATGAAGAGAAAAATTTATTTGTAAAAGCTAAGACAAGATGTTAGATTAAGGAGCATCAAAATGTGTGCTTTTAATAGAAAAACATGGAGAACAACAAATCTTTCTTACTAAATGTCAATCTATTGTGAAACAATTTACCAACTAAAGTAAGACAAGTGCACTACATTATCTTATTAAGAAAGATAGTTAGTGAAATACATTAAATGTAATATAATGCATTGTAATCATCTTCACCTTCTCCATAAAATCTCAAATGATACCATGTAAAAAAAATATCTTTAACATCCCGTAACAACTACCTTTGAACCCATCCTGATTTTGACGGAGAATCCCCACATTAACTGGGTACATGTATAGTATGTGTAATATCCAATTTTTTAAATTGGGTATTGATGAATCCGTGAGAGATATAACACCCGCTAAGCTAGCCCAACCTTCTAGAAGGATGACCAGGAGCATGACACAAGACCCAGGGCTAGGTCAAGATTCCTCCATAGCCAATGCCTCAAAGCCTATCATTTCTCAGAGAATCACCAGGAGTAGAGCCCACATGATGGGAGCTGAGCACCAACTAGTTTCTTTATTTTTAATTTTAATAGATTAGGGTGTATGTAGCATAATGTGGGGTGTACTCATCATAAATTGGACTTGTTCTAAGCCCACATTTCATGACAAGTGCACCTAGGATTGAGGTTTTTAACCTAACTTCTAGAAACTAGGCTTAAGGGGCGGCTTTGACTTAGAGTCAACCCTAGATCGCCCCTCCCCTCTCCCTTTTCCTCTCTCCTATCATCTTGCCCACCAAGATACTCCTCTCCTATAAATAGGGTGTTTTGACTCATGTAATTCACACTTGAAATTGAATATAGAAAAGAAACTCTGCGTGAGTGTTTTGTGAGTTTAGTCTCCTAGTTATTTTGGGTCTTATCTTGAGTGCAGTTCACTTCAAGTGGCGGTTCTGCACTACTCATCTTGGAAGCTCCCATCTTTTCAAGTGGCATGATTCCTTACTCCATTTTCCATAAGCTTTCTTCATATCTTCACCTTTTCCTTTCATTCTTTGTGACACTTTTCTTCCATTTTTTTTATGTTCTACCTATTCTTCATTTACAATTCGGTTCATTTATTATATTTGCTTCCTTTTTGTTCTTAATTCCGCACCTCATCATCAACATCACCTTATTTTGTGTTTTCTCTTTTTCTCTCTAGAAGAGAACCTTCACACTTACTTAACCACTTGGTTAAGTTTGTGTCCAATGACAATCTTCGTTGAGTTTATCAACATATTATGCTTAAATAAAAAACTGATAAACAAAGTGCAACCCATAAAAATGTGCAATTCTAAAATCAACTCACATTAGGTATTGATGCAATCATAACTTACATTCCTATGAGTCTTTTTGTTTTTTTATTTTGGGGTGCGAAATTTGGTGGGATTGGGTGGTTAAAATGAGTGAAAGAAACTATGAAGTATTGGTGCATGGAGAATGATAGCGAAGCTTAAGAGAGGTTATGCCAACTCCTAAGAGGTTTCTTGCTAAAACACTTATAAATAAGGCTAGTAAAGAGTGAGCTGAGAGACTAGTTGAGGTTGAAATTTTGGCAGTAATTCAATAGTCTATTCAAAGCTAATTTACAAGGGGGTTAGCACTTGTATTTATAGTGCTATGGGCAGTCAAGGTGCAAGCTTTAACCCTAAAAACTCTCCACTCATAGAAGGACAAATGACTCTCTCTAATTGGAGCAATTCCTCTCAAATTAGAGGTTCACAAGTTCCCTCCTCTAATTGGATAATTCTTCCATTCCCATAAAGACAAATGGTCTTTTAGCATTGGTGGGAATCCTTTCCATTGAGGGAATGGCATGTGGACCTTCATGCCTTCCTTGCCACTCCATGCTTTCTATTTGTACTCTAGTAATTTATTTGTGCACCCTAGATGGTCTAGAGCTGCATTGGGTCCAAGGAGGCCGAATTGTACCTCTAACTAGACTCTTTCTTTTTTCTATTTACACCATACTCTAATTGGCACAATAAACGACGTATTAAAATTGGCCCAAATACAAGCCCAAAATAAAGCCTATACTACTCAGTACAATGTTTATAAAACTAGATAAAAAAATGGAAGAGCAAAATGTTGAACAAGGTGCTTTGATGTCTCTAAATCAAAGGGGAATGCTTGAAAACCTTTGTTGTTAGTTTTCTGTGTGTGTCTAGTAGTCTTTCAATTGTTAATCCACTCTTTATGATGATCCAAGGATAATTGAATCTTAATCATTTTGAAAAATATGTGTTTTCTAAAGAGTGTGAAAATTCAACCTGTTGAAATGTCGATTCAACCGATTGTTTTACACTTAGTAGATTTTGAAAAGGATTTGAAAAGCTTGACTTTGTTTGACTTTGCTGTCAAACCAATTCACCCGGTTGGTTGGAGAATTCAACTGATTGTTTTTCTAAAAATCTTAACAAAATTCTGTTAAGCTGTACTAATATGTTTTAAATGATTCAAACTGTTTTTGGTTCTTGAATTAAATGCTTTGACCATCTGTTTGGAGTATAAAAGGTTGTTTTATGCTCCTGGTCATTAACTAAGAAAGAGAGATCAATCAAAATCAGTTTTCAAGATTTCAGAGAGCTTTTGGATAATTTCAAAGGGTGGAATAGGATTGTCTTGTAATTTTGGATTGTAATCTTTGATTTTACCCAGGTGCATTCTATTCCTTTCTTCCTTAATCATTGTATTTCTGTGTGATTTGGTGTGGTGTAGTTTCAGAGGGTTGTTCTGGAAACTGTGTGTTTTGCCAAAGAGTGGTGTGTGTTCTTGAGGGGTTTAAGATCATCACTCTTAGTGTGTGTTGTGTAATCTAGGTTTGATTACATAGTGAATTCTCAGTAGTTAGCTAAGGATTGGATGTAGCTTTTGGTTAAGAGTGAACTAGTATAAACATCTTGTGTGAATCTCTCTATCCTTACACTCTTTAAACTTCTTTATCTTTGATTTTCTAAACTGCTGATATAAACAACTGGTTGTTTCACAAAAACAACTGGTTGATTTTTTGGAATCAAACTAAAAATAGTTTTCTCTTTGGATGAATTTTTTTCTAATTGATTGATTCTTCATAGTCTTTCATTCTACCTTCAATACTTGAAAAAATATTTTTAAAAAAATCACCCCCTCTTGTTTAAAGCTTATAATTCTAACACATACAACAATTAATTCTCTCTGAGATGAGAGTCTTCTGAGATCATTTTTCTGTTTCGAATCTTCTTAGCCAAATGTTTTGAGACTGAATGAGTTTTCATCATTCTCTCCCTCTTGAAAGGGATTTGTCCTCAGATCCTGAATAATATTCAATGACAACAGACTCTGTTTATTTTTTATTTTTCTCCAGGGTCAAATATCCATCTACAATAAACATTAAACAAACATGAAACAAGTTTCTTTAAAATAAAATTAAAGAAAAAGAAAATAAAACAAAAATAAGTCCGTTTATTTTTATAAAAGTTTTGAAAAATAGAGTCCTTTTCAAAAATATTTTTGTTCACTTTGCGTTGTTCCTTGCGTAAACTAGGAAACAACATCACAATGTGTTGTTTTTGAGATTTTTTGTGAAGAAGATTAACATTGTATAATTGAAAATAAGAGTTCAAAGTATTGAAATCCCTCTTTAAGGATTCTTTCTTAGCTATGTTTGCAAAGGGTGTCATAAGAGACCATTCTTCCTTTTTGGTTTCCTTTTCTTTTTCTTTTTCAATCAAACCTTCATTTTTCTTTTCTGTGGAGGAGCAACTTATATTTACATCTTGTCAGCTCCAGACAGAAATATTTCTTTAAGCACTTCCTTACAATGTTTGTTTATAGAAGGTAAAATGTTATCAATATGTGGTTTAGCTCTAGGCAAAGATTTTTCTATTTTTTCCTTTTCTATTTTTCTTTCTCTTTCTTCCTCTCGTGAGCTTTCACACTTGGATTTAGAAGGGTATCTTAAACTCTCTCTTGGAATAGGATGTGTTAGGATAATCTTCCTTAAAAGCAGACCTTCTCTTGAGTTGTTGTTCTATCATAACATATAAATGAACCAAATCATTCAAATCATCAAAAGGTAAAAATTTAACCCTATCCCGAATTTCTAGGTTTAGACCATTGTGGAATAGGTCAATGGTTCTTCTAGGATCTTCCCTTATTCCTGCCCTCAACATAAGTAACTCCATTTTCTGCATGTATTCTTCTACATTTCTGTCTCTTTGTTGAAGTTGTTAGAATGTATGGCTTTAAACTAAAAGGGGAGTGAATGGTTTAAAGAGGGTTTTCGCAAACTTTTAAGTCTATAATGAAATTACTTCGAGAAAACTTGATTCAAAATTCAGTTTGCCAAAAACACAAAGCAATTTAGCACAGCACCAAAAAAACAATCGATTGTTTCGTAGAAACAATCAGTTGTTTATACCAGTTCACAAATATAAATTGAATTTAAAGAGTTTAAGGGATAGAGAGAATGCACACAGAGATTTATACTGGTTCACTCTTAACCAAGAGCTACATCCAGTCTTCCCAGAAACCACTAGGGAATCCACTAAGCAATCAACCCTAGATTACTTACAACACCACCAAAGAAGTGACCTTGATCCCCT
>Ga0123342_1009186_pt1 | contig 11976 bp, 6 predicted proteins | sample Turbeawhitnodule_FD_89960 | JGI IMG/M metagenome (GOLD analysis project Ga0123342, IMG submission 89960) | Root nodule microbial communities of legume samples collected from Mexico - Turtle bean Mexico white nodule | ecosystem: Host-associated > Plants > Roots > Nodule | place: Mexico: Nepantla... | reverse complement strand
CACCGCTCTTGGCGATCGCCTCCCTGGTCTCTCTGTCACCTGGTCCACGTGTCACCCTGCGAGTGGTCCACGTGGTTCTCTGCTGCTGACGTCATCGACTACCGATGACCGATCGGATCAGTTGGCTAACTTTAAGCACTGGAAAACTGATTCGGGAGATAGGAGATGAAGGATACCAGAAAAACAAATTCCAGAATTCAAGGATTTGGTTGTTACTCAAGTTCCAAAAATTTCAATAACAGAATCATCATTCTCGCTAATCTCACTAAGCCCGACAGAAATGACCTATACTCATCACCTAATGAACAATCCATGACCAATAAACATATGGCCTAAAGGGTGATGTGTCATTACCTAACGCTAAGACCTTAGATTTCTTAACACCACCATAAGGTGTCATGTACTTGGTCAGCCATGGCGGAGCCTCCAAGTCCGGGACGTCACAAGTACATCATCAATTGTACATTTTTTCACTGCAGAAAGAGTTTCATGATCTCATTCCTCTCATTATCCTTCACAAGGAAGGCTTTTTTTCCTCTTTGCCTTAAGATAGATGTTATCTTCAAATTCAGTAAGGTTAATGCATCCATCATGTGAAACTTCCACATTCCAAAGTTTATATATCCATTTAAATGTTGAATATATAAAATTTTATAGTCTACATTTGTTTTATGCAAGTTTGTCCACAAAGCTTTAAACGCTAGTCCAAAGCCACTTCTAACACTCCATATCCATAACATTTTCCATAGTCAACAAGTTCATAACACCACTATCATTCCCATAAATGTTTTTGCTTCATCATATCATTAATTCCAAGGGTTTGATTGAAAAAGGTTGGCAGATATGTTCTATTATGTGTCAGAAATGGATAAGTTAGGGTCGTGAAATCAGGGTGGAGGATTTCACAAATTGGTCCAATTTTGTGAATCAATCCGTTTAGGAATTTAAGTGATTTAAACAGTAGATGGGCAATCTAATTTTTCATGCCAGTAACTTTGCTTCACTAATGCAAACGTTAACTAAGGAGCTAACATATATATTCAAGGATCAAAGATAAACAATATGCCATTTTCAGTGCTAAATTGTGTACTAACTCCAATTATATGTCAATAGTCTCAAAATGGATTGACTAAAGGACACAAAAATATGCAGTTTGAAAAAAAGGCCTAAATAATGCCTTAGTTATTTCCAAATATTATTAGAAACTAATTTGCATTGAAAATATTTCAAATCAATTTCTAGAAATCATGGAGGAAAAATTCACACTATTGTTGAAGCACAAGATGTTGAAATCAATCATCCAACCAGTACAAAACCATAGATATGTTGGGTCATCGCTCATCATTGTGAAAGGGAATTGTGAATTAACCCAACAAAACCATCCAAATTAGTAAACATTCCAGGCAAAAAGCCGAACTGCTATAACAATAATAGATTACTACTTTTCCTGTTCTTAACATTAAAAATACTGCAATGCAACAATATCAAGCACTCCTTGATTGTAGGCTTCTCTGATATCCCCTCCATCCTCATTTACTCAAATAGGCTAGATTCCTAGGCACACACTGGATTCAATATCCAATCTGATATTGAATAGCAAAAACCAAACTTCCTTTCCTTTAACCATTTCCACGCTTGTAACTGTGCATCATAATTCACACTAATGTTGATTACTAATTTACTCAAAATTAACATTATTAGAGTTTAGTAATTAATCTACCACAAAGGTATGCACAAATGGGGCTCCGATGCAATAAATTTTCAAGGATTCTCAAATTGACACAAAAATTATCATAAGAATATGCAGTGTTTTAAATTACTATCATGCTCAGAGGTAAAGTCCTATTATGTTTAAGAATAAATAAAATAAAAATAGCCCAATTGTCTCTCGCTCTTTCTAAGCTTAAACTACAAAGTGTCATCAAATTTAACCAAAGGATGAAGGGAAGGAAAAGTATATTCATTTATGTAGAGAAAGAGATACTGATCTTATACTGATGGAGATGCAGTTATAGATGGTTGATACCATTTATCAGTTTCTTCCATTAACTCTTTATTTGGCTTCTGTGCGTTCAAAGTATGCCACCCACAATCCACACAGAGGATCGCCAATGCACAATTCTATCATCTATCAAACAACTAAAAACGTAGATCCCACATTAATCTTACAGCACTTATCATATATTGTCATTCTTCCTTTGATATCTTAACTTGTGCAGCACTTTTCTTGGATTAACATGTGCTGAATTTCCTGAGGACAAAACATAAAATACTGGAGCAAACAATGCAGCCTGAAATTAACTGTAACCTGCAGCATACTCAGTTTGTGTTTTTGGGGTTTGATTACCCTCAATGATGTTTGGTCTATACTTTATGTTCATGAAGAATGAATAGACAAATATTCTCTAGGAATCTGAAATAGAACACACAGGCGAATAGCTAGTGCACGCATAGTCCCTAACTCCCTATCAAATAACATCTTCTACAAGCCAAATTCAATTTAACCTCATTATCACAGATAAATAATAGGAAAAAGAGAAAATAAAAACATTGTTGTTGGAGTAATGAGAACAAATATCATTGCCAGTTCCAAACACATCACAATCCAAGATGATAATATCACATCACTAAACAAGGCTCAAGCAAGATAAATGATGTTATGTGAATAAAATAACTAGTTAATTAGTTACCATCACACAACAGGGACAACAGAATTTCCTTCATTTTCTCCTAATCCAAACAGAGTGTGGTTATGAGGGGCGTTCTGGGAAATCTGAAGACGATGCTTCCTGAGAAGGATCAGATTGGTAGAGCGCGTTCTGATTCTGAGCTTTCTCGAGATAAGGCTTGAAACCAATTTGTATGCTCAAGTAGCCGAATGCAAGCGTTCCCAGCACCACTATCCCTGACCTAATCGCGTTCATCTTCATGTCTGATCCTGGTTTCGGACCCATGCTTCTTCGAGTTTAGTCAAGACACAACACAACACTTGTTCGATGAAAGGAAATAGATAGCTGTAGCGAAAACGGTGCAAACGACACGTCGTTTAGGAAAGAAAAATATGTAAATGAGAGGAACTTTAAAACTGTTTTTGAATTTTCGACGATTAAATTTCACACCCGCTCTACTTATATCCATAATAAAATATTAATATTTATAATAATAACAAAAAAAAATTAATAAAAATATAAGCAAAATATTAAAATAATTTTTAAAATTAAAAAAAAAATAATATATATATATATATATTAATATTTATCGGGAATTTAGAGGGTAGGGTTTGAAGCCTCTTGGGCTTTTCTGTCTGTATAAAGATATGAATAAAATAATCTTTTCATCACCTACTACATTCATTTACTTTCTGTTTATTCCTTTCAATTTAATTAGAATAATAGAATATATTAACAAAGTTTTATTTTTTAGCCGAATTTCTCTTAATATTTTTTATTTAATTAATTTAATTTCACATTTTATTAATAAAATATTTTTTAAGTTGTTCTCGTAGTTTTAATATTGTCCGTTTTTATCAATTTTATTCTATAAATAAGGGGTGATATTGCATTTGAACAAAAACAAGTTGAAAAGAGACTAACATGTGTAACATAATTTAATAATAAATCTAGTTTATCTCAGGAGTCTGTGAACGTATAAACAAAACATTATCTAAGAAAATCATTTCTATTTTTTTAATCTCAAACTTACTTCAAATATAACAATTATAAGAGAAAGTTTATCTACTAATTTATTATTTACTATATACCAACCCCACAAACAATTATCACCACAACAAAATGAAACATAGACCAGCACATGGTACCATATACTGCTTTAGTTGCCTGCAACACTCACGGTAACTTTCGCATACACTTCTCCTGGCAATGCGGGTTGGCCACCCGCATATACTCGCTCCGCAATTGTCCATAAAAATTGAATTGGGTTGGTCCGTCTCACATAGAATTTGCGGACTGATTTCTCTAACTCCCTCCATGTAAGGGTTGGCTCGCAGGTCTACGGACCAGTCCGCATAAAAAATATTTATTAAAAAAAATATTTTTTTAAATAAAAATTTTGATTTTTTTTATTTAGATATATTAGGTAAGTGATCTCATAATATTATATTCATGAAACATGTGTAATAAAATATTATTAAAAATTTTAGAATTTAAAATATGAGGTTAAATGAAAAAAAAATATAAAAGTATAAAAAAATATCATAACGGGTTATACGAACCAACCCGTCCCGTCCCACACCTGACCCACGCAGACTGCGAATTATGCAAAACGGGCTTAAACGAATCATAAGATGAAATAAGCAACCCGCCCTGCGCTTTTTTTCAGCGAGCCGCACGCCAGCCCGTATAGCCCGCCTCACTTTTCTCCACATTTATATTCATAAACACAACCCCAAAATTAACCGTAAATAAATAAAAGCAACATTGAAACCATCTCATAACAGCTTCAAACATTTATATTCAGTTCATATCATAACAATAAACTCAGTTTAAGAAACCTTAAGAAAGGAAAATGAAAAACAAAGGTCTGCTGACCATATTGGCCATACACTGAATCCATAATTATAAAGTTTTTCAGTAACTTTTATTTGCTCAGTCATCTGACTCAGGAGCATGGTTGTTTTCTTGTTCAGGGTTGGGCGACATTGGAGTTGGAGAAGGAAGGGTTTGCAGCTCAGGATAATTTTGATCAAGAATGGGCATTCCCATGAGCATTGTTGGATCACCAGATTGTGGGTCTGCAGCATGTTGATGAGGTGGTATAGGATAGGTTGGAGCAATGGCTGTTCCTGGTATGCCTGCAAACACTGGATGAGGCCTTGTGTCTTCCCTGGGGACAATATCAACAAGAAAATCATACATATCAGACTTTGACATTGCAGATGCAATGTCACTCTTACTAAGTATCTTCCTCTTGTTCTCCTCAGCATTATCCCATGCCCTCTTTGTGAGCTCCATAATGAACATTTCACAAGCCTTGGCAAACACCACAGGAGCCTCAGCTGACACCATTTTCACATCCCCATCAGCCTTCATTATCCTCTTAATCCTAGCCAAAGGCAAGCAGTGATTCTTGAAATCAGAGATCTCCTTAACTTCCTCCCGTTTTTCTGCCCAGAACTTCTCCAGTTTCTGCTCCAATGATTCTCGTGGCAGCGGCTGTGGCTGAGATGAAGGGACAGAAGGACCAATAGTCAGAGCCAGAGGACTGGGAGGAGGAGCCGTCATGGGGTCAGATTCAATTTTGCTCTTGCCGCGTCCTTCTTTTTCTGCTTCACCACCCTTCTTTTGATCCATCTTCTTCTGTTACGGCCTTCAAAATATTCTTTCACCATTCATCAAAATTGAACATAGTATATGCAACAAAAAACCAGTTATGTGTCTCAGATAAAAAGTTCTAAAGATAAAAATTCACATAAGTCTAAATGATTCAGAGTTATAACATACGTAGATCGGTAAATGAAGATGGCTTCTTCACAAGTTTTAAGCGGGAAAATTAATAGAAATTAAATAAACACTGTATACATATTGTAACAAAATTAAAATTTCTAGAATAATACAATTTCTTACCCTAAGTTCATTTTCTACTTTAGACATGACTAGATTCTACAAACCCATTCCATGAAATTAAACTTGAGTCGTCGTTCTAAATTGTGGTTGTAGATAAAATTGAAATTTAGTTTAGAATAAAAAATTGAAATCTGAATCCTTATTTATTTTTATTATAAAAAAAATAATTCATTTTATTATAAACTAAATACAAATTTTATGTTATATAAATAATTATATAAAATTAAGTTAAGTTTAAAATAAAAAATTTAAATGATATAAGAGTTTATCTTATAAAAAAGATTGTTATTTTTAGATTTGTTTTGTCTCTCCGTATCGGACTATAAATATTTATTTTCCAATTCAAGATGTTAAGCTCTTGATATTAAAGGGTGGGTTAAAAATTCCAAATCAACTAAAAGTTAGTCAAATTATATTTTTATAAACTGATATTATTAATGTTTAAATTTCACCTTGTAAAATTTGTATTTTTTTATTGTTTCTAAAAAATAAAATAAAATACAACAATTTTTTGTGAATGTAATAAAGCAGCTGTGTAGTTACCTCTCTTAAACTTTTTTCTCTTTCATCTAACACAATAAATACATATGTAAATTATTTTAAAAAAATTTTAAAAATGTACTTAATGGTATAGTAAGAAAAAAAATAATAAATGCATTTTAAAAAATACATATTTCCAAATAAGTAATTTAACATCAACAAAAATCACAACCTATAACATATTATTTGTTTTACACGTTTACCAATTATCAATTATAGAAATACATTTATTAAAATATAAAAGATGAACAACATATGTCATGTTATTCGGTGATAAAAAAGGACATTTCCAATTTTACAACTACTAAACATGCAACAAAAAAAATCTCAGAAAGTTAATTGAAATTTGTATAGAAATTAATTTATTAATTAATAAAATTGTCTTTTAAGCATCTTTTTGTTTTTACTTACTAAAATCAATTTTAATGGTAAAGAATTCCATCACAAATAATATCCTTCACAAGTTTAAGCGTTATGAAATGTTTTAAGATTTGTTTTTTCCATCACTAGGCACATAAACATGACATTCATAACTTTTAAAAATTTCATCAAAAAATATTATATAAATTAACGTATTTAAATTTACTTTTCTCTTATAACGTGTTTCTTACACACAAAAAAAGTAAAGGATCATATCTCTATCAAATTTTGAAGATTTTTGTTGATCACAAATTGTAAAGAATATCATCCATCAAAAACTGTGAAGAGTATTTTTCATCACAAATTACGATAAATCTGGGCCATTGATTTATATGTATAATTTTAAATTTGAATGGTCCTTGTATTGTCATCATCAGAGTACCAGTCAACACTAAGAATTTAAGGAAAAAAAGCTTTATCACATCTTCAATAATAATAATTTAAGAAAATAAAATATAATGCTATTAAAGGCTTGTATACAACATGCACAAAACTTGTAAAACAAAAAAATATTTAGAAGTCATAGATCGTGCAAATTTACAGCCTTATAAACAAGATAACTCACATACCTGAAATGTGTTCAATAATTTAGATTTGAACTTCAGATCTGAGAAAAAAATCAAAGAGAACAAGCAGAAGAAAAGTCAGTTAAAGGGATAGATGAGGAAAATAGAGCATACCTAGTTCGTTTTAATGATATAATTGATTATTAACAAAAAAAAATATAATAAAATGTAGTTAATTATTTTTGAAAAAAAACTATTAGTTCTTCATTGGAAATCTTACATTTATAGATTGGATTAAATAATATGATCATTTACTGATACGTATCCTACGAGTATTGTACGAATGTTGTTGATGTTCAAAACGTGTGTCCGACACAGACACATTATTTAAGAAACGTGTCCAAACCTCATAGATAATAATACTTATTATTTAACAAAAGTCACAGTTAGCATTTATTACTAACAACAAAATATAATAAATTGTAGTTAATTATTTTTGAAAAAAAAAAACTATTACTTCTTCGTTGGAAATCTCACATTTATAGATTTGATTAAATAATATAATTATGTACTCATACATGTCCTACGAGTATTGTACGAATGTTAGTGTCCGATATATATACATTATTTAAGAAGCGTGTTCAAACCTCATAGATAATAATACTTATTTTTTAACAAAAGTCACGGTTAGCATTTATTACTAACAACCAAAATATAATAAATTGTAGTTAATTATTTTTGAAAATGAAACTATTACTTCTTCCTTGGAAATCTCACATTTATAAATATGATTAAATAATATAATGAGGCAAATCTCTCCTTAGAAGTAAGCTTTATAAGGTTGAGTTGAATTTTATTAATTTTCTATGATAATATATAAAGGGTTGTTGAATTTATCGATAGATTTTTTTATCAAAAATTACGAAAAATCTTGATTATTTATATAGATATGTAATTTTTAGATTGAATGTTCCTCGTATAGATATCATCATAATACTAGTCAACACTATGAATTTAGGGGAAAAAATTAAGCTATATCACACCTTCAGTAATAATATTTTTTTAAAAATCAAATATAATACTATTAAAGGCTTGTATACAACATGCATGAAACTTGTAAAGTAGGAAAAAGAATTAGAAGTCATAGATCATGCTGCTCTATAGCCTTATCAACAAGATAATTCACATACCTGGAATTGGTTCAATAACTTAGATTTGAACTCTATACCTGAGAAGAAAACCAAAGAGAAGAGATGAGCAATTTAAAAGAAGAGATGATGAAACTAATAAAGCATTCCTAATCCGTTTTATTGATATAATAATACTTGTTTTCTAGCAAACGTCATTAGTATTTATTACTAATAACAAAAATATAATAAAGTGTAATTAATTATTTTCAAAAAAACTATTACTTCTTTTTGTCGGATATGTGACGTGTATCAAATAGTATACGAGTGAGATGTGACGTGTATCAAATAGTATATGAGTGAGAGTAAACATTTGTTCTATAAGTTATTTCTATAAAGTTAAATTAGACTGAGATTGATTTTCTATACAAGAAAATCATTAAATAGAAATTAATTTTAGAGATAAAAAAAATTAGTCACTTATTGATTAAATTAGATACTATTTTAGAGACTAAAATATTATTGGTATCTAAAGTCTTTATATTATTAATAAAAATTTATAAAATGATTTCTATATCGGTATCTAAATTAGCTACTAATATTTTAGATTCTAAATTAGTTTCTAAGCACTACAACAAAATCATGAAATAGAAACTAAAAGAAATGGTTTCTAAATTAGTTTTTATTATTGTTAAATAGTTTGTAAATTGGTATCTAATTAGCTACCAAGGTTTTAACTACCAATTATTTAAACTCTAAATCTGGTAGCAAAAACCTTGGTTGCTAATTAGATACCAATTAAGAAATCATTTAACAATAATAAAAACTAATTTAGAAATCAAAATATTTTTTAGTCTCTAAAATTGTCTATAATTTAGTCACTATAACAACTAATTATTTTTTGTCTCTAAAATTGGTTTTTATTTGATGATTTACTTGTAGTGAAGGGTTTGTTTGTTTATATGGATGTACGTTCACAAACAAAGATGTGAGAGTATATCCCTTATTTGGATCTATAGTTTTGTGGATAAGAGAATAAGAGAATATAAGTCTGAACACTAAATCTCTTCTTCCCTGGAGATGAAAAGAACCAAAGGGAAAGTCAATTCAACATTATATTTTTATCCAAATTTGTCCCTTTTTATTTTAAGGTTTCACGTTTAAAATCATTAAATAGAAATTAATTTTAGAGATAAAAAAAATTAGTTACTTATTAACTAAATTAGATACTATTTTAGAGACTAAAAAATTATTGGTATCTAAAGTGTTTTATATATTAATAAAAATTTATAAAATGATTTATATATTGGTATCTAAATTAACTACTAATTTTTTAGATTTTAAATTAGTCTCTAAGGATTTATTTGTTTATATGGATATACTGTTCACAAGCAAAGATGTGAGAGTATATCCCTTATTTGGATCTATAGTTTTTTGAAGAAAAGAATGAAAGAATATAAGTGTGAACGCTAAATCTCTTCTCCCCTTGAGATGAAAAGAACCAAAGGGGAAGTCAATTCAACATTATAATTTTTTTCCAAATTTGCCATTTTTATTTTAAGGTTTCACATTTAAAATCATTAAATAGAAATTAATTTTAAAGATAAAAAAATTAGTCACTTATTGACTAAATTAGATACTATTTTAGAGACTAAAAAATTATTGATATCTAAAGTGTTTTATATATTAGTAAAAATTTATAAAATGATTTATATATTGGTATCTAAATTAACTACTAATATTTTAGATTTTAAATTAGTCTCTAAAAATTTGTTTGTTTCTTTGAATGTACTATTTACAAACAAAGATGTAAGAGTATATCCCTTATTTGGATCTATAGTTTTGTGAAGAAAAGAATGAGAGAATATAAGTGTGAACACTAAATCTCTTCTCCCTTTGAGATGAAGAGAAACAAAAGAAAAAAAAAATCAGTTCAGTATTAAATTTTTCCCAAATTTACCCTTTTTTATTTTAAGGTTTCATGTTTTTTTTTAACATTTTTCATTAATAAAAAAATAGACATTACAAATATTATTTATTAAATAAATTTAAGTAACACAAATATTTTAACAAAAAAATAATAATAATTAATAATAAAAAGTTAATACAAAAATATATAGTTAATCTCCATTAAGTTTCAAAGGTTATTCTAAAACCTTAGTAAAATAACTGAAGTTTTTTTAACTTTCGTTAAATACCAAAGGTTTATTTGAAAACCTCAACAAAATAATATAGGTTTTTTTAACATTTGTTAAATTTCAAAGGTTTATTTTAAAATCTCAGCAAAATTATAGAAGTGTGTTTAACCTTTGAAAGATTTAATTATAAAACCAAAGCAAAATAATTGGAGTTTTTTTTTAAGTTTTGTCAAGTCTAAAGGTTTATTGTAAAATCCCAACAAAATAAAGGAGGTTTTTTAACATTCATTAAGTTTCAAAGATTTATTGTAGAACCTAAATAAAACATTCTATATTTTTTAAATTTCAATAAATAAATATAATTAAATCTATTTATAAATAATTAATTAAAAACTATATAGTTTTAAAATATTTTATAATTAATTCACTGTAAAAGAGAGAAGTGATCAAGTTAATTTGTCCTTGCAATATTGCAATATGTTATTACAATCTTTGAAACCCTCGTAGCTAAGAACACACATGACTTTGAAGTTCACATATGACAAATAATGCAATTATTTAGAATATATAAAATAATGATAAACATCAGATCCCAAGTCAGGAAAGTAAGGTGATGGAAGAAACAATATTGAAGTAAGAAAAAGATAAAGTCTTATTTATTAAGAAGAACACGTTCCCCAAACATGATTTAGCGAAAAAAACTACAATTATGAATAAATGACTTAGTAGAGATTTTAACCCGGGATAATGTACAAATAAACTTCGATTAAAATCATTTTTTTTGTAGTGTGTATAAGCTAAGATTAAGTAGTAATGACAAAAGTATTATAACTTGTATTTAATTAAATTTTGAAAAACAAAAAATATTATTTCTTATTGAAAATCTCTAATAAATTAAATATTATTTCTTATTGAAAATCTCTAATAAATTAAATATATGATTAAATTATAATATATAAATAAAATATACCTGAAATTCTTTTAAAATAAATTTAGGTTTCAATTCCATATCTGAAAAAAAAAATAAAGAAAGGAAGAAAAGAAGTTAAAGAAAAGCATAAGAGTTAAAGAAAGATTTAATAAAGAAAGGAAGAAGAGAAGTTAAAGAAAAGCATGAAAGTAATAATGCGTAGTTTGTTTTAATGCTACAATAATATTTTTTTTGGATAAACGTCTTTGCTAACATTTATTGCTAATAAAAACGTTTTGGTTAACATTTATTGCTAATAAAAAATTATAATAAATTATATTTGATGAAATTTAAAAAATAAACTATTACTTATTGTTATCATCAATTAGATGATCAAATTACAAGTTAATATATATTTAAAAATATGTAACTTAGAAATATATTGGAATTTGTTCCGAATAAATTTATATTTCAATTCAAAACAGTAAAAAAAACAAAAAAAAAAAGAATAAAAGTTAAAGAAACGGATAATAAAAGTATTAAAGCATTGACAGTTTGGTTTAATGATTAAAAAATGTAATAAATTGTATTTAATGAACTTTTGAAAAATAAAATTATTACTATTTTTTTATTTGACATCATAATATATATATATATATATATATATATATATATATATATATATAACATATCAAAAATATATATATATATTACACTACACATACTATATATTTTTATATATATATATATTTT
>Ga0123342_1009185_pt1 | contig 11978 bp, 6 predicted proteins | sample Turbeawhitnodule_FD_89960 | JGI IMG/M metagenome (GOLD analysis project Ga0123342, IMG submission 89960) | Root nodule microbial communities of legume samples collected from Mexico - Turtle bean Mexico white nodule | ecosystem: Host-associated > Plants > Roots > Nodule | place: Mexico: Nepantla... | reverse complement strand
GTGTATTTTTTAATATATATATATATATATATATATATATATATATATATATATATATATAAATCGATACTGATTACACCAATATATATTTCAACTTTTATATTTTAAAACACGTTCTATATAATAAATTTATATTACATTAAATTTCATTTCGATTAAAAATCACAGTTTATAAATATTTTTAAAATAGTAGAAAGTACTTCATATTTTTAGTGTATAATTTGATTTACATACACGTATTAAATCCTGTAACACTGATTACATTTTTCATATACATATAATCATATAAAAGTCATAATTTTAATTACATACTAAATTAAGTTAATCAAAATATTTGACTTTATAATAATACAAAATAATTATGTATCATGTTTAATAAATATAAAAATTAATCAAATATAACAAAAATATTAATTTATGTACATACTGAATTTATTAATATTAACTAATCCTATGATGTCTGGATTAATAGAATTAATTATATATAATATTTAATTAATATAACAATTAATAAATAGACAAAATATTAATTTATATAAATAATGATTTAATAACATTAACTACTACAATGATATCCGCGGCGTCATTCTGTGTGCTCTATCCAACACAAAGGCAATATCAATTTCCACAGTATTTTATGCTTAGGATTTTAGTTCTTTAAAATGTTTTATTAATAATAAAGATAAAAACATATTTTTTTTCAATATAAATATATCTGTAAAATAATTTATAGAAATTTATTTTAAATAAAAATTAAGAATGTAAATTAAGAGAATATAGGTACACATTTTTATATTTATATTCATATATATTTCAAATTTTCTAGTATAAAATATGATCAAAATAATAATTTATCAATAGAAATATGAATATATTATATTAAAATAAATTTCACATTTTCAATTTTAAAATCCACTTTATAGACTACTTTTAAAACAATAATAAAATAAAAAACCTTTTAATGTGTCATTTAAAATAAAATAAATAGGTATTAAATTATTTAATATTATATTTATTTAAACATAATAATTTAATATAGATGGACTCAAAAAGTAATAAATTTAATGAGTACATTTAAAATTTATTAAAATTAATCAATATATTCTATTTATAAATATTATTAAAGTTAATTATCAATAATATTTAGGAAATACAATAATTAATTCAATAAACATATTCTTAATTTTATGTATACTACATTAAATAGCACTAGAGAATACATGTATAGAATAAAATAGATTGAGTGCTTCATTTAAATAGACTTGACCAATTTAAAAAATAATAAAACTCAAACTTAGTCTATTTGGTGTCTTAGACTAATTTTTAATATTTGGTCAGACTTTTTTTATTTATTTTGACTTTAATTATTAGTTTCCTTAGCAACCTATTTAATATTAAGTTTTTTACCTAGGTATGTCATATTTATAAATATACTAATTTTCTAATAGGTCAATGGATTTTCATATAACTGAATTAAAAACTACAAAAATTAAAACTACTACTACTCAAGTTATGTTTTATAAGTATTGAGTTTAACTTTTTTTTCATGTTAAACTTGCTTTACTACTACTCAAGTTTCACAGTAACTTCTTTAAAATAAAAATCAATTTTGCATACAAATTTGTAAATAGAGTTATCCCTCAGTAAAATATAATCTTATAGACTTGTTTTTTTTTTTTTTTATAATTCTATCCTACTTAATATTTAAATACTAAATAATCAAAAATATAATGTATTATGAAATTTCTTCTATTAATAATACTATAGAAATTTCTTCTATTTCTTTATAATCAAACAGCATTTATTTTTATTATATTTCTCACTTATTTCTCTTATTTTCTTTTCTCACTATTTTTCCTCCATCTATTTTTTTTCTTCCCAACTAAGCACTTAACTTTAGCTTCTCTACATTAAGATTGTGAATAATTTATTTACTTGCATAAATAAATAATCATTTTCTTTATTACACTAAATCAGACAGAATTGGCATATTTGGTGAGGTAAAATAATAGTTTAATTATGTTTTTTTAAAATTTAGGATAAATATTTTTTTAATCCCTCAAATTATAAAAAAATATTCTATCTAATTAAATTTAGTAAAATGTGATTTTAGTTCTTAATACTAAATATGACTAAAATTAGTTTTAAAATATTTTATTTTTCAAATTTAATGTTTATAATTGAAAACATTTTTTTTATCGAGGGACGATAGCAAATATTTACAAATTGGGGACTAAAACCAGAATCATACTAAAATTTCAGGATCTGGAAGCGCTTAAAGTAAGATCTAAATATAATAAGGTATGTGATTACTTATTTATGTAGAGAAGAGGCGCTAAAATAGCGTTGACGATTTATTATTTTAATATTACAAAACTAGTAACTTGTTTAGTTATCCGCTCCAAAGAATTTGTTGAAAAAAAATCTAGATTATAAAGATTTAATAAAAATGTCTATCTCAATTAAAAAAAATAGTTGCACACTCCCTTAACACAACAAAGTTTAATAGCACAATAATATGTTAGAATAAAGTGAAATTAGGGAGTGGTCATTCTTTCAGAACGAGACTAAATTAATTGGTAATATGAATATTCATTAACTTCTCACTGTAAACTCCGTATACAAGCACTTAAACTTGACCAAGATGGTCAATTCTCCTGACAGAAACATCTGTTTTCCTTCTTTTCTTTTCTTTCCACTACAAGATGAGAACACCACCTCGGCATGCTCAAAAACATGTAATTACAAAACATTTATAGATCTCAAAAGGAAATAATCTTCCTATGTGAGTGCTGATCTCCAATCGAAATCACGTCTCCATGATCATGATCATGAAAAAGTAGGGTCAAGACTCCAACTAAACACAGCACTGAACCAACAAGAAGTTTGTCATACCGCTCCACCCAGTGAAACTTCAGCTGACTGGCTCCATAAAACGACAGTGCTACCAGCGAAGTCATCACAGTTATTGTGCTGTAAATGAGACAAGTGTGAAGCTTGGTAAAAAGTGATGAATATCTGAATGAACAGTTTTTTAAAACTTAATTGGCATCTAAACCAAACTAGCATCAAACCAGATTAAGAAATTCTGGGCCCTAAAAGATTTTTATTGCAGAACAGCATTCAAAATTAAAATACAAGAAGGAAATCAGGATTCTTACATATTCCATCAAACAACCAGCATTTCAAAAAAAGTAGTCAAGGATGTAGCTACATTGTTAACCATCTTGGTTCAGCTTGGATGGCATGGCATCTCTAATGCAAATAATTTTAGTACCAAATATAGAGGTTCGTCAGACGTGATGTCTTGTTAGAAGCCTTAGTATAAGTTGTTATAAAACATGGTTTGCAGGATGACATGTCATTACAACTTGGTATTCCATGTATTTCCATGCACACTGTAAGCAAATGTTCAAGCCATGGAGAAATTGTTGTCGGAATCCAGACTAACGAGTCCAACCAGTTTTAACCATAAATTGGACACTTGTCCAATTATAATTCAATCTCAACTGATTTGGCAGTCAAACATCTTATGTTATGACCTGTTAAAAACATTCAACATGGTATAACCCGTTCATATGTACTGAAACGTTATATAAATTTGATTTTTTCATGGGAATTACAAGTTGTAGGAAAATGTATGTCCTAACATTGTAATGTAGGCAAATGTTCAAGCAATAGTCACTGTTGTCGGGACCAATAAGATTAGGTGGCCCACTTGGTCTAACCATGAATTATCACTTGTCTCTGATTATAATTCAATCTCAAAACTGAGGAGATGGTCAAACAACTTCAGACAAGTTTAAATCACTCGACCTGGTTTAATCAATATACTTTTTCTAAAAGTTTTAGTGAATTTCATAATGTTTCATGTAAATTATTCTAACGATATCCTAAAGAACTCAACCAGCTAGTTAAAAAGATCAACATGAACTGGAATCTCCCTAATCCCTACCTAGTTTCACTTTTTGGTTCAGTTTTATTGAATAAAATGAATTTCATTAGCTTCTCAATTGAAAAAACACATTTTCATGATCACGTAGTAAAAGATTTCTTAGGGGCTTTTGCTTTATTCGTTGTCAAAATCAATATCAGAATTTTTAATATTGATAATCATTGATACTGTTTTCCAACACATAACATATCACTTTAAATCACAGGCCAACAAAGATCCACGAAACATGCACATGGAAACAGAAGACAAGATACACATTTGAAAACAAAGCATAAAATAGCAGGAGGGAAAAAATCCTATTGTTTAAGGCAACTGACTCATACCTGAACAATAGTACTATGATGGCAAGCACCATCATGGAAGATGAATTTCCAACAGCGAGAAATACTGGGAGAGTTGTAGCACAAGGAGACAAAGCGGGAACAAGTATAAGTCCAGCTACAGCCATTTTCTCCATTGGTTGGTTGTGTGAATGACTATGGCCACCCTTTCCCATTAGAAACAACAGAATATAACTACCACCCAGAAATACAAGCAAAAGTGAAGCAACCTTATGTACTGTTTCTTCACCAGCAATGGTGTTCGCCATGGTAATTGCCGTTATACCAAGTAGTGAAGTGGATATTACATGCAAAATTGCTCCAAGAGCAGCTGCATGAAATAAAATGAATGGTTAAAAAGCTTTGCAGTCATCTGAATCTTACTATAAATATAAAGGTAAAGTTAAACACCATAATAAGCTACTCAAAAGTTTATTGTCATCCTTAATTGCGGTAGCTGAGTTGATAGTGCCAGAAGTAAGAAGACCACTATGCCAATTGCTCTAGAAGTCCAGATATGAAATGCATTTGGATGGTATTCCAAAACAATTCTCCAATTCTTATATTTAGAAATAACATGACAAGGAAAACGACCATTTCAAGTCATTTAAGCACAATGATCCAGCATCAAATGCAGCCCTAGACAAAAATATAATTGGATGACCTCATGCCTGACCCAGCCTTCGCACCTGCATTTTCCAGACAGCAAGCCAGATTCTTCTGAACCCAACCTCTATTGCACCGTTTTCCCCTTTTGTTGCTTCTCCTCTATTGCTCTGTTTACCCACTCACTGTCCAGCAGGCTGGGAAATGAGAACCAACTCTTTTGTCCTGTACGTTCTCTTTTCTTATCATTTTTTTGTGTTTTGTTGTGATTAATTCACGTAAAAAAAATCCTGTTGATTTGGTTTATAGTGTTTTTGCTCACTTTTTTTGTGTGCTCTGTTTTTCTTTATATATAAAAAGAGCAGCAGTTTTTGTTTCTGAATTCACATTTGTTTTTTTTGTTCTTGTGATTTCTAGCATTCTTGTTCATTCCTTCTTTGCACTCGGTTTTTTTTAAAGCATTTATAATTCAAAGTGCTTTCAACAGTAATGAAGACAGGTACAAAGAAATTTTTGCAATCACTGGTTGAAGATGAGAGTGTCAGCTTTACCATCCATTAGATCCAGCAAGTCATTTCTAAATCCTTAGTTCTGTTATAGCTATCCAATAATTGATCTTGATATTGAAGCAACAGAAGGCACTTTATAAATACAATGGTAAGTTTAGTTAAAATGGAGAAATCATAGGTAAAACTTTAAAGAGCTGGTAATGTATAAGATAGCCAATTGCAAGTAGTCATAAGGTAAATGGAATAAAATGGCTCCTCGTAAGTGAATGTTCATTTTTTAAAATTTAAGCAATAAGAAAAAAATCCATGTAAATACTAATGCAAATAACATTTGTACTACAGTTGAGTAGCAGAGGATGTACGGACCACATATACCAAATTTGTAAAGACTTATTATTGAGCTTGACTTGTAGTTTGCCATAATGTGAGCATGTAGATTAATATTAAATTATTTAAATTTGTAAAGTTTCATATAACATTACGAAACTAACTTTTATTTTTTCTTTTCAAAACTATAATATAGTTTATTTATTCAAATAAGAGAGGTAAGCATAAAAGGTTGCAAGACTTGTGTAAGAGATCTATTAAGGATACCACAAACTCCAGGTAAAAATCAATCACTATTTGCTAACAGCGTGACAACAACAATTACAACACTGAATAAGAAATATGGAATCTAATCCATTTGGGAAAAATCAGAATAAAAGTGACTGAGAATGACGTTGGCAGCTCAGAGAAAGGAGTAAAGTGTCAATGTCCGCCTGTCCTTTTCCCCAACCTTATATTTCTAAAATTCTAATACATCACACACAGGCAGCAGCATATTTTCAGTTAGTCTTTCTCCTCTCTATTGCTCCTTTTTAATCCCTGATTATTTGGATCAGTAACCACGCATCCCATTGCTTCAATCGAATCATACTTGCCACCTGTATTGCTGTAGTTGCTGCTATTTTTTGTCATAACAACTTGCTTTGTATTGAGTATGGTATAACCAAGCTAAAGAACACTTTGAATGTCATGATGTAATTGATCTCATTCTCTTAAATGATATTGATGATAGTAACAAGTGGTCAGTGAGAGAAATGGGTGGAGATGGCAAAGATGCTGAAGATGATTTGACCTTTAATGATGATACCTCGACTTGGAAAGAATCTGCAAATGCAGCTGGGGCTGGTAAGCCTTTAACCTACCCTAGGCAGCAAACAAGATTGAAGCGGGCAGCTACATTTAAGCTTGCAAGCACTAGGGTAAAGGGAAAAGAGGTGATAGCAGTGGATGACGAAGAACTAAAAATAAGGAAGACGAAGATATCTACAACTCCAGCAGCAGTAATGAAAACGATAATAAAACAGGCTTAAATCTTTAAGAGGAAGATTGAAGCTTCCTATTAACAATTTTTATTTCAATGTAATGTTTTAATTACTTTAAACCTTGGAACTTTCTTATTACCTTGTTTTTGTTGGTATACTTGTATATTTTTCTTAAAACGTACAACTCTTATTATTAATTATGAATTATGAATATTTCATACTATTTTTTTACTTTATTTTCCAGCAGTGGTACATATGTATAGTATTAATTAATTAACTAATATCGATGTAAAAATACGACAACATTCATCTCTATAGCATTTCTGTGGTCGACCACTTCAAACCGCTATCTGAGATTGAATTGTTGATAATTAAGTACTTGACACAGATAAGACGAGGAAAAGGACAAAGACACACACACGCACACAAAAGTGGGAAAATATGTAGCAATTCAGCAAGCTGTATGCATTCAGATTCCAGATAATACCATCCAAAGGGAAAAGAGTACATGGAAACTCATAATCGCATCACTGGATTTCATCTTTATACAACTAACTCATTTATGAGAACAATTTATTCTTGTCCCACTCTCTTTACTCGCATCCAAGCAAGCAACAGCCGCAACAGAAGAATGCTGAAGAGAACCGCAATACCTAAACCCTAACGAAGATTCGCGCACCATACACAACAATAAACATGCCAAAAGCAAAAAATAAACTAAAACAAAAATGTCGGTGACCTAAGTTGCGCAATTATAGAGAAGAGTGGTGAAAGGAAGAACTTACTGACGATGAGAGTTGTGGAGAGAGTCCATTTCTGTGCGCGACCGACAATGGAGAAAGGAAGCCAGTGAGTAGGGATGAATGAATGGAGGAGAGAGACGGTGGCGATTCCGCCGATGGTGGACAGATCTTCAGCGGTGAAGCCACCCATTGCCCACGAAAATGGAGAATCTATCGTTCAGATCTGTTATGGAACTCCACAAACATGCAAACACTGTTTCCGATTGGGACGAGAAGAACCAAATCTGAATAAAATAGAGAAAAAAAGGTGGGAAAATGTATTCTATGTAACAAAATAAAATATTGCGGGTAATTTTGAAAAATAAATCATATATTTAAATAGTAGTATACCCATAACAATATATTAAAATAATTCACTTTTATTTTACACAATTTTTACAATGTTATTAATGTATGTTGTTAGTTTTTAAATATTTTTAAGAGTTTTTTTGTTTTTATTATAAATATTATATTATAAATTAATAATATATATATATATATATATATATATATATTTTTATACACATTTTAGAGAAAACACTAATTTAAATTCTCATGTTTTCTTAAATAAAGGAAAAACAAAAATTAGTCTTAAGCATCTAAAACTTTTATGTAATTCATAAAAAGTAAATTTTTTGTTAATAAATTTATATATTATATTATAATAATAATTTAATAAATTTATATTTTTTAAGTAGAAAACATAAAATTATAATTACTTTTTTTTATAAATGTTTGAATGTTTTCTTTCTTTATCTTGTCTTTATTGAATTGTAAGGTTTTATTGTATTTTATGTTATTTTTAATATAAGTATAATAAAATTTAGTAATTATTTTGTAATATGATATATAATTAAGTTGAATATTAAAATATTCATAATTTCATATGTCACACATCAATAAAAAGGATTATAATTGATTTTAAGATAACAAAAATTATTTATAATTGATTTTAAGATAACAAAAAATTTTATAAATAACATTTTCTTTTGATAAAATTTTCATCTTTTATTTTAAAAAATTATTCTTTAATAAAGAATTTTTGGAAGTTTAAGAAACATTTCTTGATAAAACAATATATAGTGGATTATGACTAAAAACATGAAGTGGAAGATAATTTTTAATGTTGGCTATAATTTGTACATGTGATTTTTTTTTATAGGAATTGCAAATTATTTCTTAATAAGTTTAATAGGGTGATCGACATCTTCTATTGTTTTATGTTTAATTACAGGTAAGAAATATATTTTTTCAACATTATCGGTTAAGATTTTAACATCCAACATGTTCACGTAGAATTCACAACAATTAATTTTGTCCCATTACATAACCCATGTTTATGGTTTATGTTTTGCAACAATAATAATGGTATACTTTTTTTAACCTTTAAATATGAGGTGGCTTGCCACCTAGAACAATGGAGTGCAAGTACTCTTGTTGATATAAATGATGTGTATCCCCTTCAACCTCATCAAATGAAAGCAAATTATGTTGTTCACCTGGAAAATAATTGATAATTATGTCATTAAGTTTTTCAACATCTTCATTTTTTTGGGTCAATATATGGTTATGCGAACCACTTAAGATGCATTCCATTTATGAAATTCCAATTGTATATATGTTTGTTGTATAAGTTGTTGCATTGAACCATGTCCTTCCTATAAGATTGCTAGTTGATAGGGTATTTTTACCATGTCCTTCGACAAACGATTAAAATACCATAAATTAAATTTGGTGATAAAAGTGTACAATTACAATTGACATGAATTTAGTCTTAGAGCAATTATTTGGGATGAAACACCCTCCCTTTAAGTAACAAATATGTTGCTTTAGAGACATTAGATCAACGTTAAAGGACATTCGAGATTGTGATGTTCCACTTAGAAGAAAAAGTGATGATAATAAGAGGAGATTTTTGTCAGATATTGTCAATTGTTTAAAAAGGTACAAATAATTTTTGCATGTATTATTAAGTCTCCTTTATAGAGTAACACAAAGGTATTGCAATTACAACAAAACATTCAATCATTACAAGATCATAGTTTTGCATAATATCTCATGTCCATCCGAGATGAGATTGAAACTACAAATTTTGATGACATGGTAAAAATACTCCAGAACTAGCAATATCATGGGAAGGACAATGTTCAATACAAAAACATAAACAACAAACATATTCCCAATTAGAATTTTATAAATGGGATGCATCTTATGTGACTCGAAATGAATCCGGGTCGACTTGGCTCCACTTAAGAAATTTAAATACATTAAATTTAATTAATCTTATTTGAAATGGTTTTCTGTTTTAAATATTTTGTTTAGACAGGAAAATTTAAATTTAATGAATTTTATTTTTTTCATTTAGATACATTATTTCAATTACTAATATAAAATTTATTTAAACATAAAATAATTATTTATAATTCAAAAATATTTGATTCTTTTAGTTGATCTTAGTTCATTTTATTTTCCTATCAAATTTCATAAAAAAATTTCAATTGATAAATTTTTTCCTAATTAACGTCAATTGATTTTTCTTTTTTAATTTTATCTGGTTTAGAAATATTGGAATCCTAAATAAGAATATTCAATCTGTCATTTTTTTTCTCTAATGGTTTCTTTTAATATAATATTTGTCTGTTTCTTACTCTTCACCGTATCAGACTATTTTTGGTTTCGGTTCATTATATATTTATTATTAGTTATGCCTCTTAATATTATTATTCGAATTAAAGTATTTTTTATTGTTTTATCTATATTATTAAAATTTACTTATTAAATAGATTTAATTATCGTATCTCCTCTTACAAGTGACTTACCAAAATATAACCCTTTAAATTTTGATTTGAATCATAGTTATTTAAGTTGATGTGAATCAATATTATTTTACAATGTTCATGACAGGGTTAGTAATTGTTACAAAGACCAAAAAGTATTAATTAAATATTATTTAATAAATTATTAAAGATATTCTATATTTAATTAGGAATCTAAAATATAAATTAAATAATTCATTCCGGGACTTTATATTTAATAATGACTTTATGTTTAATTGGGAAATTATACAGAAAACTTTACTATTTTTACTTATAAATAATTTTGGTATGTTATGAAAAAGAGGTTTTTCAATATTTAATAATTAATAAAAATTTTAAAAATTATCTCGGACTTGGTTTCTAATATATCATTTAGATTTAATAATTTATTTAAGAAAGTTCATGTTTAGTAAGAATGTTTTGGGATGTTATATAGAAAATTTTATTATTTTGCTATAAGTATTTTAGGTATGTTATACCATCACTACTAGAAAATCATTAATTAGAAAATAATTTAAGAGACAAAAATTATTGGTATCTAAATTTGTTTCTATTATTGATAAATAGTTTCTAGATTGATAGATAATTAGTTATACCTAAGTTTTAGATACCAATTTTGTCAATATAACAACTAATTAATTAGCTATACCTAAGTTTTAGTTATCAATTATTTAGATTTTGTCAATATAGCAACTAATTAATTAGGTATACTTAAGTTTTAATTACCAAATATTTAGACTTTAAAGTTGGTATCTAAAACCTTAGTATCTAATTAGATACCAATTTAGAAATCATTTATCAAAAATAGAAACTAACTTAGATACCAATATTTTTTTTAGTCTCTACAATTGTATCTAATTTTTTCAATATAACAACTAATTACTTTTTGTTTCTAAGATCGGTTTTTATTTAATAATTTTCTTGTAGTGAACACTTATTAAACAAATTTAATTATCATATCTAACAATTTAAATCAAAAAATACTAATTGACAATAATTGAAGAATAATTAATTTTTTTATTCAAACAATTTACTTTTTCATAAATATTTTAAATTATCTACAAAATTGAATTATCTTAATGCAATTTCGTGTCGTAACATACTATTAAGATTTTCATTATGGTTTCGTATAAAAAAAGGATCATCAATTAGAATTTGATAACGTGGTGTTGAAAACCAAAATAGTTGAATTGACTTTCTGAGAGAGCAAATGTCAAATAATTTTAGGAATTCAACTGTGAGATGGAGTATATTATTTTTCAAATCCACACGTAACCTAAGCCATTTCCCACGATACGCCCCTATTAACACTATATATATATGCACTACTTATATTTCGTAGATCAGTTTCCAAGTTTTTGCTGCAGTTAAACCATTGACTCGTTATCTTGTTTTGCTTTGGATCGCCATGGAACATAATCTAGCAACAGCAACTGAAGGACAACCTTTGAGATGTAAAGGTATGCCATGACATGATTCATGCAAACAAAATGTTCTAGATGCTCTCTTTTATTACTTTTTCAGACAGTTTTATCAGATGTTTGAAGTTTATTTGTTATGTTTCATATGTATAAATCCTATCTGTTCTTTATCTGCAAACTGCAGCTGCCATTTGCCGCAAGCCAGGGTCTCCACTGAGTATTGAGGAGATCATTGTGGCACCTCCATTGCCTCGTGAAG
>Ga0123342_1009184_pt1 | contig 11979 bp, 3 predicted proteins | sample Turbeawhitnodule_FD_89960 | JGI IMG/M metagenome (GOLD analysis project Ga0123342, IMG submission 89960) | Root nodule microbial communities of legume samples collected from Mexico - Turtle bean Mexico white nodule | ecosystem: Host-associated > Plants > Roots > Nodule | place: Mexico: Nepantla... | reverse complement strand
TCCTGCTTGGGAACCCTCCCAGGGACTTCAGCCCAGTGAAAGGAGCCACCATACCGGCACCGGCACCGGCACGGTTAACGGTCGTCACAGCGGGGGAGGAGATCATTGAAGAAGCCATTTCCTAACTTCTGAATTACTTCTTTCTGCTGCTATATTGCCTAGCTTCTGCTTAAACTGGCTATATATAATAGTGTGATTTGTGGAGTACTAACCCAATGGTGTGAAATGGAAGGGATTGGTTGCTGAGATGTTACAACCGTTGGATTCTATAAGTGATGACATTACAGCATATTGACCACACGAGTGAGGAAAATTTTGAAAGGTAGCCTTATCGTTTGGTACCATGTGGAAGTGACACGTGGAGGAGGCTCCTTTATCTTATCTCTTCCTTGGAAGAACGTAAATGTGTGATGGTGGTGGAGTTGATATTATTTGTGAGTAGTTTGCCCTTTCTTCCCATTCCATATTTGCCTGACATATTATGTGATCATTATTTCTCATGCATGTTTTTTTTACTACTCGTGCATGTAAGAGTTGCCCCTTTATTACAGTAATGTTTTATATTTTAAAGGCGAACTTGTATTGGAAAAATATCAAGAGAACCTTATCAACTGACAGTTTTATCCCTTTTGGTGGGTAGCTAAAAATCATGCTTCATTCACCTTGGAGTCCTTTTAGTAAAACTCAAAATGTTCATTAGAGTATTTGTTAAGATATGTTTGAAAGTAACTGTAGCAAAGATAGGCAAAATGTGTATATGGTGTAGAAGGGTTGGTAGATGATGGGCTTATCATGCTTGGTTGATTAATGGCCAAGCATACATCGAAGATATAATTTGGTCATAACTAATGCACTCGACCAAACAATGTACAACAACCTTACCTTAAAAGTGCATTGCATGAGATAACAGTAATAAAGCACAAATCAAAAAGTCAAGTATTACATAAAAGGTTCAAAGGGTGTGACCCTCATAATTTAATCTAGCAAAATATGATTTTCTGCCAATAACTTCAAATTTTGGTTGTGAAAGTTTATGATTATTACTAAAGAACAGAAATAGTGTTTTAGATGAAATTGGTTTAATAGTTGAAGGGAGAATGTTTCTGGATCTATTTCTTTAGAGCACAACTTGGTCATGTATTGATTTTTCTCATTCGTAGTCCCCACCAAATGAAAAAAATATCTACATGATTTTGCTAACATTGCAACTTGGTTAAGATAAATTATATGCCAAAAATATCAATAGGATAGCACGTACCAATTTACTGACAGAAACCTTATATGAATCCTTCATTTTTGGACAACCAACTTAGATCTCCTTTATTCATTCTTTCCCATTTCAAACCATGTACCAAAATACTCTCTCTCCTCTTAGCGCCACCTTATTCAAGCAAAACCAATGAAATTTGGTAACGGAACCAGCACATGAGCCATCCATTCTATGTAATGAAGCAAATTGAAAATATCTTTTCACTCTACCTTAAAAAACTACAAATTCTAAGTTACACTTCTTATGGCACTAATTCATCTTTAGCCTCTAAAACAATATTATCCTTTATGCATCGATTCCACAGGAATCTGGCAACTCTACTTTATAGGCAATAGTCTTAATTTTCTGCATAACTCTGAATAATGGATCATTAGCTTTCGGGGATAGCTTGGCATTCCTTTAGCAAATCAATCCAGATCAAATCTCCTACTTCGGAAGTTTGCAATCTTCAGTGCTTAGTCATCGAGACACTCACTGTTACGATAAGGTTGTACATAGAATTTTTACAACATATCATCACCAAAGAAATTGACAATAAAAAATATCTAATAAGAGTATTAAAGGCCTATCATGGAGAACATAGTGCATCCCAATAAAAAAGATTGGGTATAAAACAAGATGATGTTCTTTGGGTACATACGATAGCTTAGAAAACACCTTTGGAATGTCTCCTTATAGTGTTCGTTTTGGTAAAGCTTGCATCTACCAGTTCAAATAGATTATAGAATTTTTTTCGGCTGTGAAAGCATGTAAATTATCATTTGATGAAGTTGGAAAAAATAAGATACTTCAATTACAAGACCTAGAAAATATTAAATTGGAAGCATGTTAGAATAAAATTGCAAGAACCTTGTTATTTTAACTGAGTGCTTAAACCAATAAAGTAGGAATCATGTTACAAGTGTGTTTGACATACGTCGAAGGAAAAGAGCAGATCATGCAAGTGCAAGTGCTTTGTCAAACAGATGATAGTAGTATTCTAGAGATGTTCCACTTCGTTTGATAAGGTGTTGATGAACACGAGATAGATCTTAAAGCTAACATAAACATAAATATTATTTTCGTAGCTTAAGTTTCTATTGTAGGGAATGTCTACATCAAGTGTTGCCAAGAGGATCCACACACAAGACAAGTCAACATCAAAATCTTTTGGAGTTTTAGCTAAAGTTGTATTGCACTCCAATTATCCTGACACAAGCATATTTTAACCCTGACCTAGCTATCCATCCAGTACGGTGTGCATTTTACCATAGTTTGGTGCAAAAGGTTAACCTACCGAGGAAGATAAGTATGATTAACTATCAAGGATGTTGCGTGAAGCACATTTAATGTTTCTTAATGTTCAAGCTCAATCGACGATAAAAGAAAAAAAAAATAAGACATTGAAATGAGTTCAAAGCAACTCAACAACCAAAAAAGGGAATGCAACATTTACATTCTTCGAGACTATATAAAGACATGTTTTGAAGAGAAGAAAAAGAAGAACCGATATTTGGAAATGTTGAAACCTTGTTGAAATATTTTTGTACCCTTAAGGCGTTGTAAGAACACAGTTTGAGTTCAATCTTTAGAAAACTAGAATGTCGAAAGACACAAACACTCTCTAGTGAGAAAATATTGTGTGTTGATCATAAAGACAATTTTATTTATTTTGAGCTAAGTTGGCTTTTCCAAAGAATACTTATGTTGAGCCAAAGAGGTGACTTGTTTAAAGAATATTTGGGTTGAACCAATAGTGGCTTGTTGAAAGAATACTTGAGTTAAGTCAGGAGTGACTTGTTGAAAGAATACTTGAGTTAATCCATGAGTGGCTTGTTGAAAGAATACTTGTTTGCACTTCACATCAATAATCTGCTTAGTGGAACTTGATTAGTTGGTCAAGAATTGGACGTTAAAGGAAAGAGATCCGACATGGCAAGAGTGGAGCCACACTTTCAAACTGAAGGAGCTTCTCTCACCATACCACCTACATTCTTGGGAGAAGACTTTGGTGGAAGGTATCTCTGAGCCCCTTCTTAGCGAAATTGGGCTTTCTTCATGGTTAAAGATGCTCTGCGCTCAGTCTTTCAGAATTCGCTCATCCATTTCTTCTCTAGATTTCAATTGTTCTGGCCTCAATCCGCTCATCGTATGTGGAAGCACTTAATGTTTTGAGTGTCTTTCATGAGGCTTGTCCTCTGTACTCAATCCACTAAGTCATTCTTCATACGCTAGGCGGATTGACTCTTTTTGCTCCATCATTGTTTGCTTGTTTTTCAACCTTTTTCTGCAAGATTTCTGCAGATTTCTTCTTTTCTTCATTATCTCTAGGTGAAGTTGGAGTTGGAGAGCTTTTGGCATACTTTTCACTAGTTTTTACACATTTTCTACACTAATTACATGCCTATTGATCTATGAATTTTGTTGTGCAACTTCTTTATTTCCAATTTTCTCTTTGGATATTCTAACCATCTAGAGAATAGAAAAAAGGTTGGATCATTTGATGTTGTGAGTGTGTGTCATTGTTTCGTCCAAAAATTTTTTTTGTTGTTGCATTCTTTAGTGAGTCTTGCTCGTCTAATGAGCCTTGCTCATCTAGTGAATTTTGATCTTCTCTTATTATTTTTGTCTAGACTTGTTCTATAGATGAGTGAGTTTTGTTATACCACAACAAACCTTATGTTTGTTATCATCAAAACATATAGATGCTAATATCATGAGATTGTTGGGATGGGTATTAGATCATCTGCTGACTTAACAAAAACAATTTAATCAAAACTGAAACTGTTATTTTTGACCAATTAACTCCATCCTTTTTGAAAACGAAAGAAGTTCAAGTTTCTAAGAACAAGTTATAGTTGATAGAAAAACATTTTTTCAACTTCTAAAAATCTTAAGTGATTTTAACCAATTGATTCAGTAAATCAACCAGTTAAAATATCCACTTCAATCGTAAAGACTTGAGTTAAGAACATTTTAACAAATTAAAGTATTAATTCAACCCATTAAAATTCTCTTAACATTGTTAACAAGTTCTGAATAGTTTAAAAACAATTGTTGAAGTTTTTTTGCATCAATTAAGCTTGGGAAGAAATACATACAAACGAATTATATCAAAATCAAATGAGACAATCCTAGCTTGCATGTTCATTAGTAGATATTCTTCTTCTATTGTTTTAATTTGAATATCTTCTACAAATGATAACTCAATTGTAGAAGCATGAAAAATTGTATAAATTTTGAAGGAAATGAAAATTATGAGGATGAATCTAAGTGAGGTTAGGCAAACACTTAGTTTCTAGGGTGAGGTTGGGCCAATACTACTAGGAGGAGTCTAGAAATTTTTTTAGCATGAAGACAACTGTAGAGAGAACTTTGAACAAGTAAAAGTGTCTTCCAAATTGGACAACATTTCATTACTCAAATCAAAGTTAAAAAACATGTACAAGAGACTCCTATTTATAGGAGAAAGCCTATCAAATGAGAGTGTGACAAGTGTCTCCACCTTATTGGTGCAAGTCCTCCCCATTGGGAGAGTGACAAGTGACATGCCTTCGTTGGAGTAAAATCCTTTCCATTAAGCAGAGAATGCCTTCATGTCTTCCTTGTCTACATTTCTATTTGCAACCCTATTTTACTATTTTGCACCCTACTCTTTTCTATTTACATCCTACTCTACTTAGGCCTAAAATACAAGGCTAAGAAGAAAAAGACTCTCTAATATCTTCGTTAAAGCACGATCTCTATCTATCTTCTTAGCCAAAAGTTTCAAAACTAAATGATTTTCATCATCAAATATATACACATACTAAGACAATTATAGTCTTTATTCTCAATTATATGAATCTTCAATCTACATGAGAGTTTGAAAACATCAAATATAGCTCAGTGCGATCTTTAATTCCAACATCTTCAAGTATTGTATTACAAAATTTATTTACTCACTAACTACGTTCTTTTTTATCAACAAAGGAACTATAATAAAATATAAAGGCTGGTGTCTATGTTTTTAAAACAAAGAACAAGAAAGGACTAAGATGGTTATATTGTATTTACATATTGTGGCATAAATAGTAGATGACTCTTAATATCTACCTTTCCTAAGTCTTGAAAAACTTTCTTTTTGTATTAGTAAAGCAACCAGAATAAAATATAAAAACACAAAAATGTCTATGTGTTTTTACAACAAACAAGTAACAAGTGACTATACACTATGGCATAAATAGGAAACGACTCTTATTATCCAACTCTCTCATAAATTTCTCGTAAACTTGACAAACTCGTTACATATAGTTTGTTCAATATTGCGTTAACATTTTTATGCGAAAGGCTAATAATGAATTATTTATATTATCAAGACAACTCTTTCTCATATATTTTATAAGTATAAATCAAGTTAAATACATTATATTTTCATCTTCCCCACACCTCTCTCATATATTAATATAATAATTAAATAATTAATTTTAGTTTTAGTTTTCTTTGATTTGAAATCGGTTTCCAAGTATGAAATTGTAAATCAAAATCAAATTGTTGAGTCCTTAAAAAAATCTAATTCATCCACAGCTTTTAGTTTTAGTCAAGTATCGAATTTCTTTTATCAAATTTTTTATTGGTTTTCCATTCTGAAAAGTTCTAACCACCATATGCCACCTACAACATTATCATAAGTGTAGTTTTATATGTAATTACTATATAGTCACGTATCAAAGGAATCAACTTCCTATATTTATAAAATTTTGTAAAATTATCATCCATGTCGGGATCAACTTTTGAGAATGTATCTTTAATATTTTGAAAAGGTGATTCTAAGAAGATGTACTGTTTTTGGATTGTATGAAGAAATACTCTTCTCAAATCCAATTTTTGCAACCTTAAAATTTGAGAAAGAAAAAAACATTTTGGTGGTGAAATGAAAAAGCCTCATGCCAATTTTCTTGGGTAGTTGAAATTGTGTGAATCTAAAGAATTTGAAACCTTGATGATTGAATGATGAGGTAGGTTAGCCTAGGGCCACGTGTGTCACATTCTGAAGAACACTGATATTGATACATGATTGGGGAAGAAGACATTTATATTGGTCTTCATTTTCTCCCTTTCACCCCCTTCTTTTTTCATCAGCACCACAAGTTTTAACTATGCAGCTGAACCAAACACTTATTGTCCAGTGCTTATCTTTCTACCTCTCAACAATAATGACCCCATTTTGGTGCCAGCACATGCCTTGTTGCCCTGTATCATTGTTTTGTTTGGTTAACTCTTGAAAACAAAATAGAAAAGATAGAAGTAAAAGAAAAAATAAGCAGGTAAAATGTGGTATTTGGATGAATATAAATAAAATTAGATTATGTAAAAAAATTCAATTTGTTTAAAGGAGTGAAAGTTTGGTTAATAAATTGTATAAAAGGGCTTTTACAATTAAAATAGTTAATTTTAACCCAAGGAAATTAAACTTTTTATTAAAAAGTAGAACATAAAAAAATCAAGTGTAGCAAACATTTCTATCCCTTTAAGAAAAATAGTTTTGCGAGATTTATGAAAAAAAAAACTTCATTTTCTTAAAAGAAAAAATTCATGTTAGACATTACTATGCAAATTGACATTTTAGTTATGTTGACACCTCACATAACAACAATCATTTGCCATCACACGGAAAAAATATTATTAAAAAGAAAAAAAATACAAAAAAAAATATATGGGAGGACTACATCAAAACCCATATGTTAACAAAATTGATACATAGGCAGATTATATCTATTCATAAAGAATTATAAGAACAGACTAGATGGAAGCCTATTATACCAATGAAATGATTCTCTATGAATAAATCATAAATTAGCCAACTTATCAGCACACATTCCCTTCACGAAAAATATGAGTAATCCTAAACCTGATTTTCCCGCAGCAATTAAGACAAATATTCCACCGATTACGAAGTATCCATGGAATAGTGGTCCTAGCATTAAAACAACACAAATCAAGGTCAAATCACATTCAACACATACATTAGTAAACCCCATCTTTTGAACTTCCTCCATAACATATAGAACTCCATAAAACTCCGCAACCAGAGTAGTCTGAACATCAAGATATACAGAGAAACCACCAATAAACTCTCCTATACTCCCATGGAAAATACCAATAACCACCAATCAAGGTCAAATCACATTCAACCCATACATTAGTAAACCCCATCTTTTGAACTTCCTCCATAGCATATAGAACTCCATAAAACTCCGCAACCAGAGTAGTCTGAACATCAAGATATACAGAGAAACCACCAATAAACTCTCCTATACTCCCATGGAAAATACCACAACAAGTAGCAAAAGCAGGATATCCCCTAGCAGCCTCATCAGTGTTAATTTTAACCCACTCTGGCAAAGGGAACTCCCATCTAACAGGAAGAGGACGAAAAACTTTACCAATATGAGTATTAATACCAAAAAACTTAATGATGCTGAAATCCAACAAATCATTCTTCAATGAAGCTTTAGACGAATTTCCCACGAGACAAGTTAAATCTATAATTACCAAAATAGCCCGAGAAACATCAATCTTATCCTGAAATCTAGCATAATTCATCATACGTTAAATCATCCAAATAGAAAAAGTTATCACAACAAGCTTAAGCAATTTAACCAAAGAACTACCATCATTCTTAATAAAAGAAAGAAGATCTTCCTTATTAGAAAACTGAGGAATAAAAAACATTTTCTTGTTGAGGATGGATGTTGCCCCTTCAAGACAATGTGTTTCATGAAGCCAATTGTGTACATCGCTTTGAAGCTTGTATCTGTATTTGTGGTTGTCCTAGGCATAGATTAGTGGTTGTTTAAAGTGAGCTTTTTGCTTCTGACCCACCTCTTAACCCTTAACCATGTGATAAGAGCAAGCACAATGTTTTCTAAAAATGTTTTTCACATGTTTTACCAAAATACTCTTTACTGCAAAGAAAATGAATATGTTCTTTCTTAAATAAATAGATTCTTTATTAAACTGATGTTTTGTTAAAAGTTTTTGATAACCTTGTTTTGTGCATCAAGAATCTTGACTTAGTCTTCATGCTATAAAAAATGACTATGTTTTATCAGTTCAAATATCTCTAATTATCTTTTTGAAATGAATTTGTTCTTCCTTAAATGAATAAATTCTTTTTAGTCTGGTGCCTGGTTCTTAAGTGCTTTCCACATCTTTATCTTTGCACCAAGAAGCTTAGCTAAGACTCATGTAACTAAACTGCAACCTTTCAAAAACTCTCTTTGCTTTCGAAAATAACTCTATTCATTTTATTTTCAATATGTTCTTTTTATAACTTCTTTAACTGTTTTTTAAAAGTTTGTTATAAAATGTCTCTTATAAAAAGAGAGTTGGTTCTGACTTAAAGTAGTTGTTGAGAAAAAAAGTTTTACAAAAGAGATTGAGTATTTTCAGAGAAAGAGTATGTGTTCTTGAAAGATTTTTTAAAATTATAAACTGTGCTTGTTCTTGCTTGGTTCTAAGGTTTGGTTGGAGGTGTTGTCATAGTGTGTGCAATCTGCTCTACTGGTCTAAGTCAGATTTTTGCATTCTCTTTCCAGGTGTATTCATTTCATCTTTCTTTTTCTTTGTAAAGCGTGATTGTAAGACTCTTCTTGATAGGGTTTCTTGAAGAGTTGTGTCTGCTGAAATAGGGTTTTTCAGCAAGGTGTGCCATGTTCTTATAGGGTTCAAGAACAGTGGTTGTGTAATTATTTTGAATTGTGTTTTTAGTGGATTTCACCTTAAATTAGGTGAGACTAGATGTAGCTCATTTGAGTGAACCAGTATAATCTCTTTGTGTTCAAACTCTCTTCATCTCTGCACTATTTTACCGATTCATTTGTTAGTCTGTCAGAAATTAAATATGTTCTTTCTGGATTTTTTCATACTGTTCTTGATTTATGGAAAATCAATTTGAAGCTTTTGTGAAAACCAATGTGAGCTGTTGAACATAATTGGAGTTCATTGTTCTATGAAAGTTAACTCAATTAATTGACAAGTTTCATTCAAGAGTTTGACTTTGCATTCAAAGATTGTATTTTACTGATTCTGCTCTCACATTTTATTCTGTGGAAATTGATGTGAACGTTGCTAGCTGATTAACTCGCTTAATATCATAAAATGACATAACTGATATAATTGTCTTAATACACTAAGCAGAATAAAAATAAATTTGTTCATTGTTAAATAAATAGATTTTTTTCCTCTGTTTTGCAAAAAGACCGAATTTGTGTGAAAGTTTTAAAAGCTCAATTCACCCCCCTCTTGAACTTTGACACTTTTGAACCCAACAATTGGTATCAAAGCTAGGACTTGTATTTTACTCAAGTTTGTTTGCAATATGTCTGGGTTTAAAGTGCTTTTTGCTGAGGGTTCGTCTATTAATAGACCCCCTATGTTCAGGGGGATGAATTATGCTTTCTGGAAAATTAGAATGAAATTTTTCATGGAATCTATTGACTTTGGTATTTGGGAGGCTGTGGTCGATGGACTTTTTGTACCGATGCAGGTTATCAAGGATGAAACAGTGAAGAAATCAAGGTCTGAATGGATTGTGAGTGAGAGAAGGAAAACTCAATATGATTAAGTAGCAAAGAACATCATAACCTCTGCATTGAGAATGGATGAATTCTTCAGAATATCTCAATGCAACTCTGTTAAGGAAATGTGGGAGGTTTTGGAGGTAACTCATGAGGGAACGGATGATGTGAAGAGATCAAGAAAGCATTCACTCATTCAAGAATATGAGCTTTTCAGGATGCAACCTGAAGAAGCCATTGTTGATGTACAAAAGAGATTTACCCACATTGTAAATCATCTTACTGAATTGAGAAAAGAGTTTGACAAAGAAGAGCTCAAAATAAAGGTGCTGAAATCTCTTGATAGGAGCTGGCAACCCAAAGTAATTGGAATTTCAGAAAGCCGAGACCTGTCAAAGTTGTCCACTACTGCACTGTTTGGAAAATTAATGGAGCATGAGCTGGAGCTCAAAAGGCTTAAAGAGCAAGAAACAATGGAAAGGAAAACTAAGGGACTTGCATTGAAAGCAAGTGTACAGAATGATATCAGTGAGGAGGCAGAAGATGCTGAACATGATGAAACAATAAGTCTACTCACAAAAAGGTTCAACAGATTCCTAAAGAAGAAAGGCAGAGATAGGACTCAACAGAAAAGAAGGTATCCTAAACCGAATGAATCTAATTCTTCTAACTATACTTGCTTTGGTTGTGGTAAAACAGGACATATTAAGATGGATTGTCCAAACAATCACACTAAAGAAAAAACAGCCAGCAAGAAGGTTGAAAGAAGCAAGGGGAGAAGAGCTTACATATCTTGGGAAGAGAATGAAGTGTCATCAACAAGCAACTCTTCAACAGAAAGTGAAGAAACCAATTTGTGTTTCATGATGAAAGATGAAGGATCAATATGTGATTCGGTTAGTGACTTCTCCATGGAATCTGACAATTATGATCAACTGTTGGTTGCTTTCAAAGAAACGCATGATGAGGCAAATAGGTTAGCTGTTATATGCAGTAAATTCCAAAAAGTAAATAATGTACTTGCACCTAAGGTAAAATCTCTTGAGGTAGAACTGCATAAGGCTAAAACTGATATTGTAAGTCTTGAATTGACATGTTTGCATGCTTCCATAAAGACTTATGAAAACTGTAAAAAGCTGGAAAAACAAGTTGAGTATTTGCTGGAAAATTTATCCAATTTCACTAAAGGTAGGGATAATCTTGAGTCTCTTCTAGGTTCACAAAATGTTGTTTTCAACAAAAATGGAATTGGCTATAATCCTGGAAAAGTAAACAATGTTAAAAAGCTTTCAAGTTTTTTTGTTCCAGCAAAAACAAGTTTTTCATCTTTTAATAGTGGCAAAAAGGCATATCATGTTACTTGCTTTTATTGTATGAAATCTGGACATACTTCTAGAATATACATTGCTAGAAAATACCTTATTCCTAAAAGCTTGGACAAATGGCTTCCAAAGGAAAGGTATTAATCACTGCTAGACCCTAGACTAAAAAAGGTACCATGTGTATTGTCTTTGTTTTGTTTTGCAGAAAAGCAGCAAGAGAAATCAGTGGTATTTGGACAGTGGATGTTCAAAACATATGACTGGTGACCTAACTAAGTTCACTAGCTTAAAACTCAAAGCAGAGGGACATGTCACTTATGGGACAATAATCGTGGAAGAATTCTAGGAAGAGGAACTGTTGGAACTGGAAATTCAACCACCATTGAGAATGTGCTTTATGTGGAAGGACTTAGAAATTTTCTTCTAAGTATCAGTCAACTATGTGACAAAGGGTACAAGGTAAACTTCAAGTCAAATGGGTGCACAATCTGACATGATTCCTCTAGTAAGGTGTTGTTTACTAGTAAGAGAGTGAATAACATATATCTCTTTGATATCTTGGAAACTAATTTTCTAAATGAATGTCTTTAGTCTAAAAGTGATGAGTCTTGGCTGTGGCACAGAAGGTTAGCTCACATTCACACTAATCACTTGAATAAATTGAAATCCAAGGATCTTGTTTCTGGTTTGCCTAATATAAAATTTCAGGATAACAGACTCTGTGATGCATGTGTGAAAGGTAAACAAATCAGAACTTCCTTTAAATCAAACACTACAAAAAATCGTGTAAAAAATGACAGTTTTAATATGGCGGTTATTAATAACCGCCACAAATTTCAGTATAATA
>Ga0123342_1009183_pt1 | contig 11984 bp, 9 predicted proteins | sample Turbeawhitnodule_FD_89960 | JGI IMG/M metagenome (GOLD analysis project Ga0123342, IMG submission 89960) | Root nodule microbial communities of legume samples collected from Mexico - Turtle bean Mexico white nodule | ecosystem: Host-associated > Plants > Roots > Nodule | place: Mexico: Nepantla... | reverse complement strand
TACTTTACACCACACATTATTATCTGTGGTATACAAAGTCATTTGCGTCTTGTAAACATTTAAATGCTCGTCTGGGTCGGTCGAGCCGTCATAGAGTTTAATGGCGAGGCCTCTCCATTTGTCCGGAAGTGGTGTGGTGATGATTTCATCTGTAAAAGGATGACCCCTTTTACTTAACTTTCTTTCGACTATTTCAGTTCTAGAAGCAAGATTGGTGTCGGCTGGTGTAGGTATGCGAGAGGCGGTTCGGTCGGCCATATGGGATTGGCCTTCTCGTTCGGGATTATCAACCTGTCGCTGGAGTTGTGCATTCAGCTCTCTCAATAAGGCGATTTCTTCCTCTTGACGGCGTCTATCCTCTTCTTGTTGACGACGGTCTTCCATCCCCTTTTGCCGCAATTCCTCCATCTGAGTTTGGAGGGTTTGAATCATAGTCATTTGTTCTGCCATAGCGTCGTTGTTGTTCCTTGTTGCAACCATTATAGCTTAAAAATTGAAATCTTGCCTCGACCCCACGGTGGGCGCCAATTGTACCTGAGTGGAGAGATGGGGCCCAGGCACGGTCGATTGACGTAGTATAATTGTTGACGTGTCGATCTTCTTCTCCTTCAGTCGGTCGTTCTTTCTTAGTGTCTCCTTTGGTCGAGCGGGGGAGGGTACCTGCGAAGGCACTCCGACGCTCAAGTAAGTATGAGATTCTAAGTGTGATTCAGTAAGTGAATGAAAACGTACCTTTCTCTGGCTTGAGCACAGTATTTATAGGATTGCCTAATGGGTTTTCTATCGTGCTCAGGGTGGTTATGGATAGGTCTTGTCAGTCGTGCTCCGGAATACCCGGAGAACATATCTTCTTTAAACGCGTATTCCCTATTCTTCGGAAGTGTGTCTTAACCACCTTAGCTTGTCACACAAATGCCCTTATATTTATTATGCATTCGGTCAGTCGGCCACGTGTGTTCGTTTGGTGCTACCTGTGCATTTTTAATCCTATTATTGTTCTAATTTGACTTTGCGTTTTAGTCTGACTTCTTTTTTTATTATGCATGCATTTTCGCACTTTGCTGACACTTTTTTTATCTTTTCCAAAAAGTTTATCTTCTCCTGTCCTATAAGACACGGTAACCATTTTTTTACCCAATTTATCTTAAATTAAACATAAAATACTATGCGTAATCAACTACAATTTCTACTTCTGAAAATAAATAAATATGAATATTTTATTCTATTTTTTAAGAACATATTATTTTAACAAAAACAACATATTTTAATCAATTTTTTCTTTGATATACATACTATGTTAAATATTTGTTGTTTATGTTGTATTTTTTTTTTAGTATTTTTATAGTGGAGCAAATGATGTTTAATTTCACTTTGAGTGAAAATGAAGTATTTAATGTTTTGTTTTACAATATGTGAATATTTAATTTAATAATACAATGCATGATGTAGTATTTAAATGTGATTAAGAAGAATGTTAGAGTTAGTAAGAGAAAGTAAAGTATATAAATTAACTAAACATTTTATCTAATTTCAAACATTAAGTTTTTTTTTTTGGTGTTAATCAAGATACAGTGTCCCTTCTTACGTATTTACCACTCCAATGATTTTTACTATTTGAGTATTTGTTCCTATTATAGGGTATCGTGATTGTAACTTGTTAGCCACCATGAATTTGTTTTTTTGTAGTGAAGTAAGGAATGAGTATTTAATTTTGTGACCCTATCACAACGTGTATACGAAGCTATATTAATGTATGAGCACGTGATAAGTGCCACTACACAATGACCACAACAAATCAAATGAAGACAAGTTTTTTGTGTGTGGTGAGTATTTGCCCCAACAAAACCTTCTTATTTGTGACAATAATATATGAAAGACATTTAGTTTATACTGTTGTAAAACTGTATATATTTCCAAACGAACCAAAAAAAAGAGTGCGTTTTTGAAAAAAAAAATGTGCTTTGATTCATGAACTTAATACACTTTTGATTCACGAACTTAATGTGGTTTTGATTCACAAATCTGATTCTTAGGGTTCAGTTTCCTTGTTGCACGATTTGTGGAAATCCTCGTGCAAGTGATCCATTTCTCTTCACTCACGATCTGTGCAAGGGCAAAGCATGAGACTCGGACCTTCGAAGACTTTGTTTTTCTCGGGAGGTTGTGTAGCTGAGACTTGAAGTAGTGCCGTCAATGGCTGAAACGTGGGTTGTGGCAGTTTTGTGACTGTTATTTTTTCTCCGATATAAACAAGGGTTTCCCTCTTCCAGAAACACACCTTCTTTGTCTCTCATCTTCCACAACTCAACGGGCAACTTTTCTTCTTCCTCCTACTTTTTTCACAATTTTCTCTTTCTCTCTCTTCATTGATTATTTTACTTTATTATATTTATTTTTCTTAGTACACTAGGTTTTTATTCTATTAAGAGTAACTTGCTAATTCTGATGATTGAAAATTACTGAGAAGTTCTTGTTATATCCTGGGAACTTATGCAATACACCGCGGATAAATCCTTACAGGCATTGATTACTCACACCTTGGAAAACCAATTTTGTTCATTTTTAAAGCCTAATTTACTACATATATTACACAAATATGGTTTAATTTGAATGGATTGTTGAATATATAAAATGTATTTTAAATTATGTAATTTGAAATACGAATTTATATTTTAAATTAAATCATTTAAAAGAAAAATAAATCGAGATAAACTCGTGATTAGTTAAAAACATTAAAAAATGCATTTAATGCTTATCGAATAAGTTACAATCTGTATAAAATTGTGATTTTCAATGCTTAGAGTATCAAAACCACTTTAATGTTTAGAGTAGTAATTGACCAATATAAAAAAGCTAACCAGTATAAAAACACATAAAAATTGAATTTTGAAAGCTTCAAATACATATAAATAACGGATATATCAAATATTGAAGGTAGAGAAGAAAATTATGGAAATGTAGAAAGTAAATGCAAGTTCTAAATCTTAATTTTTTTTTTTACAGTATTGAAGCCCATCTCTTTTTTTTATTGTTTTTATTTGGAAAAAGTTGATGAAGGATAAACAATTCACCACCATTTCATCTTACAAGTAACAATGTTTCTTTTAGTCCAAATAAGAGAAACTATTACTAGGGCTAAACTGAGATTCTTATCAACAAATTATAAAAAAAACATAAAAACCATGTTTAAATCAACTTATGATATAGTTTCAGAGTGTGTATTATTAGTCTGTATAAAATTTTAATTTCACTTTTGATTCTTTAGTTAATATATTATTTAATTACTAACAAAATATATTAATGTACATTTGAGAATCAATTTCAAACTATATTATTCATATCTTACATTAATTAAATAATATTATTATCATTAAAGAATATATGTTATTTTCTATTAATAGTTGGAATATATATTAAGAGTGGACAAAAATATTTAATTTTAAAAAAATGTGAAAGACTAAATATGTAACAAAAATTGTATAAAAACTAAACTTGGACATTAAACATACGACGCTATTTGTTCTTCAGGTTATGATTTCTAAAATTGTTTTTCTCCCTATAATATTGTGAGAAAAAGACGAATTCTTTAAAAAAAAAAAAATTTATGTTTCAAATCAATATTGTTATTCAAAAATCAATTAATCTTATATGACTAAAACAAAATAAAATAAAAACCTTTTAAACAAGCTTTAAATATTGATTACTCTTATGTACATGTGAACACAAACTCTCTAATTATGACTAAGGAAAATTAGGATACTCATAGCCACACATTGTCTATAAAATTATATAAATGTATAGTATTGAAATAATTAAATTAATTATTGAAATTAAAATATTATATTCATAAAAAAAAATTACTGAAGTTATTCTTTTAGCCTCTTTAAAATTAAAAGTGATCAATGGAGATCATTAAAGTGAAAATACCAATTAAAATTTTTCTAATTTCGTATTACTTGTGTAGTCTACTCGTATATTTTCTTTTACTTATGTTTTGAGTGTTTTAAGGTGACAATTCTCATTTAGATTTACTTTATATAGATTAAAATGAAAAAAGTTTAAATGAGTGGTGATATGAATAATAATATTTTAATTTATATTATTACATTACTTAAATAAGTTATAAGATGGGTGTAACTTTTCAGAAAGTATCAAATATTATTTTTCTTTTAAATTCCATATATAGTTGTCAAAACATATATATATATATATATATATGAATGAGTGTTCTTTTCGTGGACAGGTAACCACTGCTCCCCACCCACACCTTTTACCATCCTTATTTATTCAAACATGTTTTTTTTTTATTTTTATTTGAATATCCACTTTACATAATTTAGAAAACTAATTAATATTAATTTATTAGAAAGATAATAGTTTATAGTAGGGGTGGCAAAGCGGGTCAGCTCCGCATTGACCCACCCCGCGCTTCGCCCACAAAGTTATTGTGGACTAAAATTCCTGACCCATCCTGTATAAGAGCTGGTCTGCGGGTTTGCGGGCCAGTCCGCGTTCTTTTTACTTTTTTTAAATTTTTTTTTTTATATTTTGTTCTTAAAAAATTGTCAATTAAACTTATATATTTGTTACAATCAAACCTTTTTTTCTTCCTTTTCAAACATAGTCAAACATCAAAACATTAAACATTGAGATAAATATCAAATATCATTATTCTTTCACTTTCAAAACATTAAAAATACCTAATTCTAAAACATTAAACATTAATTTAAATACATTAAACATAAACATTATTGACATTCTTCTATTTCAATAACATTGAATCCCGTCTTAGAAGAACTTTCATTCCTTTTTTCATAATGACAATCTTCCTCGTCATCTGCACACATTAAAACATGACAATTTTTTTTTCTTGCGGGTTAGCGGACCGCGGGTTAATGCGGGTTAGCGGGTTGAAAAGGTCAACACATCACCATTTTTTACCAGCGGATCACAGGCCGGTCCACATGCCCACCCGCTTTGCCATCCCTAGTTTATAACATATTTTTTTGGAAGAAATATTATTAAAAGAGTGACGTGGCAACAGCTGAATATAAGACGTGGCAACAGCTGGATATAAGACGTGGCTGAGAAATGAAATATTATTCAGCTTAAAATATAATCTTTGCGTCGTCAATAATATGATTAAAAAAAGTCCAAAAAAATTAGAAAAAAAAGACCTTCAATTATAGAAATATTAAAAGAATTAGTTTAAATATCATAAAAAGTAAATTCTGTAATAGGGGGAAACAAAATTTGATGGGAATTTTAAAATTGAAAGGCAATAATTAAATTCCAATCAGAAAGCAGAAGGTAGTGATGATGGTAAAAGCAAAAAGTCAAGAAGAAAGAGACACTTAATGAACAGAAGTGGAAGAAGAAGAAGAAGAGAAGAGAAGAGGGTTTGGTGTTGTGTTGTGTTGTGTGTGTTGGCGCTTTTCAATTGATTCACCGATCGGAACCGAATGGGGATTCTGTACGCGCTGGTAGGTCGCGGATCGGTGGTGCTGGCGGAGTTCAGCAGCACCACCACCAACGCCAGCGCAATCGCGCGGCAGATTCTCGAGAAGATCCCAGGGAACAACGACACACATGTTTCCTACTCTCAGGATCGCTACATCTTCCACGTTAAACGCACCGATGGACTCACCGTTCTCTGCATGGCCGACGACACTGCCGGCAGTGCGTTTTCCGATCTGTTCACTTCTCCTTCTTTTAATCCTGAATCCATCACTTATTCGCTTTTAATGCTTTTAATTCATTGTTGCAGGGAGACTTCCTTTCGCGTTTCTCGAGGATATTCATCAGAAGTTCGTGCGGACTTACGGACGAGCCGTTCACTCCGCGCAGCCTTACGGAATGAACGACGAGTTCTCTAGGGTTTTGAATCAGCAGATGGAGTACTACTCCAGTGATCCTAACGCCGACAGGATCAATCGGCTCAAAGGTGAAATGTCTCAGGTGTGGTGTTTTTTTCTCTGCGGTTTTTTGAGTAATTGAAATTTTGGAACTAATTGTTCGGCTAGTGTGTGGCTAAACAACCCTAACAATGGTAATTAGTGAGTTAATAGCTGGTGTAATTACATTTTGCATCAATTCCACTCCATTTCATCCTTGTTCAATAATTCAACACTGTCCAAGTTAAATGAACTTGATAGTGGAACATTAAATTTATAATTAATGGAACAGATACATCTAATAATGATTAGTGAGCAGCATTTCTGTTTGATATATGTTCTAAGAGAGTGCTACACTGCACTGCACTTTGACTTTACATTTTATACTTAGGTCTAGTTTGGATAAGCTTCTATGGAAACACTTATAAGAGAATAAACTGGGAAATAAAATTAATCAAACTTCTGCTATTAAGTTAAAATCCTGTTACGCACTTTAGCTTTTGGAGAAGTTTTGATAAGAGAGATTCCGAAAAAGTGAAGGTGTATAAGACTAAAGTTAATTTTACCTTTATAATTTATGAGAGAAGCTGGATTTATTTACCACTTTATTTTCCTTTCCCCTATGTGTTTGTTGAGAAGTTTATCTGAACTGAGGCTTATTTTTTTTTTCACTTGGTTGTTTTGCTCTCATTTTTGTGTTTCTTTTCTTCCGTGTTCTTTAACAGGTACGAAATGTCATGATAGAAAATATTGACAAAGTTTTAGATAGAGGTGATCGGTTGGAGTTACTAGTGGATAAAACTGCTAATATGCAAGGAAATACATTTCGCTTCAGGAAGCAAGCTCGCCGTTTCAGAAGCACTGTCTGGTGGAGAAATGTCAAGCTTACGTATGTTCTCAATCTGAACCTCAGTCTTATTAGCTGAACTTACAACAAAAAACTACTGTCTTTTGAATGAATCTGAAACCTCATCTCCATTCCTGCATGATCAACTGAATTTTCCTAAATGCAGTATATATTCTTGCAATATATATATTCAGTAGAATTTCAGAGGACTCTGATGGAAACCACCTCGGCTTAAACTTAGGTTATTGATTATGTCGGGAACTGGGGGATTGAGGTAGAGGTTTAGGTTGAAACTTGAAGTGTTGGTAAAAACTTGTAAATGCGCTAAAAATAATTCTTGTTAGAAATAATTTCACTTGTAAAAATTTTCTTTTAAGTATAAAAGAAGAAAAAGTATTAGAGAAAGGAAGAGGTAGAATTAAAAAAGGTAGGAGGATAAGAAATCCTCAACAATGACAACAGAGTAGAAAAAAACAGAGACAAATGGAAGCTCCTAAAAACTAGTTAAAGCAGGAGAGTTGTGTAGTCTGCTTGCGCTTGCATACTGATACACTTGAAGAGGTGAAAATGATTTTAACTCATAACAAATGTAGAGGGGAGGATACTCCCTTGAAGATGTGTATTTTCCAATCGAACCTCCAAATTTGCATACACAAGTGCATTGCCACAACATTTTTATGTTCCTTCTTCTTACCAAACCTTTCAAAGTGAATGTATAAAAATTGATCCACATAGAACTAGAAGTCACCCATGCCTCACCAAAATTATCTAAAAGTTCATTCCAAAAACTATTGTACACCCGAGTGAAGGAGAAATAAGTGTGGCAGACTTCAAACTTAGATCTAGCTTCTTTGGTGTTTGAAAATCGCACTTTCTAATAAAAACACGAGTACCATATAACCCTATGGTTATTAATTTGGACATGTTCTAATTATTTCAATGGTTCAAAATTAATTTTATCAAAATCAATTCTAGGCAACTTTATAACAAATGGGCCCTTGGTTGAAGACAGGGAAGGGCCATGTGACGGTGTCTAACTTGCAACATATAAGGTTTCCAAGAAACCAAAAATAGTGCTATCATCAAGGTTTCCAAGAAACCCAGAAATAGTGTTATGATCAAGGTTTCCAAGAAACCCAAAAGTAGTGTTATCATCAAGGTTCCCATATGATATAAAATTATAATTGACAAGCTATATTTGCATGACAAATCCCCCTACATTTGATTGATTTTTATATTATTGAGAGTGCAATTTTTTTTTAAATATAATAAATGTTAAGTTCTTGTGTGGTGAGAGTTCCTTCCATTAAGTAAAATTTGAATTTACCTCAACTAGTTTTAGGATAATTTCCAACAGTAGGCAACAAACTGTTTCATTTGTAGTACAACCTCATCCTAACACCATTACTCAATCTTTAACTATAGTTTTACAATGCTCTGTTTTTGGGTCTTACTGACTAAACAGTTGCATGTTGCAGGGTTGCACTTATTGTCATCCTACTTGTGATAGTTTATGTTGTGCTGGCTTTTGTTTGCCATGGGCCTGCTCTACCATCTTGCTTTTAGTGAAAGATTGGCAAGTGAATTCTATGTGTGCTTCCTTGTCGTCTTCAACTTGCAGAGGTCACTTGTTTATCATCTGCTTTTGATTTGCAGATTCCATTTCTTCAACTTATATTGCTGGGTTGTCCACTTTCGTGCTAGTGAATATCTTGCCATATATTGAAGTGTTTTTGTTTTTGTTTTTCATGAGGTTTGAGGGCAAAAAACTTATTGTAGCATGTCATTTATTGTATTCTCATACCAGCCCAAAGATTTTAATTGATGTATAGTGTTGCAGCTTGAGGGTGTCAATGTGTCATGAATGTTGTCTTGTTCAAGTTGGGGAAGGGTAAGTCTTAAATTCCATTTGTTCCTTCATAGCTCAGTGAAGCGGTATTCTCAAACTTCTCTCTCAGCCCTTGTTCTTTTGTCAAATTGATGCACGTGAACTGCATCAGCTTAATGTATATTGTTTAATTTCTTGGTTTTTTTACTACTGTTGCAAAAGTTTTACGAAATTACCAAAGTGGGGGTGCATTTTCTGGAAATTATGAATTAAGAATTAGTCGTGTAAAGATGACACGAAAATTAAAAGTTTAATTATTTTTTGTTAATTGAATTTGTATCACAATGTCATCATTTTAGTGTAATTATTATTTTTTTACATTTTTTTAAATCATAAATATTAATATATATTATTAATTATTTAATTATTTTTTAAATGAATTAAAATTGTGTATTAATTGTTATTTTATAAATAAAATGTTTATGTTTGTATATGGGTTATAGAAATAAGATCACCTTTCTGTTATAAAATAACCCAATTTATTCGTCTTCCTCTGTTTTTAACCTTGCTAATTCCACAGGCTTCTATAAATCAAGTCGTCTTAATTTTGAAAAAAAGGGTATGTAAAGGTGGACCATGGAATATTTAATTTTTTGGAATATCATTATTTTTGTTCATGATAATTTGGTTATCAGGAGATTGAATTCTCATTTTTATTTTTTATTTTAAAAAAAATGTCTTCAGAATTTAATTTAATTTTTTATTGAATTCTCATTTAATTTTGTCTTCCTTCCGTGGGTCATCGAAATATAATTTCGGAAAAATATAATTCTGAAATCTAATTTCTGATATTTAATTTTACTTTGTCGAGAGTGAATGTAAAAGAAGAAAAAAAAATATAAAATAAAATTATTTTTAAAAACTTTTTTTGAGTAAAAAATATTTTGAAAAATTTAATTAAAAATGAGGAGAATAAATTTTAATGAGAGAGGAAAATTATTAAATTATGCACGGTTAAATTCTTCTTCTTTTCATTGGGATCCGTCTTCAAACTCTTGAGAGATAACTAGCACATAGAGAAAACTTCCCACTTTTCATTTTGTTGTTTCTTTTAACCAAATGTAGGGTGTTTCTTTCTCCAACCCCACATTTTTCTTCTGCACCCCTACATTTAAAATTTTTCCAAAATTAGCTTTGCTATTTTTATTTGAAAAGGTACCATTGATGATTTCCATGCCCGACTTTGTCTTTGTTGGTTGATTGTTGGTGCTGATAGAGGGTGATTTAAGCTGTGCAGAGTAAAGGTGGAGGTGAGATTGTCGTTTTAAAGTGCTGATTGGTTTATGGATGTAAGAACTGAGTTTTCTTGAAGATGGTTGAAAGGTTATGGGGTTTAGAGGTTCCAGGAAATCGGATTCCACAACTATATTACGGATCAAGTAATCCACAAGTGCAAAAATTAAGTACAAAATGGTTAATTTGTAAGTAGAGTTTTATATTTCGGATGAAGGAGGTGTTCTGGAAGCATTTTTTGACTTATGGATTGGTGGATCCACAATGCATTTTGTTTTACTTATTACAGAATGTCTTGTCCATAATCTTAAAAGTTATATTGCGAAATTCCAAATCCGTTGAAAAAATGGAACACCCAATTTGTAAACAAAAAATTAATACTTACCTTATTCTTCGAACGTAGAGTCGTCGCAGACACTACCTAACCACCACCAAGTCGCTGGAAAACAAATCACCTCCACAAAACCACTAATAACACTCAATGCACCGCAACTCCTTGCACTTTATTTACCACGTAGACAACGATTACAAATAAGGAAGAAAGAAAGAGTCATCGTGGTATACTGTGTTGGGTTTTTAAGAAGTACCAAACATATTTTTGTAATTACACATTAATGTAGAGGTGTTGGCAAAAAAATGTAAGGTTGTAAGAAGAAATATCCCTAAATGTATTATGTATGGTATGATCAATCCATCTGAACCGTCCAGTTAAAGTGAATCAAATTTTTTAGGCAGTTTCTTCATGCACCCCTATTTTTCTTCCTGCACTCCCATAATATTTGTAAAGACTAAATTGTCCTTATTATTTTTTAAATTTTCAAAAAGGTCCCTAACAAAATGTATACCTAAAAACCCTAAAAAACTCTCTCCATCATGTTCTTCTTTCACATCCGCAATTCCAAAACGCCAAAACTCCATTCTATTTGCATTCATTATCACTAACCACAACCTTTAGGTATGAATCAACTCTAAAAAATAAACCTCTCAGCTTCTCAAGTGTCCATACAAAATTATGATGACGTTCTGATGCGAGTAATATAAATGCAACACTGAAGGTTATTCCCATTGAGGTAACACCAACAACTTCATACAAGGGCATCCTATACCTATTAGTTTTGTATGTATTGTCCATCATCGATATAATGTTAAAGACATTCAATAGCTTCATTGAATCAGGGTGTGTTGAAAATAAATCTTGCACAACATTCGTCCCTTCCTCAAACCTAGACCAATGGACATACATATCTCGCTAAAGTAACATCATCAATTGTTTCATTTTAGTTTTATCACCTCGTTCTGATTTTCTGTACAAATATCCTGCATTGTAAGCTTGCTTTATTGTGGTCACATTCTTCTCAATGTGCTTTTTCATTATTAGCAAAATATTTATGGGCTTCACTGCACTGTCTGTCATATCCATAAACATTAACTTCTCGCTATATGTGAACCTACCAGCATATGCATGACCAACCAATGTATTTTCCAACTCAAAATTATGAGACCCACAAATTAATTTCAATATCCATCATTCACCATTGTTTACTGGATACCCTAGTAATCTAAAAGGACAATCACATTTCCTAGTTCCACTCTCAGTAACCTGTAAATCCTTCTCATATCGTTTGTATTTACCGCTTATCTCACAACCTAATAATACAAATGTCTTCCTTCATCGTTGGCTAGTTAAAGTATCCGATCTTAATATCATTAACAAAACCAAAGTGAAACGCAACTTTTCTAACCCACATCAAGAACTCATATCTAGGGATGGCAAAGCGGGGCGGGCCGTGCGGACCGGCCCGCGGCCCGCTGGTAAAAAACGCGGGGTGGGCTGACCTTTTCAACCCGCTAACCCGCATTAGCCCGCGGTCCGCGCGGGTCAGCAGCGGGGCAGGTTGACCCGTTAACCCGCAAGAAAAAAAAATGGATGAAAGTTCTTCTAAGGCGACATCCAATGTTATTGAAATGGAAGAATGTCAATAATGTTTATGTTTAATGTTTTTTGAATTAATGTTTATGTTTAATGTTTTGGAATTAGGTATTTTTAATGTTTTGGAAGTGGAAGAATAGTGATATTTGATATTTATCTTAATGTTTAATGTTTTGATGTTTGACTATGTTT
>Ga0123342_1009182_pt1 | contig 11984 bp, 12 predicted proteins | sample Turbeawhitnodule_FD_89960 | JGI IMG/M metagenome (GOLD analysis project Ga0123342, IMG submission 89960) | Root nodule microbial communities of legume samples collected from Mexico - Turtle bean Mexico white nodule | ecosystem: Host-associated > Plants > Roots > Nodule | place: Mexico: Nepantla... | reverse complement strand
ACTTAGGTGTTTTTAGAAAAGGTTGAAAACTGTTTTTCAAATGGTTGAGCTGTCAAAACCAAAACAACCGATTGATTCGTGGAAACAACCGATTGTTTGTTTTGGTACCATAACAGAAAAACTTTTTTATGCTTTGACTGAGCATTAAATGATTTTCTAACTGTTTACGCTCCAGTTTTTAATGTTTTGACCAATCTTTAAATGCAATTAATAGTTTGTTAAGATTTGATAACAAACAACAACTTTGTTTTACAAAAAGAAAAACAGATTTGGGTTTTACAACAACACAAGTTTTGAGTTTTTGAAAAGTTGAGATTGCTTAGAGATTGAGATTGATCAAAGAGTGTGAGCTAGGATTTTCTCTTGTATTGATTTCAGATTCATTCTGTAACAAGTGTAATCCTTGTATCTGTTGAAAGAAACCTCGTGTGTTAGCTGAGAAATGTTATGTGTTCTTGAGGGGATCAAGATCAGCATTCTTAGTGCTGGTGTGTTGACCAAGAGAAGTGTGTGTCTTGAGGGGATCAAGGTCACTTCTTTGGTTGTGTTGTAAGTGATCTAGGTTTGATTGCTTAGTGACGTTCCTCAGTGGTTTCTGAGAAGACTGGATGTAGCTCTGGGTTTAGAGTGAACCAGTATAAACATTTGTGTGCATTCTCTCTATCCTTAATCTCTTTAAATTCAGTTTTAATATTTACAAACTCGTATAAACAACCGATTGTTTTTCTGGTGCTGTTGTTTTTACTTATTGTTTTGGCAAACTGAATTTCTTAGCATTTGTTTCTCGAAGAAATTTCATTCTTGGATTAAAAGTTTGCGAAAACCCTCTTTAAACAATTCCCCCCCCCCCCCCCTCCAGTTTAAAGCCATCAATTCTAACAGTTGTCTCCAGACCAGTTGAGACCTTATACCGGTTGCTTGTATGGTTTCGTTGGAGACCAGGTGGAGGTGCGTGGACACATAGAGCTGAGGACGACCTTCACGAATGGCACAACCTCGCGTATTGCAAACATCAGGTACCTTGTTGTTAACGCTCTATCAGCCTATAATATACTTTTGGGCAGACCTGCTTTGAACAAGATTAGAGTGGTAGCCTCTACGAGGCACATGAAAATGAAGTTGTCTTCCCTCGAGGGTACGATGATCACCATTAAGTCTGACCAGAAAGAGGCTAAGAAGTGTTACGAGAATAGCCTCAGGACGAAGAGAGGAGTGTTCGTTGTTACCACTCAGCCTCCAAGGGAAGAAGGGGTCACTCGCTCAGAGGTCGCCCGAGACAGACGGCCCGAACCTGCCGAAGAGGTGCTAGAGAGGGAGATCGGTGGGAAGATGTTCAAGCTTGGCAAATCCTTAGGCTAAGAGACACAAGATCAGATCGTCGAGGTCATAGCACGACACCCTGATGCTTTTGCATGGACTGCCTCTGACATGCCTGACATAGATCCTAACTTCTTGTGTCATCGTCTCACCATGGACCCCTAGGTTTGACCTGTTTGCCAAAGAAGACGAAAGTTCAACGAGGAGAGGCGTCAGGTCGTCCGAGAAGAGACAGAGAAACTTCTAAAGGCTGGGCACATCAGGGAGATTCAGTACCTTGAGTGGTTGGCGAATGTGGTGCTAGTGAAGAAGGCTAATGGGAAATTGAGGATGTGTGTCGACTTCACAAACCTCAACAAGGCCTGTTCCAAGGACTCCTACCCGCTGCCCAGTATTGACGCTTTGGTGGACAGTGCGTCCGGTTGCAGACTACTCAGCTTCCTGGATGCCTTTTCTGGTTACATCAGATCATGATGCACTCTAGGGAGGAGAGCAAGACAGCGTTCATGATAGACTTGTCTTGTTACTGTTATAAGGTGATGACCTTTAGGCTTAAGAATGCAAGGGCGACGTACCAAAGACTGATGGACAGAGTGTTAGCGCCCATGCTAGGCAGAATGTCCAGGCGTATGTGGATGATATGATAGTCACCTCCTAGCAAAGGGAGCAACATGTAGAAGACCTTGAAGTGCTATTCACCATAATAGTCAAGCACAGGTTGAAGCTGAACCCAGAGAAATGTGTGTTCGAGGTAGAGGCAGGCAAGTTCTTAGGGTTCCTACTCACTGAACATGGGATAGAGGCGAATCCTGAGAAGTGCGCTGCGATAATAACAATGAGGAGCCCGATCTTAGTTAAGGAGGTGCAGCAGTTGACGGGGCACATGGTCGCTTTGTCCAGATTCGTGTCGGTAGGAGGAGATAAGGGGCACCCTTATTTCCAGTGCCTGAAGAGAAACAACAGGTTCGTATGGACCAGAGAGTACGAAGAGGCGTTCTTAAAGCTGAAGGAGTACCTGGCCAGTCCACCAGTGTTGTGCAAGCCGCAGCTAGGTACTCCACTTCGTCTATACTTCACGGTTACAGAAAAGGCGATCAGTTCGGTTCTGCTCCAAGAGTAGGACCAGGTGCAGAAACCAATCTACTTTGTTAGCAAAGTGTTTCAGGGGCCAGAGGTGAGATACCAGGTCATAGAGAAAGCAGCTCTGGCAGTAGTGTTCTCAGCGCGAAGACTTCGCCACTACTTCCAGAGCTTTACCGTAATAATGATAACAAACCTTCCAATTCGCAAGGTCTTACAAAAGCCAGATGTGGCAGGCAGGATGGTGCGATGGGCGGTAGAGCTATCAGAGTTTGATGTGCAGTATGAGCCCAAAGGCCCCATTAAAGGCCAGGTTTATGCTGACTTCGTAGTAGAGCTCTCCCCGGCAACCACGCACCAAGAAGGAGCAGGTTTCAGATGGGTACTCTCTATAAATGGTCCATCCAACCAACAAGGTAGTGGGGTTGGTGTCATCTTGGAAGGGCCAAATGGGTTGCTAATTGAGCAGGCCCTGTGGTTCACTTTCAAGGCCAGTAACAACCCGGCAGAGTATGAGGCCCTGATCGTTGGAATGCTGTTGGCTAAAGATATGGGTGTGAAAGGTTTGTTGGCGAAGAGTGACTCCTAGTTAGTCACAGGTCAGATCATGGGGGAATACTAGGCTAAAGACCCTCAGATGGTCGCATATCTAGAGTACGTCCAGGTTCTGAGGGAGACATTTAAGGTGTTCGAGTTAGTCCACGTACCCAGAGAACAGAATGCCCGAGCTGAATTGCTAGCAAAGCTCGCCAGTTCGGGCAAGGGGAGCAAACAGAGGACCGTCATTAAGGAGACCTTGAGGACACCTCGAACTACCACAGATAATATGGTAGATGTCCAGCAAATCAGCACCTCGGAATGGGTGAGGAGGAGTCATCGATCCTTAAGGCAGGAAACGTTAAAACCACCCAGAATAAGCGTGTACCCAGTTGCTGGGGAAGGGTCGTCGCAGGTTTACCAAGTCGAAACAGAGGAAACTTGGATGACACCCTACCAACGCTATTTGGCTGATGGGATATCCCGCTAGAACCTACAGAGGCAAGAAAAATTTGAGCAAGTACACCTTGATTGACGAAAAGTTATTCAAGCATGGGTTCACCCACCCTATGCTGGTGTGTGTAAGTGGTGAGCAATGCACGCGCATTATGGCAGAGTTGCATGAAGGGATATGCGGTAGCCACTTCGGTGGCCGATCTCTCTCATCAAAGGTCATTCGTGCAGGATATTACTGGCCAACCATGAGGGAAGATTGCTCGGGGTATGCACAGCGGTGCAAGCAGTGCCAACAACACGCTAACTGCCACAAGGTGCCTTCAGAAGAGCTTAGGTCGATCTATAGCCCATGGTCGTTCCATACTTGGGGGATCGACATTCTGGGGCCTTTCCCTATAGCAGTTCAACAGATGAAGTACCTCGTGGCTGCCATAGAATACTTCACAAAGTGGATAGAGGCTGAGCCAGTAGCGGAGATCACAGCCCACAAGATCAACACTTTGTGTGGAAGAACATAGTGTGCCGTTTTGGAATCCCAAAATGGTTGGTGTCTGACAATGGTACCCAGTTTGCAAGCCAACAGTTGGGCAAACTATGTACGGAGTTGGGAATAAAGCAGGTATTCGCATCGGTCGAGTCTGTCAACCGAGTTCTGCTAAGAGGTCTGAAGAGAAGGCTAGATAAAGCCAAAGGGACCTAGGCAGAAGAAGTTCCTAAAATTGTGTGGGCTTACCACACTACTCCCCAGTCCACAACCAGAGAAACACCCTTTAGTTTTGTGTACGGTTCAGACACAATGATTCCAGTAGAAATCCAGGAGAACTCGCCACGTTTCCAGAACTTCGTGGTCGAAGAGTCCAATGAAGAGAGAAAGGTGAACTTGGACCTATTAGACGAAGCAAGGGAGGAAGCAAGGATCAAGATTGAATCCTTGAAGAGAAGGGTTGAATACAAATACAGCTCCAAGCTGAGACCTCGGCAGTTTCAGGTCGTCGACCTGGTGATGCGAAAGGCCCACCTGTACCAGCTAAAGAACAAGTTGTCTCCCAAGTGGACTGGTCCTTTTAGAGTGACAGAGGCCCTTAGAAATGGAGCATACAGGCTCGAGACATTAGAAGGTGGGGTGATCCTTCGTACTTGGAACGCGACCAACCTTAAGTTTTATTTCAGTTAAGTTGTTTGCATTGTACACAGTTTTAGGGGATACTCTTTTTCCCTTATAAGGGCTTTTTAACGAGGTCACCCAATAAAATTTCAATTATTCAGTTAAGAAGTATATTGTGCAGTGCAGTTAACGAACCTCTCCCTTAGATTGATACACCAAGTTCGGGAATAGTATGGTTCCTCAGTTAGCCTCCCTCTTGTGTGAGTCTACCAAGGCTGAGAATAGTATGGTTCAACCGTTAAAAACCTGTCTCTTGACTTCATACAACATGCTTGCGGTTAGTTATTAAAAACCTGTCTCTTGACTTCATACAGCAAGGTTGCGGTTAGTTATTAAAAACCTGTCCCTTGGCTTCATACATCAAGATTGCGATTAGATATTAAAAACTTGTCCCTTGACTTCATACAACAAGGTTGCTGTTAGTTATTAAGACATGTCCCTTGACTTCGTACAACAAGGATGAGGTCAGTTACGAAACGTTCACTTGGGTTAGAAACACCAAGATTAGATATAGTATGGTTCCTCAGTGAGCCTCCCTCTTGCATGGGAACGCCAAGGTCGAACAGTATGGTTCGACATTTAAATCCTCCCTTGCCCCATGGGTGAGGACGAGGTCAGTTACGAACCGTTCACTTGGGTTAGAAACACCAAGATTGGGAATAGTATGGTTCCTCAGTGAGCCTCCCTCTTGTGTGGGAACGCCAAGGTCGAACAATATGGTTTGACAGTTAAATCCTCCCTTGCCCCATGGGCGAGGACGAGGTCAGTTACGAACCATTCACTTGGGTTAGAAACACCAAGACTGGGAATAGTATGGTTCCTCAGTGAGTCTCCCTCCTGCGTGGGAACGCCAAGGTCGAACAGTATAGTTGAATAGTAAATCCTCTCTTGCCCACCTAAAGCAAGGTCGAGGTCGGAAAGTCAACTTCCTCCTTGCTTGTAAGTCAAGGTAAAGGACAGCCTGGCTCACCAATATCACTACTAAGACATCTCCATTGTCCTCAAAGGCAAGGGTGGAATCGTCGGGAAGACCTTTCCCTTATATTGCAAGACGAAGGTCAAAAACAGTAGGAGGAGTTTTTCCTTATCCTTGTACGACAAAGATAAAGTTGGTTAAGGGTTTGCGCACATGTCACCAGTGCCTTAAAGACAATAAAGGTCGAGAGAAGTTAAAGCAGGTGGAGTGAAGCGCGTTACCTAAGGGGTGAATCTATGTCGAAGACGTTGTTAGTCGAAGTTAATGCAAGTAAAGCACTTAAGACAGAAAGATTAAAGAAATGGCAGATGTTCATATATATATATATATATATATATATATATACAAGGTACGAATTGTTCATCAAGAAGTTAAGTTACAAAAAGAAGATACTCTCTAGGCATGAGCTGTCCATCAACAACCCACTTCGTCTTTGCAAATGGGGAAAAATCCACCTCATAATGCACGCAAGAAAACGGAGCCATGGCATCTTGAAACCCCTCGCCATAAGCATCGACGACATCATTGGTGAGCTCTTCTTCTATTTTCTTGAAGAGCTCGACCTTCTGAGCAAGCTCCCCCTCAACTTGGCGCAGTTGGACCTCGCGTTTGGTGGCCCTCTCCTCCAGCTTGGCCATCTTGGCCTGCGCCTCCTCGACCTTCTCCTTCAGGTCAACCACCTCGTTGCAGAGAGGTAAGATCTTCGCCTCAGATTGGAACGCCTCTTGAGACTTCTCAAAAAGAAGCCTCTTGACCTCCTTCTCGGATTGACGAAGGTCGTTTCGCGCTTGGAGATGGTCTTTGATTGGAGGGTTAGTTCCTCCCTCAGTTTTGTTGTCTCAGCCTGTGACTCTTGAGCCTTACTCAGAGCGAGGTTGGACGCGATCAGAAACTCTCCAAAGCATTGCGCCATGCGGGCCTAGAGAAGGTCCTCCCTCAAGCTATCCACCATCTCTCTGTTCTTAAAACACTTGAGAGCTTGTTGGAGGATGGCTGGAAGATCATCGACAGGAGGCGCTTGGAGGGTTGTCCCTAAAGGATGGGGCATGGCCTCCAGATGCAGAGTGCGAAGGCGCCACGATGTCATCCACCTTTGTCTCTTGAAGACGAGGCCCGAGCCGATGTCCTCGTCCTCTGAGCCAGTCTCCACCACCACCCCCTTCTGTTTATCAACAGGGGTTGGTTCAGATGAGTTTGAAGCAAAGGTAGTAGAGGAAGGAAGGGTTGTAGAGGTTGAGATACCCACACCAGCAGCAACAGCCCTGCGTTTGGCAAACAACTCGACTAGTTTCTTCTTCTTCCCCTCATTGAGAACCATCTCTGGACAAGAGGCATAGCATCAGTAAACACACAAGTAAAGAGTACACACAGGATTAACTGGGCACCTTCGAAGGTTTTGAAGAACTGCTGTAACTCTTGAAACAACAATGGAATCGGCAAAGACAATGCAAGCAGTAATGAAGCGGTTGGTGTTCCTTGGCGGGACAGAGCATCAACAATTACAACAGGTCGATTTAAAATTTGATGACTTTTTACGGCAAGTGCACCGTGTTTGTCAGAAGTAATAATTGTCCCTAAGGACGGATATCGATCCCACAAGGAACAATGAATTATCGAGTACAAAATTCACTAAATATAACAACAGAACAATAAAAATAGTTTTGAAGTGATTGTGGTGGCACTGATCAATAAGAAAACAAACAAAGAATTAGTTGCTTCAATTGGAAAAATAGGAATTAGGTTTCATCTCTCCCACTCTCATGTATTTTGATTAGCATGTTAATTGTGAGTTATTTGACTGAAATTGATGCCTGTAGAAAATTCATTTATATTGATCTCTCGCGTATAAAATTCTTAAGAATGTTTCCTAAATATCAATCTCTCGCATACTTATAAAAACAACTTACAAATCACAATCAGACGTTAGTGGCAATTAACATTTCAAGTCTATCTCTAACACTCAAATATGTTAAGTATTGATGTTTAGGTCTGAACCCTAAAAATACATCTCGGTCAGATTTAAGATTCTCAATTTGTCACGGAAAGTTAAAAGTAAAACAACAATACCAATAATCAATTAAGAACTGAATATTGATATATAAGATATCACCTTAATACATAAGAGTTTGAGCATATTACTCCCAATCCAAAAGGGTAGAATTAGCCACGCATACTTCTAGCACCTTTCATTCTCCCAATTGGGTTACAATTCACTCTATGGTGTTTTTCTCTCAATCTGGCACCCTAGGGTTGAACCTCTAACCCTCTATTTATCCTACTTTTCTAGGGTTAGGTGGCTTGCTGTGTCGCACTAATGGGCTAAGTGATAAAACATAAAAAAAAGGCACAATCTTTCTTTGCATCTTTTTTCATTTTAGGACCTTCCAACTTTCCCTTTTTAGCTGAAATTATTCTCCTTTACTCCAAATCTTCAATCGTCCCTAAAAATCTACAATTAACACCAAATTTGGGAATAAAATACTCTTATTCAAATAAATATCATAAAAAATGTAAAAAGGTATAAATTCATAAATTAGAAATTATTTTATATGTAAATTAGCAATAAATCCTCATAAGTGTCTATATTTTAATATGAAATATTACTGAAATTAGACCCTTATCTGCGGGACAGAGCATCGACAATTACAACAGGTCGATATAAAATTTGAAAACCATACCGTTGTAATTTTGCTGTCCACTTCTGTTATCCTGGCATTTGAATTGTCGTGAAAGTAATGTATGCAAACTTTTTTTCTTTGTGAATATTTTGAACTGTTGACCTAGTAAGTACTGATGCCATTTCTTTAATGCTTTTGTTATTGCATACATCTCCCTCACATAAATGGATGACGCTTGGAGTCGTGAACACATCTTTTTGCTAAAGAATGAAAGTGGATGGGTTTTCTGGCTGACCACTTCCCCTACATCCATTGATGACGCATTTGTCTCCACTACAAAGGGTTGACTGAAATTTAGAAGGTGTAGTGTAGGAACCTTTGAATTTTTAATTTTAATTTGGTGAAAGCTTTATCAGCTGTCACAGGCCACATAAATTTCTGTTTATGCGATTCAACCGGTTGTTTTTATCAGCAGTTAATAAAACAACTTAAAACAAATATAAGTGAGATTAGGGAAAGAGAGAATCACACAAACAGATTTATACTGGTTCACTCTTACACCAAGAGCTACATCCAGTCCCCAGAAACCACTGGGTATTTCACTGTGCAATCAACCACATATTACAAACCACACACACCAAAGAAGTGGTCTTAAACCCCTCAAGAACACACACTTCCTTTGGCACTCACAACACACCACAGATCAGAAGACCCTCTAACTCTGTGCAACAACAGTTCTTTACAGAAATACAAATCAAAGAGAGAAAAGGAATGATCACACCTGAAACAGATTCAATTCAAAAATTACACAATAGTCTTATTCCACTCTTAGACAAGTCAAATTAAAGCTTGATGTAAATCTTTGAGAAAAAATTATTTCAAAAGATTAATCTGATATCTTACTACCAGAAGCATAAAACAAATTGTTTTAAACTCCAACAAGGCAATTAAAACATTTAATGAAGGACCCAAATCAGTTTTAAGTCAATTAAAACAGATTTACCAAACTTAACAAATTCTGTTAAGAATTTTCAAAAAACAATCGGTTTAAATGTCGAAACAACCGATTGAATTGGATTGACAGCAAAGTCGACCAATTTCAAGCTTTGTCAAAACCTGTTTCAAAAAACACTAAGTGTGAAACAACCGATTGAAATGATAAAACAACTAGTTATTTTCCAATTCTTTATAAAAACACTTTTTTTCAAAAGGATTTGATTTAAATAAACTTTGGATCCCAACTAAGAGTGAATTTACAAATTCAAACTACCCATAACCCACACACACAATCAACAATAAGCCTTCAAGCAATCCTCACATATTTGGAGACATCAAAGCTCTTGTTCAACAATCTTGTAGTGTAGGACTGTAAATTAAAATATCATAAAAAAACTAGGAAAAATCATCTTAAATAGGGTTGAAGAAGATCATTCATAGCTGGTTGAAATGTAGAGGGCGCATTAGCCAAGTCGAATGGCATGACTAAGAATTCGTAATGCCCATTAGTGGTCCGAAAAGTTGTCTTGTGAGTATTTTTTTTTTGGGTGACTCAAATTTGGTGATACCTTGACCATAAATCAATCTTAGTGAAAACTGTAGCTGAACCTAATTCATCGAGCAATTCATCGATGGTAGGTATTGGAAAGCAATCATGGATAGTGGCTGCATTTAAGGCTCTATAGTCAACACACAAGGGTTGTTGTTGGGTTTAATGAAACCATCTTGCAACATTTCATGAATGAGGTTGGTGATAGTTTCCTTGTGGAAGTGTGGATATCGATATGGTTTAACATTGACCGGAGGGGTGTGTGGGAGAATGGGTATGTGATGGTCATGTGGCATTGGTGGGGGTAAGTCGTGGGGTATTTGAAAAATTGTGTGATGTTGTAGGAGAATGGCTTGTATGGAGAAAGGTAAGAAATAAAATGGTGAAGATGGGTTGTAAGTTGCTTCCTAAAGGGATTGGGGATGATGATGGGCTATCATTTGAGAGTAGGTGAAGGGATGCAATGGAGTTGGTAGAGAGATATTGACAAAACTGGTGGTAGGATGTTTAGGTGGGAGGAGGTGGTTGCGTCTTGTAGAGTGACAAGTTAGTTTTGGTGGTTGAAGGCGATGTTAGGGATGGAGAAATGTGCCTTAATAGGTCTTAGGGTACGCAACCATTCAATACCCAACACTACATTAGCTCCTTCAATGTGTACGAGATAAAAAGGAATGGTAAAAGTTGAAGTTTGTAATGAAATGTCAACCGAAGGACAAATGCCTATGCATTAGATAAAGGCGCCATTGCCGACCATCATGGATAAGGATGGGCTAGGTTTAATGGGTAAGTGGAGGTGGTGAGCAATACGGGGTTGTAATTATATTATGGGAGCTGTCAGAGTCAATAAGAACAGTTACTAGAAGGTTGTGAATTATTCCAGTGAATTTCAGGGTTTGAAGAGATGTATTACCAAATAGGACATGTGGTGATAAATGAAAATGTATGGTTTCTGGACACTTAATAGTGGTGGATGGTTCCTCCAAAGGATCTGGGGGTGGTTTTGGATCATCCAACAGCAACAGGAACCGAGAAGGTGTGCATTTGTATCCCAAGATAAACTTTTCATCGCAATTATAACATAAACCCTGTGCGTGACGCTCTTATAGTTGAGTTGGTGTGAGATGTTTAATGGGTAGGAAATTTGGTGAGTGGTGGTCTAGATTGGTTCTTGTGGTTGATGATTGGAAAGAATTGTTGGTAGGGTTGGAGTTGTGAACTTGAAAAGAGCATGGGATTTTGGGTTTGGAATCATGGTATTTATCTTCAATGAGTTTAGCGAGGCCAATGGCTTGAAATATTGAGTATGGGTTGAGGATGGACAATTCTCTACAAATATTTAGGTGGAGACCCGAGATAAAGCAGTTGAGAATAATATATGGGGTGGGACCCACCGTGCAGTTACAGAGTTTTTCAAAACGTGATTGGTATTCTATTACCGTGGTGAGTTGTTGGAGTTTGAAGAGTGATGCTTGACGCTTGGTGTATGTTGAAAGCCCAAAGTGGAGTTCAAGGGCACGAGTGAAGGATACCCAGTCTGTGGCAAGGTTGTTCTAGTGCAACTATTTAAACCAGTTGACTGCTTCGCCTTTCATGTGAAAAACGACCATAGATATCCTTTGTGTTAGAATATGTGGCCTTAAACGAGAGGGGGGTGAATTGTTTAAAGGGCGTTTTTGAAAACTTTTTCAGCTAGAACAAAATCCTTTGTATGAAACTCAATCAGAAATTCAGTTAGCCAAGATATAAAGCACAAAACAGCAAAGCACCAGAAAAACAATCGGTTGTTTTTTCGAAACAATCGGTTGTTTATACCAGCAAAGCAATAACAACTGAATTTAAATGAGTTTAAGGGAAGAAAGAGATACACAAACAGTTTATACTGGTTCACTCTTAAACCAAGAACTACATCCAGTCCCCAGAATCCACTGGGCAATCCACTAAGCAATCAATACAGATTACACACAAAACCACCAAAGAAGTGACCTTAAACCCTTCAAGAAACACATTTCCTTTGGCATAGCACACACCAAGAATGTTGATCTTGACAACCTCAAGAGCACACAACACTCCTTGGCTACAACACCAGAAATTACAAAGAATTCAAAACGAATTACATTTGTTTACAGAACAAATTGAAATCAATGCAGATGTAATCGTATTCCACTCTCTCTTGAGAAAACCAAAGCTGAAAAGTGAATGTTCAAAACTTGAAAGCAATCTTTCACAACTGAAAAACTCAAATTTGTTTTTCTTGTTTGTTATAAAACATAAACAAACTATTTATAGCTT
>Ga0123342_1009181_pt1 | contig 11985 bp, 4 predicted proteins | sample Turbeawhitnodule_FD_89960 | JGI IMG/M metagenome (GOLD analysis project Ga0123342, IMG submission 89960) | Root nodule microbial communities of legume samples collected from Mexico - Turtle bean Mexico white nodule | ecosystem: Host-associated > Plants > Roots > Nodule | place: Mexico: Nepantla... | reverse complement strand
GTGTGTAAGTTGTTTTTCTGTTGTCAGGTAAGACGACCTTCCTCGGTAAGATGTTCCGAGTAGGCGCTTTGTGTGTAAGTTGTTTTTCTGTTGTCAGGTAAGACGACCTTCCTCGGTAAGATGATCCGAGTAGGCTCTCTGCGTGTAAGTTGATTTTCTGTTATCAGGTAAGATGACCTTCCTCGGTAAGATGATCCGAGTAGGCGTTTTGCGTGTAAGTTGATTTTATGTTTTCAGGTAAGATGCCCTTTCTTGATAAGATGATCTGAGTAGGCACCCTGCGTGTAAGTTGATTTTTTGTTGTCAGGTAAGAGAACCTTCCTCGGTAAGATGATCCAAGTAGGCGCTCTGTGTGTAAGTTGATTTTCTATTGTTAGGTAAGACGACCTTCCTCGATAAGATTATCTGAGTAGGCGTCTTGTGTGTAGGTTGATTTTTTGTTGTCGGGTAAGATGACCTATCTTGGTAAGATGATCCGAGTGGGCGCCCTATGTGTAACTTGATTTTCTGTTGTCAGGTAAGTCGATCTGTCTCGATCAGATTACCCGAGTAGGCACTCTGTGTGTAAATTGGTCATCTTTAGGCAAGTAAGACGACTTATTTTGGTGTCAGTATGGCCATCCGGGTTCAGGCGCTCTGCATATGAGTATTGTCACTATGTTGTTTAAAATGCGTGGTATGTCAACCTGGCTCAGTGCGTGAGCGAGCACCCGAGTTCAGGATTTATGCGAGAAAGTTGGGTAATATGTAGTGGAATCCCCCCACCTATAACTATGATGGTTGAAGGGTGTTTTTCCATACGAGCAACTATCCAAGTTCAAGCACTCTTAGAAATGGATGAACTGTACTTGACGTAGAGTAAGACAGTCAAGCCAAGGAAAGTGTAAATACCCGAGTAAGCACTCAGCACAAAAAAATCGGATGAGATCGAGATATACACCTATATACACCGAGTTTGAGCATTAGCTCGTAGTGCCTATGGGATATAGTTCAACAAAAGGTTAGTTCTTTGTTAAAGATGAACTCTTGTTATCTTTTTTATTCCATGATAAAAACGAGTTAGCTTAAGTGATAAGTTTTCCGCATGTGTAGTTGTTATACTTAAACACGTGTGTGTTAATAGAAGTTGTTGTGCTTAAGCTAGTCGAACTCTATTATGGCATGAATTTGCAAAAAGCATTTATATATGACAAGGTAATTAAAAGATAACAAGTGAATTACTGGTAAATGATAAAGAGTTCGAAGGGTATGAGGAATTAATGTTTACAAATAATTAAGCACTCCGCTCACTCATCCCTTAGTTGCCATCAACCACGGTTTTACCCGGGCCAAGTTTGTGAGGTACACCTATGCAAGTCGAGTGTGAGCATGAGCTTGCCTTAGCTAGGTGTGTGTGTGTGGTTCATTAAAAGGTTAATTCTTTAGGAACCCCAGGGTTTTTCATGCCTAGATTTAGCATTGATTTCTTAATGTATTGTTTTTATTTTTGTTTTGTTGTTTCTATTTATTTATTCTTAATTTCTATTGTTGTTTTTAATTTTTTAAAAAAATCTGTTTTTTTTCAATTTTATTTTTGTCTTCAACTTAAACTTTAGTTATGCTTTCCTTTTAAGGAAATTTGTGGAAGTTATCTAGGAAAAACTGTTGGCTAAAGTGGATGGATTTGATACGCTTAAAGCTTAGCTTTGTAGTCTACAAAGTGTTTGATGTGTGTGTTTAAGTAGATTTTGTTGTATCTTTTTCACTTAGTATTATGATTCAAGACATCTCCAAGAAAACATTTTAAAAACTTGTTATGTTTTTAAATTAGTTGATTTAGGTTTTAATCGGTTAAAATCACTTGAAATGAAGCCTTGTGTCTTTAGTAAAGTATTTTAATAGGTTGATTTATCATATCAATTAACTGAAAATAATACTAAAGTCATTTTAATGATTTAAAAGTCAGATGTCTTTAGTATTGACCTTAAGACTTTAATATTAAATGTTTTTATCTTTTCTGTTTAATGAAATCAACCAGTTATTTTGATAAATAAACCAAGGGTTTTAAGTGGATTTCTTTTGTTAATGGAAAAATATAGTTATTTTAGATAATTATTTAAATATTTTTAACAGATTTATGTTATGTATTTTTGAGTTATTGGAGATTATTTTCATCTTGGATCTTTCTGTTGTGTGAAGAAGGTTTTCCTGAGTTTGTAATTTGCTACTTTCATTCTTTGTAGTAGACTTAGGTGCTTTCGTTTCATTCTTTCTTGTATTTTGTTCTTTGGCAGATCCAGATAGGGTTTCTGGTTTTTCTATTGTATTTGTGAGAGTTTGTTTTTCTTAAAGGGTTCAAGGAACAAAGCTCTTATGAGTAGTTCTTGTGTAATCTTTGATTCTGTGTTTAGTGAATTCTTAGTGGTGTGCTGGGGACTCGATGTAGCTCTTGGTTAAGAGTGAACCAGTATAAATTCTCTGTGTGATTCTCTCTAACTCTATCCTTTTACTGTACTGTTGTTTTCTGGTTTCTGGATAGAATCAATTAAATAAACATAACAATTGGTTTATATTTTATTTTTATGTGTTCTTCTCTTTTTACAATCGATTGAACAATGATTTCAGTTAGTTTATTTTTATGAAATTTTCAATTTGACTTAAACAATTATGAAAATTGTAAAAATTCCTTGAAAACAATTCACCCCTCTTGTTTTTAAGCCACATATTCTAACAAAAATTATAGCTAGAAAATACTTGTTGTATTTGGATTGCTTGGTTATTTCCTTGTTTTTGCATGACTTCATCTTTTGAAAAATCTACACAACACCATTGTTTTGTCTTCATCAAATAGGGGGACATATTTGACTAAAGTGGATGGATTTGATGAGCTCAAAGCTCAACCTTAAAGTCTGCAAATATGTAGATGTGTGTGTGTATGTTTAGGTAGATTTTGCTATATCTTTTTCACCAGGTAGTTGATTTTTATGAAATTTTCAATCTCACTTAAACAATTATGAAAATTGCGAAAATCCCTTGAAAACAATTCACCCCCTCTTGTTTTTAAGCCACATATTCTAATAAAAACTCTAGCTAGAAAATACTTGGTACTTAAGAGTTTCCAATTTTGACCAACCTCTCTTTTTTGAGAGTTTACTTTGTAACTTTCAACACCCTTTATCTAAAAAAAAACATTTTAGAATAGATTGTCTACTGATAGAAACGTCTAAATGTTTTTCATTACATATTTATTCTGATTTTGATTTTTAAATTGGTATGGATTTAAACTAGTTTTCATCTCGAAATTATGCTTCATTTCATTATGATCAACAATACAACTATGAGATGCATTTGTTGATCAAGAGTGATAAAAGGCTTTGAAGAATCCAAATCCATGTGTTTGATGTAAGGCTGAAGTTGCTGCTGTGTTTAGGATAGGATCTAGGTAGTTTATTTGTGTAATTCACTCTTTGTTGAATCTAAAGCTAATGTGTTTTAAAACCTTTTTGAGTTTAAAGTATTTTTCAAACTAAGTGAAAAACAACCTGTTGTTTTGTCGAAAAAACCGATTGTTTTACTCTTAGGTGTTTTTGAAAATGTTGAAAACTGTTTTGGTTGATTGACTTGTTGTCAAACCAAAAACAATCGATTGTTTCGTGATTTCAATCGATTGTTTGTTTGAAAATCCTAACAAAATTTTGTTTTGTTAGTTGAGTATGCTTTAAATGATTTTCAACTAAATACGCTCCTCTATTAAATGCTTTGACCAATCTTTGAAAGCTATAAATAATTTGTTTATGTTTTATAACAAAAAGAGAAAAACAGATTTGAGTTTTTCAGTTGTGAAAGATTGCTTTCAAGTTTTGAACATTCACATTCAACTTTGGTTTTTCTCAAGAGAGAGTGGAATAGGATTACATTTGTATTGATTTCAGATTGTTCTGTAAACAAGTGTAATTTGTTCTGAATACTTTGTAAATTCTGGTGTTGTTGCCAAGGAGTGTTGTGTGCTCTTGAGGTTGTCAAGATCAACATTCTTGGTGTGTGCTGTGCCAAAGGAAGTGTGTTTCTTGAAGGGTTCAAGGTCACTTCTTTGGTGGTTTTGTGTGTGTAATCTGTATTGATTGCTTAGTGGATTGCCCAGTGGCTTCTGGGGACTGGATGCAGCTCTTGGTTTAAGAGTGAACCAGTATAAACTGTTTGTGTATCTCTTTCTTCCCTTAAACTCATTTAAATTCAGTTGTTATTGATTTGCTGGTATAAACAACCGATTGTTTTTTGGGTACTTTTCTGTTTTGTGCTTTATATCTTGGCTAACTGAATTTCTGATTGAGTTTCATACAAAGGATTTTGTTCTAGCTGAAAAAGTTTTCAAAAACCCCTCTTAAACAATTCACCGCCCCTCTCGTTTAAGGCCATATATTCTAACAGCATTGTGAGTGATATTTGCAACAATCTTTACAGTTTTATGAGCACCCTTTGCAGCACATTAAGCCCTACTTCCAACAACCACTGCAATCTTTTGAGCCATATTCCTAATAGTTTTATGAGCCAACTTTTCAGCAGCCTTATGAGCTATATCATTCTCATGAGCCATATTGTCAGCAGTACCCTTATGATGAATATGAGCAAAGTCAATCACCCTTTCAACGTATTTTGCAATATGACATTACTCCTAATTTTGAAAGAAACATATTTAGAGGAGCGAGTGAGACAATTAATGTTAAATACAATAAAATCTCAAAGGTTGGTCAATTGGCTAGACAGGCTGAAGATATTGCTAAGCAAAGGTTGGATTCACTTCATGATCCTAATTCAGATTTAGCAAAATTTTCAGAATTCGATACAAGCTATATTTATGATTTTGATATATGTGTTGAGATTAATTCTGCTATGCCTCCTATTTTTATTTCACTTGCAGGTACAAATTCTCTTCTAGGTATAAACCTTCTTTCAGGAACAAATCCTTTACCATATGAGGAGACTACTACAATTGTTGAAAAAATGTATTGCTTTGAGAGTGTTGATGATACTTTCACTTATATCTCATGTACTGGTAAAATATGTGTTGATATAGACACTTGTATTACTACACCAGTATCATTTAACAAACCAAAGTGTATAGACATAACCATAGCTACTATTTTTTATACTGACCCAATTGATTTGCAGGTTGATGAGATCTTAGGACCATTACCATCTACTACCCAACTACCACTGATGGGGATAAAACCACTTTTTAATCAAAAGGCACTAGACACTATGAAACATTTTGTTAAGGATCATTGTGCATATCATATTGACACTAAGGATGAAAATGTGTTTGAGTTTCTTGGAAATTTTAATTTTTCTAATCCAACTAATTGTATAGATGCTGAGATAGATGCGTTTATATCGTCTAATTATTGTTATAATAGTTGCAGGGCAGATTTTGATACACTAGAGATCATTGTTCCAAAATGATTAGGCTCAACTAAGGTAGCTACAGACACATCTAGTTGAACAAATTTGAAAGATATTGAAGTCTCTTTAGGCACTTAACATCCTCCTGCGCAACCAACACCACCTACTGACCCACTTCTCACTCCATCTTCCCCCAGCTAGATCGTCTACCATTTCTAGACAATCTAGTCAAAGCTCCCACCACCATCCCACCCAAACTAAACCATCTTCACTACCACCTAAGAATAACCTTAAATACTCATATTCCATCAACACCAAACCACCATTCGACCCTTTAGGACACATTCCCACATCGCCACCGCTAACGACCCCATATTAGAAAAACCCATTAGACCGTCTATAATGTATAAGCCTATCTTTCCCATCTATTCATCACACACTACCACCCATTCATGGAACCATCTCTACCCTCCTTACATTCATCCCCTCACCATTTCAATCTCACCTTGATGTACAAATGCTGTCAAACCAATTCAATCGGTTGTTTCGACAAAATAACCGACTGTTTTTTTAGCTGCCTTAACAAAATTCTGTTAAGTTTGTTAAATATGCTTTAACTGATTTGAAACTGATTTGGATTTTATAATAAATGTTTTCAACTGCTAATTGGAGTATAAATGTTTTGTTATACGCTCCTAGTAAATCACTTACAAGATCAGTTTTTTAAATCAAGTTTTCTCCAAGATTGCTTAAGGCTTTGGATATTTCTCTAAGAGTGAAGTAGGACTTGCTGTGTACTTTGATTTGATTTGTATCAGGTGTGATCAATCCTATTTCTTCTTGATTTTTAATTTTGTAAAGTATTGGTGTTCATAGAGTCAGAGGGTGTTCTGATCTGTGGTGTGTTTGAGTGTGCCAAAGGAAGTGTGTGTTCTTGAGGGGATCAAGATCACTTCTTTGGTGGTTGTGTGTTTGTAATCTGGTTTTTGATTACTTAGTGGATACCCAGAGGTTTCTAGGAACTGGATGTAGCTTTTGGTATAAGAGTGAACCAGTATAAAATTGCTTGTGTGTTTCTTTCTCTCCCTTAACTCTTGTATATATGTTTTTAGTTGTTTTTACGCTTTGCTAATAGAAACAATCGGTTGAATCGCAGAAACAAACGGTTGAATTTCTGGAATTCAACTAAAATTGTTTTCTGTCTTGTATTCTTTGATTCCTTTGGCTATGATTCTTCTTTGACTTTCTTCATACCTTCAAAACTTTTGAAAAATATTTGAAAACAATTCACCCCCCTCTTGTTTAAGGCCTACAATTCTAACAGTCTACCTTCATGATAATCCACTTGTGAGCTCCCTTGAGCCTATAGGCTTTTTCTTGTTTTTTAACCCTCATAATAAGCCTAAAATAGTAAAACCATGTTTGTAACTACCTTAGAAGGTAAAAAGAGCTTTGAAATTATTTTTGGAAAAGGTTCTTGAATAAGTGTGGGGGTGTACCACATTTCATAACTTACATTCTTAGTACTGAAAAAATAGAAAAAGAAAAAAAATAACAAAAACATAAAAGCAAATAAAGAACATAACAGTGGACTGTGGTTAGATTGTCTAATGCATGAGAAAATCAATAAAAAATGATATCTTTAAATAAAGAAAGGAGTTAAATTGTCATAATACTTACATTTGGTTTTAGCCACAATTGGTCCTTTGTTTTCTATGGTTTTAAGTCTCTTTTACCCATTTTACATGCATTTACCTTGGCTCCATTACATCCCTTATGAATTCCTTTTAATCTTTGATTACAAGTTTTTCAATTGCTGTGAATATTAGAGTGTTGCTAATCATATGATAGTGTTTGTTTGAATGAGTGCTGGTGTAAATACAAACCTAAACACTTTAAAGTTAGAAAGCGTCTAGCGAAAGTTCTGTAATTCTTGATTCATCCTTTGATTTCAATTACTTGCTTATGTGTTAATATATAGGAATTTCCAATCACATTTGTCTAGATTATTTGATTTCTTGAAATTATATCGTGCTTGCTATTATGCATTTTTAGGATCTGCTATGATTTTTATCATTTGATCACACTATATTCCTTTTATCTATTATGAGTGTATAAAGTGCTTTTCCCGTGATCTCTGTATAAAAAGACAAGCAATGTCAGTCAATTACATGATAAAGTCCAAAATATTAAGCAATGTTTAGAGTCTTACCCATGAACAAGACATGAGGATCCTCAATAAGGGGCACATTGAGGAATCTCATGTTGTTAATTGGGTGAGGAAGACCTTTTATTATTTCAACATCTACTCGCTCTCTGGGAGAGAGCATATACTTGCCTTAGGACATGAACTTGTCTGATATTTACCAATATAAGGAGAATCTAAGGGTAAAATTTGGATAGAAAAAATTTGCTTTTGTGGAGTGCATTTTAACTTGAAAACTATATTAAGTATAAGCAATAAAAAGAGGGCCATGTTGGATTCCATTAAGCGAAACCCAATCGACCTCTACGTCATGTTTGAGTTGTTAAAAATACATAAAAGTGTTTATGATTGGTCGTATTTGAAGGTAGGTGCATAGTACCTGAAAGGCCTTCAAGAAGGCCCAACTATTGAAATGTAACTGATTTGGTGCCACATTTATGGTAGTCAACACACGACACTAAAAAAGTTAAAGAGAAAAAACAATATCGAGTTCTTTGAAAAAGTACTCATAGACATATGTGAAGTCCTCAATATTAGGCTAAGGCTTCATGAAAACTTTGTCACCCTTAACGTAAGGCTTAGCCGCAATAAACTCGGCCATTACATTAGAATATACGCTAAAGAAGGATATAAACTCCTTCACCTTATCCCTCGAGGTAAACTCAGAGGAATAAGAGGCAACCTCGTTAATTACCCAAGACTACTTGGGATCGAAGATCGAAAGGAACTTGTCTTTCTTTACCTTCTTGGCTAAGCTTGGCCCAGAGGTCTCCTCAACATCTTGGGAATGGGCTTTTCACCTAATAGAAGTGACACTACCCTTGTTCCTCCCTAATGCGACTACAACCACCACTGTGACAATCATTGTTGTCGCGGTAAGGATGACTTCAAGAATAATTTCTTCTAAGACATTCCCTTCGACAAAGAACGAGTCGGTATGACTCGTGGAGAGATCTTCTCCCATGGGACAATCTCTCTGCTCATAAGAAGGTTAATCCTAGAGGAGGAAAGATTATTAGAAGAAGAGGAAACGAAAGAAGTAGACATACCTAAACAAGAACAAACAACAAAGGTAGGGAAGAAGAAAGTAAAGGCACAAGATGAAGAACAAAAGCAATATCACATGCATGGACCAATAAAAGTAAGTAAAAGAAGAGGACATCATGTTCTGTGATTGATTTTTATAAGTTTTGTAAATGTTTTATTCAAAAACCCTAACGTTCAAAACGTTATGATGGAAGAGACAAGCACCAAAAACAAAGTGTCATGTTGGTATAGGGCAATGTGTCCTTCATGACAAATTTTTGGTGAAACATCAACCGCCAAACTCACATGGCACCTCAAAACCATATAACTCATCATTAGACATAAAAATCCTCATTAATGTTCTTGGGGTTTTATTCTCCTCATTATGACATGTCATTATTATTATTTTAATTACTATTTAGTGACAATAATTACCAACTTAATTGCACTTTAATTATCTTAAGCCCAGACCATTGAGCTAGATAAACTTGGACCAATGAACTATATAAACAGTCGCAAAGTCCGACCTATGACTAGTTGTAGAAATACGAGCCACCTCTAAGGGCTCAACAAAGATGTAAATGAAGCTAAAAATTAAAATAAAAGCTTAATTACCTTAAAATTGGGTTGTTGAGCTTGCAGGCTTGTGTATTGTACCAAAGGATATTGAGTAGATAATACCCACCTGAGATAGTAGGAATAACCACATGTGAAATCTGCAGAACACGAATATATTGGAAATAATTGACTTTTTTTGCCACTAGAATTGGTTTGATATCCAATAATGGATATGGGTTACAGGCATATTTTCGCAAATCCAAAATTCTTTAAATACCACCTCAAAAAGTATTCATAAAAATTAATATACTTTTACTGAATTATCCTTTACATATCTCTATATTTATACTCAATTATCCTTTATACTTTTATTGACTTTAGCATCATAGAGTATTTATTTGATCTTCAGTCAGTTAAGTTTTCATCATCAAAATTCAGCAACTCTTTACATAAAAGATTAATTAGCTCGTATAGTTTTAATTTCCACCTCAAATAATTCTAACTCATCCTCTTTTAAACAATATATTATAATTTATAATAATATTATAAATTTACCATATATTAATTAAAAAATATAATTATTATAAATTTATAATTAATGATATTATATCAAAAATATTTTAAAAATACGGTTTAGTAATTGTGTATCTCGTAGTCTTAAAGAGTATTCTAGAATTATTTTTCTGATAAATGGAAACTCTCTTATGCGTGTCATCTACTCAAAGTTAGATCCTAATTTCTTATACGTGAGACACGTGCCTCTCTTCACCTCTGTATTAAATAAATTAATTTTCTTCCAAACATAACAACCATAACTCAGTTTCTGGCAGACAGAGAAACCGATCAAAGTTTCACCTCAGTCTTATCCAATTTAGGGTTTCGGCTTTTTACCCTAATTTTCACGTATCGAAACCTCAAATTTAGGATCAGGTAACCTCTGATCATCCTTTTTAAGATTTCGTTTCTCTTCCTAGCTAATTTTAGGGTTCGATTTTTTGCTTTATCATCCATCGTCTAAGTTTGCTAAATTTTTACTCCGTATTTTTGTTTTTCATATATCTTACATCTTCTGTGGATTTGGTTTTGATATAGTCTTGATCAGATCTTTCAGTTAGAAATCTTGTGTTTCTTATTAGTGAAAAGGTGTTTTTTTAATTCAATTTTTTTTGCTGTTGATTTTGGTGTAAAATGATGTTTGAGGCATGGTATTTTTATTCTGTGATGATTTTCGACTGTGTGGTTCCTAGATCGTCACTACTCGAGCAAAATCTGAAATCTAGGAAGGGATTTTTATTGGTGCTATTTAGATCTTGTGGATTTTTCTTCTTCTAAAAATAGTGTTTTAAATTGCCGTGTAGGTTAAACTAATTGTGTTTTTTTAATAGCTTTTATTTTAAACCATTTAGTGTAATTAGTTTGGAGCTTTATTTTGATAGAGCTCAGAAATTTTTTAATATTTGGAAATGGTCATTGATGTAATTTTCTGTAGCTTGTTGGGTTGAAGATTTTTTTTGACGTGACGGAGATTATTAATGACAGGGATTTTGCTTTTGTACTTACTTTTGTGAACTGTGCTATTACGGTAATTCAATTTGGCTAACATGTTGATTGCATTGTCAGATCTGAGCAATCTGGTTGGTGGAACCTTTGGTCATAGAGAGTCAAGTTTTATGTCTGAATTAGACGCTCAAATTCCCACTGCCTTCGGTATGTTGTGACTTCTTGCAAATGTTTTAGTCTGAGCATGAATTATCTTGTTCATTATGTGTGATATTTCTTAAGGGGATAATTATCAATTCATTATACATTTGTGATTAGCATTATATATGTACTTGCAGAAACAGGACATCTATTGTTGAACTTCACAATTCTATGTTATAGGCTCTAACTTCTATGGCTTGCCTATGTCTCACCATTGTAATTTTATAAGTGATCGTCTTAAGAGTCTAACTAAATATGTATCTGTTCACTTTTCCATTTAATTCTAGAAGTTATATTGCTTCTAATATACAGTTCAGGGCATTTTTGTCTGCTAACTGGGTGATGCTCATTTGTATTCCCTGAGAGTGGAATTTGGCATTTCCTTTCAATTTCGAGTCTTATTAGGAGCATGTTATAAGACTGTTGTCCTGTAAATTCAGACATCTTATAGTTTGCTGACGGTTGGTTTATGGTGAATTTTATATTAAGCTTTTCAAATTTTGAGCTTTATCAGGGACATGTTATTTTCATTATAAATTTGATCATTTTCCATGGTTGAAGACTGTTGTCCTCTAAATTCAGACAATCTTTTAGTTTGCTGGTGAATTTTATATTCAGCTTTTCTAACTTGATATATCATTTGTGAAAGTTGTGTTATTACTCACGCATGCTCTCACTGTTGTCATTATTGTATATACCATGAGGACCTGTCACTATTGCATGTATATGAGGACGTGTCACTATTGTATATATACTATGAGGAGTTGTCACTATTGTATATATACTATGGGGACTTGTCACTATTGTATGTACTATGAGGAGTGCGTAGATACTGTGATTATGTCAATTAGGGTTAGAGGTTAAATCTAATCAATGATGTGTTTTCTGTCTGCCCTCAATATATAGATCCTTTTGCTGAGGCAAATGCTGATGACTCGGGTGCTGGGTCAAAGGAGTATGTGCATATTCGCGTACAGCAGCGAAATGGTAGAAAAAGCCTGACAACTGTTCAGGGATTGAAAAAAGAATTCAGCTATAACAAGATACTTAAAGACGTTAAGAAAGAGTTCTGTTGCAATGGCACAGTTGTTCAGGACCCAGAACTAGGACAGGTC
>Ga0123342_1009180_pt1 | contig 11985 bp, 8 predicted proteins | sample Turbeawhitnodule_FD_89960 | JGI IMG/M metagenome (GOLD analysis project Ga0123342, IMG submission 89960) | Root nodule microbial communities of legume samples collected from Mexico - Turtle bean Mexico white nodule | ecosystem: Host-associated > Plants > Roots > Nodule | place: Mexico: Nepantla... | reverse complement strand
TTTTTTGTTTTTTTTTTTTTTTTTTTTTTTTTTTTTTTTTTTTTATAAAAGAAAGAACTAACTAGTATTATTTAAAAAGGCTTGAGTATCTAAACTTAAAAATTATAATAAAAAGAATTTGATGCGCACAAGAATAATACGCTTAATTGATTGAATTTTCTATTCACCAACAATTATTGACAAACTCCTTTTTATTTTCTAACTAAAGTGATTCAAGTTTATTTAATTCATTTCTCTAGTAATTTAGTTCCTTTGCAACAATTTATTTGAAAGATTTGAAAGTTTATTTATCAAAAATATTTGAAAGTTTATTTATCAAAAATATTTGTGGAGTTAGAAAGTTTGTAAAAAAATATTTCTTAACTTGGAATGATTTTACTTTGACATCGTATTGGATGATTTGAACCATATTTATTGTTGGAGATTAAAAATAAACATTGTTATTTTCAACTTTTAAAATGATATCTCCCTTCTCATTATATATACATAGGGATTTGCATTCCATAACGTAATCCTTTTACTTGGAATTTCTCACAGACAAAAAACAAACTAATGAAATTCTCATTAATAATAGTAATATTATAATAATTATAGTAATAATAAATTATAGTAAATTGTAATAAAATAATAATCATAATATTTATCTACGATGAGAATAAGGGAGCAACACCTACTCGATAATATATATATAATATGTGATGTGTAGTGGAGATCACATTATAACGGTCTAAACTAAATCTCTTTTCTCACCGATCATAAGAAAAAAAAGAAGCTAAGAATGAAATTCGCTTCGTTCTTTCTTGTTTTCTTTATCTTTATCTTTCTCTTCCAAAGTTCAAATAGTTCCGATCTTATCTCTGAATCTTGCAAGGAGGCCTCGAAGAATGATGCAAATTTGAGGTATGATTTCTGTGTTGCATCCCTTAAAGATGCCTCCTCCAAGTTTCAACCAGCAGCCACCAACCTCAAGGGTCTTCTGGATATTTCAATTCAACTTACCAAGTCCAACGGAACCAACACGGTTTCCATGATTTCAAAGTTCTTGAAGGACAAAAGTTTTGATAAATACGCAAAGGTTTGTTTACAAGATTGCTATGATCTTTACTCGGATTCTCTTTCGGATTTAGATGATGCTGTGGTTGCTTTCAAGCAGAAGGATTTTGACACGGCTGCTACAAAGCTGAGTGCTTCCTTGGATAACTCTGTTACCTGTGAAGTTCAATTCAAGGATAAGAAAGGTGAAAAGTCTCCTTTAACAAAGGAAAATAAAGTCTATTTCCAACTCAATGTAATATCTCTGGCCTTCATCCAAATGCTTCGTCAACATTCTTGATCAAACTTAAAGCATGTATTTGTCTCATCAAACTAATATTATCATCTTTCTATGCAAAATTCTTTATATGTCGTAATCATGTATTGAGATTGAAATTATAACGTGTAAAGTTCTTCCTATGGCAGAAAGCCCTGAACTACTGAAGTTCTTCCCCTCATTTTGCATCCAAAATATTATTTTATTCATTCTCTTTTTTAGTTTGCTGGTTTAGGTTGATGTAAGTTTTGATTCTTTCTATTTTTGTTATGTGATTAATAAAATGAATAAAGTTTGTTTGATACTTTTATTTTCTATACTACATATTAACGAATTAGTTAATTACTTTTGTTTGAAAATAATAAATTTTAAAAATTTAATATAAATTAAGATAATATTTTTTTTGTCATTTAAAAATGAACAAAATACAATATTTACTTTTTCTTTTAAGTACAAACTAATATTTATTTTTTCATTAAGAATTAAATTTACTCATTTTAAATATTCAAATTTAAATGAGATATTAACATTAGAAAGTGGTAATCAATTAAATTTTTAAATTAATAAATCTCTCACAGTTTAATTCATTATTATGATTTATAGGAAAGAAATAAAATAGCTAAATAAAATGACAAATATTGTCAAAGTGACTCAAGCCTATAAAATTGAGATCTAAGCCAAAAGAAAATTAACTTAGTTCATGAAATTTTACTGAACAAATTCAGGATTAATCCTAAAAACTATAAGTGAAATTTGCTTAGCGTAAGGAAATTCGACTGAGTTGAGGCTAATAGCACCTCAAACTCTGCACATAAATTCATTTAAGCGTAAGTAAAAATATTGAATAGATTTGAGATCAAGAACACCCTCAAATAAGCCATTTTAATATACTTGGTGCAGGAAAAATACGTTGAGCAGATTTGAGATGTGCTGAGCAAATTAGGTTTGCTTATAAACCTAAAGCTCGGATGCTGAGCAAATATGGGTAAAAAGCATTCCAAAATTCGTGGCTCAATCCACTTTTACTTGTGTTGAGCAGATTTGACCGAACATGTAATCTAATATCTAATTTAAACAAAAAATCTAATATTTCTAATAGTTCATATTCATTCTCAAGACCCATTCAAAGTTAATTCAATTAATACAAGCATTCAATGTAGAAATCCAACTAAAAAATAATATAATACCGCCATATTTAGATCAAAACTTCCTCCACCTATCAAACCAAAATCAAATCTTAGTTTATCTAGTTTTCCACTCTAATTTGCATAATCCTGGTTTATAGGCTAATTTCTTATCTATATCAGTTATTCTAAAATTCTATCAAACATACAAGTAGTTTCCTTTATCTAAATTGTTTCTCTTTAAAGAAATTTGTAAAACCAAACAGTTAGGTTACTCCAAAATCTAAGAACCTAAAGCTAAGTTAGCCAAACATAACATATTTCAGCATGTGATATAACAAGTTGAGATTATCACTTTTTTCAATTGACCCCATCAAGATTGATGATAAAAATATAGTAAAAATTAAATAACAAGAAATCTTTAAAAATTTACTGTTTGAAAATCTATTTAACTTTTGCAATGAGTTACGGTCAGATTATAAAATAAATGAGATTTGTAGTAAAAAAGTGAAAGAAAAAGAGACGAGAGGTTGTGAAAATAGAGAGATTGAAAAAACGGGCTATGCAAATGAGTTATTACAAACACAAATAAGTTTTTGAATATCATACTTCAAATAAAATAAAAAAATTATAATTGAGTCGGCTGGTTTCTGAAAAACAACAAATTAGTATTTGCATGCATTTTTTTCATATCTTACAAGATGGTTATTGAATATTTTAAGTGTGATTCTTGAAGATACTAGGTTTTTGTTATAATAGAAGTCGAGGAAACATAATTTTAGTGTGAATTGTTACCTTCAATTGTTTTTTATACTTTATCTGAAATTACTATAACAAAATATCAAATAACATTTTCAGTGTATCCACGGTATAAATAAATATATTACACTTTTTTTAATTAAATCATTATATTTTAAAATAAAATAAGTAATATTTTTCGTAACTAGTAAAATATACTAATTACATGCATTTAAATATTAAAATTAATATATATATATATATAATAACTAAATTTAATTTTTTAAGTATACTTAACATTTTATTAACTAAATTCATTCATTGAATTAACTAGTTTTAAAAAAGTAAATTACATTATAATTATAATTTTAAAAAATTATATTCAAGGATTTCAATTAAATACTATGCATTTACTCAGGATTTTCATTATTATATAAATTTTTATAAAAGGAAAATAATATTGCAATCATTAAAAAATTATTAATTAATTCATTAAAATAGTAGATAAATACAAATTATATAGATTTTTTTCGATAAAAATAAAAGTAACGTATTATTATATATACACTAATATTAAAATTGTCTTTAAAAAAATATTTTCGTTGAGAGTGACTTGGTGAGATTTTTATAATTAAAAAGTTTTTTTAAATGATAATTGTTTTGGAATTTATATTTATGAAGATGATTTAACACTCATTTTCTTTAATTCTATCATAATAAGTTTGTGTTTTCTCTTCTCTTTCACTATAAGAAAATCATGAAAAAAAAAACAATGTTTAGAGAAAAATAATAATTAATTACTATAGTGATTAAATTAGATACCATTTTAGATACTAAACAAATTTTGGTTTCTAAATTAGTTTCTATTATTGTTAAATGGTTTCTAAATTGGTATCTAATTAATAACCAAGGTTTTTGTTACCAATTATTTTGTCAAGTTGTCTATTTGATGATGCACATTATATTGTCGAAATAATTGACAAAAGAATATGATTTTATAACCTAAGATCAATGAGTGAAAATTTCAAATCTTCCTCTTCAAGTTCTTAAAATGTTAACTTAGTTGAAGAAAATAAGAGTTTGTGAGACATGTTATTTGTTGAAAAAGAAAAGTCATATTTGTTAGAGAACATATGAATTTATGTTGAATTTTTCACTTAGTCACTCATCTTATTTAGTACCACATCCTCTAGGACAAAATATATCTCATCTTTTCGCAATAGAACAATGATGATGAATCATGTCTCTAAAGTGAATTTGAACTTACTAATAAGTCTTACATAGCGTTGGTCAGACCCACACAAACACATTTAACATCTGGCATCGATCAAACCTTGTTACACCATGTTATTAATAGTGTTAACCAAGCCCAAATAAATTCGCCATTCCATAAGCATTGGAATGCGTGGGCTAAGCTCTCTTTAACTCCTTTTCTATTTTTTTTTTCAAAATATAATTTGTGTAGTGTCACCCACACAAATTCTCCTAGTAGATTATTCCTTTTTTACATTTTTTAAATATAATTTATGACATGTAGGCTAAGTCATCTCTAACTTTATTTTTTATTTTTTTAAAATATAATTTATGGCTTATAGGTGGCTAGACCATCTTTATTTTTTCTTTTTTTTAATATAATTTATGATCTAGGTCTCTCTATCTATTTTTTTAAAATATTATTTATGTAGTGTTAGTCAGATCATACAAATCATGTTCTTGATTTCATATTAATTACATATAAAAATATAATAATGCAAATCAACTAATGCAATTTCCTGATTTCATATTAATTACGTATAAAAATATACAGCTTTTGAATTAAATTTTCTGATTACGTATCAATGACGTATAAATTTTGTGATTACGTATTAATTAAATATAATTTTTCTGAAAATATATTTTAAACATGGAACAATTTATCTATTAATTATAATCTTGGAATGATTTTAGTTTGATATCGTATAGCATGTTTTCGAGTCATATTTATTAACTTGGAATGGTTTTAGTTTGATATCGTATCGCATGCCATATTTATTAACTTGGAATGATTTTAGTTTGATATCGTATCGCATGCCATATTTATTAGTGGATATTTGAAAATAAAGAGTGTTATTTGAACTTTTAAAATGGTATCTCCCTTCTCATTATATATACACAGGGAATTTGCACTGCATGACAGTAATCCTTTGAGTCACAGAATTGATCAGAAAGAAAAAGAAAAAGAAATGAAATTCTCAGCATACCTTATTGTTTTCTGTGTGTTTGTCTCTCAATGCTCAGGTGGATCGGTCTCTGAATATTGCATGGAGGCCGCTGAATTTGACCGAAGTTTGAGCTTTGATTTCTGTGTTGCATTCCTGTCGAATTGGCAGCCACCAAGCAGCAACCTGGAAGATTACTGGGTGCATTCAATTGAGTTATTAAAATTGAACGGAACCAACATGGTTTCTTTAATTTCGAAGCTCTTGGAGGACAAAAGCATTGATGAACAGGTGAAGGATGGCCTAAATGGTTGCTTTAATTCTTACAAGGATATCATTGTGGAATTAGATGCTGCTATGGTTGCTTTCAAGGCCAAGGATTTAGACACTGCTGGCGTCAAGCTCAGCGAATCCTTAGATACCCCAATGGCTTGTCAACTGTTATTCGCCAATCCCACAGGGAACAAGTCTCCTTTAACAACGGAGAATGACGCCTACTTCAAACTCAACGTAATACCTATGGTTGTCCTCCAAATCTTAAAGCATCCCTCCTCAAAATAGTTTTCAACATCCTTTTAGGACCTAAAAGTCTTCTATTGGATTCATAGTTCAACATATAACTAACTACTAATAAATTTCATTTAGGATAGGATGGTGATATGTTAACACCACCCTCTCTGTAGAAAAGATACACATATTATTATAATGTGGTATCAAAGTATATGTTTTTATGTGTGGTATTAAAGAAATCTTTCTCTTCATTTATATTTTTATTTGTTGGTGTTTGCTGATGTAAGCATCTTTTTACTTTCTATGTGGGTTGTGAATTTACTATTATCCTATTTCATATTGGCATTAAAAAACATACATTTGGCACTGTGTATAATAATATAATAATACTTTTAAATTAAAAAATAAAATAAAATAACACAAATAATCTCTAACTTATTAAATAGGTTAAGAGAAAGTTAAATTATTTTTAATTTTGATTTCTAAACTAAAGAGGTCTTTGAATTATGTTATTTTTTTAAAAATAGATTCACATATTAAATTGTTTTTTATTTGATTTCTAACCAAAAAGACAGGTCTTTGAAATTAGTTTATGTCGGATAGAAAGTAATTGATAGTTTTACAAATCTAAGACTAAATTAAACGAAAAAAAATTACTCCATTGAAAATTATTAAAAGGTTATTTTGATATTAACAAAATAATATCTACAATTTAAAAGTTTAAAATAATTTAAAAGAAGTGTAAATTGCCCTTCACTTTATTCTAACCTTTAATGTACGACTTAAAAATATTATCCTTATGAATCAAAACCATAAAGTGTGGTCATATTTAGGAACTCATATGAAAAAGCTTAATTAAGGACTTAAACGACACTTACTTGCACTTTTAGAAATTCTTTTTAATTCTTTCTTTCGAAATGAATGTGATAACAATACATTTCATGGATAAAATGATCTTTCATCCTAAAATAAAAATGTAATTTGTAGAACTATTTGAAAAATCTGAAATAGAATTTAATAAAAAGAAAAAAGGTAGGTTCTTGCACGATCCTTTCGTCCGTACTGAATCTGTCATCACTGTGACCTCACGAAGCTTCCGCAGTTAAAATGGTTCCCACGAAATTACCAACGAACCCTACTATTTCACAGCTGCTGAAAGAGCTAACTAAGTACCCAGAAAACACTCCTCCTAAATAACAAACCAATGTAAATGCTAAAACAGTACTCTCTTGTGATCAAGCAACAAATAAAAAGCCGTTAAGGAAACTTCCTGCTATCCCTTCACGTACGTGAACCATGTATTTATATATAGCTTTGCATGCACCAACAACAATCACAGTCACACACCACTTTCACATACCAAACCAATGATGTTTCACCCTTCTTCCCTGCTCTTCTCTTTCACCCTTTTTTTCTTATTTGTCATCACACTCTCCCTTGAAACAAGCTCCACCTCGATAGTACCCAAGGACATAATCGACCAAACCTGCGAAATATGTTCCAACCAATCTATCATCTTGAGCTACGGGCTATGCTCAACTTCTCTTCCGGTAGTTCCAGTGAGTCACTCTGCAAATCTTGAAGGGTTAGCGTTGGTTGCAATGGAGCTAGCACTAGAGAATGTGACTAGCACGTTGGCAACAATAGAGAAGCTATTGGATAGCACAAGCCTTGATAGCTTTGCTTTGGGGGGCTTAACAGATTGCTTGGAACTGTACTCTGATGCAGCATGGACAATAGTGAACTCCGTAGGGGTTTTCTTGTCTGGGAACTATGATGTAACTAGGACGTGGATGAGTTCAGTTATGGAAGCAGCATCAACATGCCAGCAAGGTTTCACAGAGAGAGGTGAAGTTTCTCCCTTGACACAGGAGAATTATAATCTCTTCCAGTTATGTGGGATTGCGCTTTGCATTATCCATTTGGCTACCCCTACGCACCTTCTGAATTGATCCACGCGTAAATTTGGTCTTGTATCATGTGTTCATCTTTATAAAATGAGACCGTTATATTCGTATCTCAAAAAGGACAATAAGAGCATCAAACATTGTATCTCAAGAGTTCAAGGAAGAAGACAGAGATTTATATGTATACTTTGTTTTTAGTTTTTATTAGAAATTTTTCTTTTAGCAGTGCGACTTTTGAGAAAATTTTGTCGTCATGTAAAAAGATTAATCTTTACGTATGTAATAATAATAAATAAATAAATAAATAAAAATTCTTAATGATAGTAAATAGTTTTTTTACTTTTTTTTTCTTTTTTATTCTCTCACTTTCTTTCTAGCACACATTACTGAATGAAAGGTGTATTTATTATAAATTTTTTACTTTTCTTTTTTAACATTTCACCAAAATTTAACTTTTTTAATAGTTTAACTTCTTCCATTTAGTTATACATAAGTTATAACTAATTAAGATACATTTCGATATTCTGTCATTAACTTATTAACGTGATAATATTACTATTTAAACCAAAATAAGGAACACAATTCTATCTCAGACAAATATACATTATTCCTTATTTTTATTTATTTTTATTAATATATTTAAATTAAACATATAAATATGTTATCTTCTTTGTTTTCTTAAGTGCCATTAAGTTTTTTTAAGATAAAAAATATTAAATTTTATTGATTTTAATAGAATATTTCTAAGGTTATATTTTATTTTTATTTATTTCTATATAATAATAACACAATGTCAAATTACGTGTTCCAAACAAAACTATACAGATGTATGACACGGTGTGCCAATTCATTACTCAGATAAAGCCATTGAAGACAATCTAAAAAAAAATTATATTAAATTATTTTTAAAAAAATTAGAAACACACTGAACATTTTAAAAACATTCTAACGAAATTAAATTTTACCCTCTTAATATAGAAATTAAAAGGGTAATTAAACTTAAAAATATTTTAAATAATTGGTATTAATAAAAAGAAATATAAATATTAATACATATATAATGAATTTTAATTTATTAGAGATATTTTTTTGCTGGTAGTCTTTTTACCTCTAAATTTAATTGTTAATATGTTGATTTTTGTTAGTGAGATGATTCAGTTCTAAGATTCATTCTTTTCCTTCTATTTTTACTATTGAGTTAATCTTATATTTATTTATTTAATAATTATTAAGTTTATTTAACTCTTGCGCTAATAGATTGACCCCAGGGTCCAAAAAATATTTTTCTTAAATTTTATATAAATAAACAATGAAAGCTTGAAAAATAAAAAAAAAAAACTAAAAATTATCCAATAAACCATAAAAAAAACTCGACACTTCTAACTTTTTTATATAAGAAATATATATACTAAAAGGAGATCAATATATATTAAAGTGTTCGATTAAGAAATTATTAATATTTTTTAATTAAATACCATATAGTAGCACCTTAAAAGAATAATAGCACACTGATACTGGGTGAGGCACATGTTCAGCAAAATGGTAATATTCTTCAGATTAATGCACATGCCTATACTGAAAACAGTTTGTTGGAGGTTAATCTGATGAGTGCTGATAGGCAAATATTTCAGAATGTGATTGAAGTGGTGAATCATACGAATAATATGCCTCTAATTCAGAGTGATCAGAGGGTCGAAGAGATGCAGAAAATGCAGAACCCTGCTACTGTTGCTCTGGATCAGGATTCACAAGATATACAGCAGCAGAGGTTGAATGTACCGAGTCCCCTGATGAATGATTGTGAAGTGGAAATTGTTCAAGAATCACAGATTTTAGAGGAGCCTGCTACTGATAAGAAGGAGAAAGCACATCAAATTTCTTTGGTTATGCAGCTGGATACTAAAACTTTATTAAGTTTTGGGGTGATCGGGTTGATAGAGAAGGTGAAATTGAATTTGATTGAGTTGGAAACTCCATTCCAAAAAAATGTTAAAAAGGAAGGGGAGGCCTCTTAAGAACAAAAGTCCCTAGAAGGGTGCTTCAAAAAAGAATGTTCATGGACTTTAAATGCCTGTACTGGAGTGATAGACACATGGCAAATAACAACACGAAAAACTGCCTCACAAAAATCTGTAAAGATTCTAATGCGGATTTGGTTTTTATTTCAGAGCCTATTATAAAATAGAGTAGATGTCCTCAAATTATTGGTATGCACAAGTCATTTCGTTTTCTGTGAATGTGCAGGGCCAAAAACTTATGTAGCAGGGGTATAAGGTGCCAATACATAAACTGACAGATGAATTCTCTGGGACAATTTGACTGCGCTGCAGCAGAGATTCATGGGGAATCGGGTGGTGCTTGTTGTGACTTCAATGCTATTCTTAGTAGTGAAGAAAAAAGAGGAGGTAATGTTCCTAATGCTCTATGATCTATCCTTTGCTGATTTTAAGAATTGGATGAACATAAATGATATGATGGATATTCCTACTCATGAACATGATTTTACTTCGACTAATCGGCGTAAGGGTAATCAACGGATTGATATGAGGTTGGACAGAGCAGTTTGCAATGTAACCTGCCTGGATTTATGCAAGAATACAAGTTGTAGTACTTTTGGTAGATGTAACTCTGATCATCACCCAATTCTACTGCAGATGGGGGATTTGGTGTTGCAGAAATATTCTTCTTTTCGTTTCATGGTGTGGTGTGAGAGAGAGGATTGTCAGCAGATTATTCAATCGGTATGGACTCAACATGTTTTTGGTTGTCTAATGCTTGTGCTCCAAAGGAAACTTAAAATTCTTAAGGCTGCTTTGATTGAGTGGAATAAAAATATTGTGGGTGATGTGCATAGACAAGTGGCTCGGTTACAACAAAATTTGCAATATATACATGTACTGGTAGGCTAAAACCGAGAGGTTTAGGCCGAAAGCTGAAAGGTTATACATAAAAGAATAAAACTAAATATAAATATTATTATAATAAGATCCAATTAAGATTAAAACCTGTATTAGGGGTGTGTAAATAATAAAAAAGGTGTAGAAAAAAAGTACAAAGGTAAGGTGGAAGGGGGCCATTAAGGAAACCCTATAAATAGGAGGTCAACATAAGAAAAATGTAAGAGTGAATATTGTCTGATGATATTTGAAACTATTTCTGACTTTGGCATCGGAGCGCCTTACAGGTACCCCCAATCTGTATGAGGGAGAAGCCGAGAGCACCTAGCTGAGGGAGAAGCCGAAAACACTTAACCAAGAGGAGTCCAGAACATAAGCCCAAAAAGAAACTAAGAGAATCCGGCCCAAGAGTAGAATATTTGTGTAAAGTCGAGTCTTGTCAACCGAATAATACAAAAACAAGTGCAGCAGTTTGGGGGAATCGTAAGATAGGATGCAGCAGAAGAAGCTTGTACAGGAAAAACTTATGCAGCTTTGTATTTGAAGGAGGTTTTTCGGAAGGAGAAAACTAGTCTTAATTGGTTTGTGCTTTTCTTCTATTTTAAAATTGTATGATAAGGGTATAGTGTTGGAGAATCATGAACAGATTGAGAAGCATATTGTTGATTATTATAAAGCTTGTATAGTGTTAATACTAAAGTAAAGGAGGATATTACATGTGTCTGATGAGGAATACATTCCTCAACTTGTGTCTGATGAGGAAAATCACATGTTAGCTGCCTTTCCCTCTTTAGAAGACGTGAAGGCCGCAGTTTTTGGTATGAACAAGCATGGAGCTCCTAGTCGTGATGATTTTGGTGTTTTCTTATTAAATTTATTGGCATATAAATGGTAAAGATGTTTATGCAGATATCTTTTAAAGGTTTCTGTTAATATATTTAATTTTCTATTTTAAATTATTGGACTTTGTTTGTTTGACCCAACTTTCCTTTTTTTGTTTCAGCTAGGTCTTAATCTTTTTCTTATACACCATGTATTTTACTCTTTAATATACAAGTGAATAAAAGTTTCTTTTATATTTATTTCTCTCTACAATTAGGGTTCATCAAAACCTCTCTTTCTTCATTACTGCAATTATTAAAGCATCACATCAGACAAGGAATATTCATCTTCATTTACTGTAATATGGTATCAGAGCTCTTCGAATGAAGAGTTCTGCTGCGCTTCTCTTTGATTTTTATTTACCTCTTTGTTGTTCTTGGTTATTCTTTTTTTTTTTTTTCTGTTCTCTTTCAAAATCTT
>Ga0123342_1009179_pt1 | contig 11986 bp, 8 predicted proteins | sample Turbeawhitnodule_FD_89960 | JGI IMG/M metagenome (GOLD analysis project Ga0123342, IMG submission 89960) | Root nodule microbial communities of legume samples collected from Mexico - Turtle bean Mexico white nodule | ecosystem: Host-associated > Plants > Roots > Nodule | place: Mexico: Nepantla... | reverse complement strand
TTATTAATATTAATTTGTATATTATAATAAAATAAATAATAAATAAAATATTAATTTTAATTATTAATACGTATTTTTATTAAATTTAATATTATTTTTTATTTTAATTTATTTTAATTCTAATATATATTTCTAAATTTTTTTATATTAAATTATTTTATAATTTTTTAAAAATTTATTATTTATCAAATTTGTAAACTTGTATTTTACCTATTTTAAAAAAATTAAAAATTTTCACACAACCATCACATCATTCACCAAATTTAATAAACTTTCTTCACAAATTTATTCTAATATACTGATATTCAAACAAACTAACTTTTCTCTTAAATCACTCCAAATCCATCTCTTAAATCTCTTTCCCAATCCAAAATTTAACTTTTCTCTTAAATTATTCCAAATCCATCTCTTAAATCTTTTTCCCAATCCAAACACCGAAATGGAGGGAGTAGAATGATCAAAAGCAATTGCGAGTAGAGTCATGTTTCAGCACAAGCCCGGTCACTTCTGTAAGGGTCATGGCATCACTCGTGGTCATCGTGGCTGGAGAAACATTTAACTGCTCTCTGTTGTTTGCGCTGCCACTGGACAGCCTCTGCTACCTGTGCTGTCACTGGGCAACCTCTGTTCTCTGCAACTTCTTACTTGAGTGAGAGGTGTAGGTGGTGATTGATGGGAGAAAGGAGCTATTTTTGCTTACTTTTTTTTAAGCTACTTTTTTCCTTGTTGAGAGGGGATGACGACTGAGTAGCAAATGTCCTAGGGTTTTCAGGTGAGAATGATTTTTTTTGCTGTTTTTTATTAATAGTGTATTATACTATTATATAATCTATAATATTTAAAAACTATAGAAAATATAGAAATTTATTATAGAATAGAGACAATTATATAACATTAATACTGATAATACATAATTATATATAATCAGAAGAATATGATAAAGTAGAATTTTAAGGTAACATAAAATATTAACAAATAATTAATTCACGAATATTAAGTTGGTTATTTTAGTTAATTGAAATAAACTTCTCTGTATTTTAAATATTTTTCTTATAATACCTTTAATAGTATTGGGACTGTCTATATTATTTTTTCCATTTAATTACTTTTCACCTAAATAATTAATCATAGAGAGAATAGTGATAAGAGTAGACTATGAATTTTCTCCAAATCTTCGTAGGAGAGAAATGGACAATTGACATTACTTATTATTTATAGGCTAAAATAATTAAGGGTATTTGGGTAAAAAAATAATTAATGCAATAGAAAGTTAGAATAAAGCATATTAAAAGAGACAATAGAATTTCAAAACTATGTATTTTACTTAGGTAGGAGGGATTAATCAGAAGTAAAAACATTTATGTTTGACACATCTTCTACCCCGAGTTCTGTGGCTGTACAAGCAATTCCGAGTACAAATCCATTTGGAACACTTCCTACAATGCCTCAGATATCAATCGGTCGAGTTGGAACCACTCCTTCAATGCAATATGGAATCTCTAGCATGCCTATAATTGCACTTTCTTGGTTTTAACTTTTTTATTTTGTTGATTTTTATGCTAATTTAAGGTTAAATTATTCAACTTTTTTACCATAAACTGTGGTCAAGAATTGAAGGTAACGAGTTCAATGACACGTCATTTCAGGCACTAGACATTGTCTGCTGCTCCTGTTAGAATATCGACTTTATTAACATCTCGGCATCTCTCACAAAGACGAATATGGCTTATGAAAAGCTTAATCAATTGTGTGATATTTTTGTTTTGCAAGTTTTTGGATGTCCATGTTAGTATAGTACTATCATTATCATTGCTCATAGAAAAAAGTTTAATGAATGTGTTGGTGGTTTTTCTGGGTTTTCAACCTAACACTAAGTGTTATTTTTTCTAAATCTCAAAAATCATGAAATTGAGTTCTCTCAAAACATGTAATTCCTTATAAGTTGAATGCTGATATCATAAACTCATGTTCTCACTCCATTCTTCAAAACTATAATTTTGCAAATTGATTTTGTCACTGAAAATTACAATGATGGTACTATGGATCTCGATACTACCGAGGAAGATCCTATTGTTGGCAATGTTGATATTGAAAACACTCACACTGATGGCCTTGTTTATACTGAAGACATCCCTTCTACAGGTCTTATTGGTATGGCTAATGAAGAGATATCACAACCAACTCCAACTCCTTGAAGGTCAACTTGGCAATGGAAAACTCCTAACTGTTTACAAGATTTTCACACAAAAACACTAAATTTATTTCTTATCAATCTTTATCTCAAGATTTTAAAATTTTTGTTCTTTTTGTATCATCACACACGAAGCCAAAAACTTATGAGGAAGCATCTAAAACTCATGTCCAAAGCATACTATGCAAGAAGAGTTGGATGCTCTAGAGACATATTCTTGGACTGTCACTTCTCTTCCCTCAACAAGAAAGTTATTGGTTGTCTTTGGATATACAAAGTGAAACAGAAATATGATGGCAATATAGAAAGATATAAAGCACGTTGGGTTTCAAATGGTTACACTCATGTGAGTTGATTTTTAGATGTTTTCATTTATTGTGACACTTTTACTTAAGGTTGGGATTTTATAAATTAATGGTGAGGACCTAAGGAAGATTCCCACTGGATACGAACTTAACCAAGTGGTTAAGTAAGTGTGAACGTTCACTTCAGAGAGGCAAAGATGAAAAACAAGATATGGTGAGGATGAGATGCAATTGTGGAATTGAAAAGGGCACAAAGTTAACATCAATGGTGGTCATGACCTCCCAAATGATGCACCATACTCATAATTATGAGTGAAATTCAAGAACAACAAATAAGGAAACTAAGAGACAAAAACATACATGGAATGGAGAAATGGAAGGAAAACGGAATGAGAAAACTTATGATGGTGGGTGAGAAATGTCACACCACTTGGAGGGTGATGTGCTCCAAGATGAGTGTGTTGGTCGCCACTTGAGAGCTTCCCAATCACTCAAGATAATACTTCAAACCTAAGAGGACATATGCCTCACTAAGAGCTCACACAATTTGTGTAGAGTTTCTTCACTTCATTCAAATTCAACTTGTAAAATACAATGGGTAGGCCTTCTATTTATAGGTGAAGGAGCCTTGGAAAACAAGCAAGATGGGTAGGATGGGAAAAGGGAAAAAATGGGCAGCCTTAGGGTTTGACTAAGTCAAACTTGCACCCTAGGCTTGTCCTTCTAGAAACTAGGTCAAAACTCCTTCCTAAAGGGCTAGGAATAAGCTAAAATGATAACTATACCCCCTATTATACTAAAGGCACCTTATTCTAGCCTATCTTTGTTATTTGGACCCCTAAAGTGAGTCCAAAGTTATTTACAACATATTCTATCTCTTAGGAAGACCAAAAGGAAGAACAGTTGGTGCTCTGGTTTATGCCCATCTCCTCTGGTCGGGTCCATGAGATCCTTGATGGGGTCTTGAATTGTTTGCTATGATGACTGCTCGGCATGTGCTTTGTCTTTTGGTTCCTTGGTCATATTCATAGCTACTTGGTTTGTATTATGATGGCACTATAGAGAGATATAAAGCACGTTGGGTTTCAAATGGTTACACGCAACTTGAAGAACTCGTTTTCTTAGACACCTTTGCACCAGTTGCAAATTTGACTACTTTGTGCTTACTGCTTGATCTTGCTGCAACACATAAATGGATTTTTAAACAACTTGATGTGAACAACGCTTGATGTGAAAAAAGTTTGATGAATGTGTTGGTGGTTTTTCTAGGTTTTCAACCTAACACTAAGTGTTATCTTTTTCTAAATCTAAAAAATAATGAAATTGAGGTCTCTTAAGACATGTAATCTTTCATGAAAATCACTTTCCTTATAAGTTGAATGCTGATATCATAAAGTTTTGTTCTCTCCCCATTCCTCAAAACTATAACTTTGCAAACTGATTTTGTCACTGAAAATTACAATGATGGTACTATGGATCTCGATACTACTGAGGAAGATCCTATTGTTGGCAATGTTGATACTAAAAACACTTATACTGATGGCCTTGTTGATACTGAAGACATCCCTACTACAGGCCTTATTGATACTACTAATGAAGAGATATCAGAATCAACTCCAACTCCTTGAAGGTCTACTTGGCAAAGGAAAACTCCTACATGCTTAGAAGATTTTCACACAAAAACACTAAATTTATTTCTTATCAATCTTTATCTCAAGATTTTAATTTTTTTTTCTTTTTTTATCATCACACACGAAGCCAAAAACTTATAAGGAAGCATCTAACACTCATTTCAGAAGTATACTATGCAAGAAGAGTTGGATGCTCTTGAGACAAATATTTTTGGACCATCACTTCTCCTTCCCCGACAAGAAAGTTATTGGCTGCCTTTGGATATACAAAGTGAAACAAAAATATGATGGCACTATAGAGAGTACAAAGCACGTTGGGTTTCAAATGGTTACATGCAACTTGAAGAACTCGATTTCTTAGACACCTTTGCACCAGTTGCAAATTTGACTACTTTGCGCTTACTGCTTGTTCTTGCTGCAACACATATATGGATTCTCAAACAACTAATGCTTTTGTACATGGTAACTTTGTTGAAGATATTTACATGAAGCCTCCACTAGGCTTATCTTTTACTAACACCACAAATGTATGTAAAGTACAACATTCTCTATATGGTCTCCGATAAGATGGGAGACAATGGTACTCAAAATTATCAACTTTCTTACTTTCTCAAAATTATGTACTATTTTTTGAGAATCATTCTCTATTTTTAAAACATCATAGCACTAACACCACGGGTCTTCTTATGTATGTTGATGATATTGTGCTCACTAACAATGATGTTGAGGAAATTTCTCAAATTACCATCTTCTGGATCAATATTTTAGAATAAAAAATCTCGGGAACTTAACGTATTTTTTGGGTCTTGAAGTAACCCGCAAGTCAACTGGAATTCATCTCAATCAATGCAAATATACCATGGATCTTCTACATGACATTGGTATGTTGGATTGTGCACCCATACCTACTCTTATGATTCAATCCTTTTGACTTTATTTGCATGAAGGTATCTAACTTTTTGAAGCAGAGTACTCTGCTTATATAAGACTTAATGGTCACCTTCTCTATTTAACCATCACGAGACCAGACATTACCTTTAGTGTCAACAATCTTAGTCAGTTCGTGACTGCACCTACAAAGGAAAATCAACAATACATTTTTGCATCTTAGGTACCTCAAAACTGCTTCTAGATCTGGCATTTCCTTCCACAGCTTTAATTTTTTTTAGCTAAGGTCTTTTAATGATTTTGGGCAACCTGCCCTGGCACAAGAAAATTCATTACTGGATTTTCTGTTTATTTGGGAAATTATGTTATTTCCTGGAAATCTAGAAAGAAACAAACCATCTCTCGGAGTTCATCAAAAACCGAGTATAGGGCACTTGTTTCCACAACTTGCGAGATACAATGACTAACCTACCTTCTCCAAGATTTTCAAGTCTTTTATGTTCAGCCAACCATTATATGTTATGACAATTAGTCTAAAATACATATTGCATCCAATCTTGTTTTTCATGAATGAACAAAGCACATATAAATCGATTCACACATAGTCTGTGAAAAGGTCATGACTGGTCTTCTCAAACTCTTACCTATCTCTTCCTTTTTGCAAGTAACAAATATCTTCACCAAATCCCTACCTTCAACTAGTTTCAATCTTATTCATTCCAAGTTGGAAATGAAAAATATATATTCCCAACTTAAGGGACTAATAACGAATATGTATGTTTTTTTATATATGGGTTTTATGTAAAACTAATTTTTTATGTACTTGTAAAGACAAAGTAGGCCTAAATAGTACCAGAATTTGGTTGTACAATTGTTGATGTCTCAACCGTTTCGTCTCTTGGTCGCTCCTTACTTTAAGTCTTCTTCTTTGATTGTTGTTGCTCGGTCGGGGTAAACCTGAAAAAGGTACTCCGACGATCAAGTGATTACTCAATATATGGAGTGTATATTATGAACTGATCAAAAGCGTACTTTGCACCTCTGTAGAGGATTTATTTATAATGTTTAGTCATGAACCATTTGTTGTAATGGGTTGAATCTATCGTATATTAAGTTAGCTTGATTATGGGGAGGTTCCTTTATTTCTCGGGGGCGTTACCCGAATTTGGTGGGACGTGTCCCTATTTTTCGGGAGTTCTTGCAACTACCTAAACTGTTATTTATTGTAATTGCTTAAATGTGTTCACCACTGGTCGGTCGGTCATCGAGGCCAAGTGATATGCCTTGTCCAATACCGATTGGTACACTTTCCCCCCAACATCGAGGAACGTTTACGTCTGAAGAGCTGAGAAGTGACTGTTGGGTACCCCGAGGTGAGAAGTGACATGGACGCATTTAGTGCATCGTCAAAGACGTGACATGCATCTTTTCAACACATCATTCAAGCATGCACTGTTTGATCAAAGACATTTGACGGTGGTGAGGTCGTGTCATTTCGAATGTCGAGTACTGTACACCCTTGGATGAATGGGGATCTAATGATGCCGAAGGGTGGATGCTTCACTCTCTCTTCATTTCTTCTCTATAAATAAAAATGAAGAGTGAACATGGCAACATTTGCTTTCACTATTAGTTTGTTGAGCTTATCAAGTGTTGTTTGAGTGCCGAGTCCTTTTTAACTTCCTTCCTTTTCACATTTTCATTTCAAGAGGTTAATGGCTTCTTCTGCTGGGGCTTCTAACATTTTATTAAGTTTTTTTCGTCTTTTTGAGCGCGCACATTCTTTATCTGATGTTGTGCGGGATGTAAGTGGCACGGATCAGGCGATCGACCGTATGATTGTCCAAGCTATGAATGGGTTGATCCACACGTCTCAAAAACATGATGATTTTTTTACAACAGGTGCACCACGTTGTCAAAAGTAATAATTTGTCCATAAGGACGAATATCAAACCCACAAGGAACAGTTGAATAATCAAGTACAAGATTCACTAAATATAAAACAAAATAATAAAAGTTTGTTGAGAGTTGTTATGATGACAATGATTAATAAGAAAACAAGTCAAAGAGTTTGTTGCTTCAATTGGAAAAATAAGGATTGGGTTTCATCTTTTTCACTCTTTTGTATTTTGATTAGCATGACAATATTGTGTCATTTGATTGATATTGATGCTCGTATAAAAATCATTTATATCGATTCCTCTCATATAAAATTATTAAGATGCTTCCTAAATATTGATTCCTTGTATATTAATAAAAAAAACTTATCCTTAAGATTAGACGTTGATAACAATTAACATTTCAAATCTATTCCTAGCATTCAAATATGTTATGTATTATTATATAGGTCAGAACCTTAAAAGCACTTTCCAATCAAGTTTAAAATTCTAGATCATGGTAAACCAAACATTACAAAAAAAAAAAAAAAACAATAATACCAATCATCAATCAAAAACATAATATTATGTTTAGATATCACCTCAATATATAAGAGTTTGAACAAATTACTTTCAATCCCAAAGGGTAGAATTAGCCACACATGATGACTATTACAAGCACGGAGAGCAAGAAAACAAGATCTAGGATGTTTCTTCTTGACGACTGCCTCCTATAATGTTTCTCAGACCTCCTATTCTCCCAATTGGGTTACAATTCACTCAATGGTATTTTCCACTCAATCTTGCACACCTAGGGTTTTAACTCGAGCCTCCTATTTAACCTAAATGACTTGGGTTAAATGACTTGGGTTACGTGCATTCTCGCTCAAGCGAGATTGAGCTCTTATTCAAATAAAAATCACAAAATATGTATAAAGGTATAAAGTCATAAATTTGGGGTTATTTTATACTTATTTTAACAATGAATACTCATAAATGTCAATATTTTAATATGAAATATTACTAAAATCTAACACTTATCACTCCCCCCAACTTAGAATCTTGTTTGACCTCAAGCAAAGTAAATGAATATATTTAAATTTAAATATCAAAATAGCTTAATTCACTAAACAACAGATTAAATTAGAAACTTATGATGCTTCCAAATTCAAATATAGAAAAATATAAATACAATCAACTTTCAGGATCAAGTAAAAACAATAGAATGACAATTCATCAATGAATTTCTTCTCATATGCTCACAAGTAAGTGTTTCTCTCTATTTTCACTGAATCATAACAAATCACAATTGTTTTTCATTTTATCTTCATATCACAAACATATTAGAAACATGAATCTTGAAGTCTTTTCCAGGATTCTAATGAAGCTGGGCTTCCAAAATTATTGGTTTTTCAGACAACAAAATGCACATATTAAAGAAGAAAACATACCTACAATCCAATTATAGAGAACATATGTGTTATCTAATCACCATTTTATTTTGAGTTCACACTTTTCCTCATTTTTCTTTCTACCTTTTCATGATTTTCAACATGATTACTGTTACAAGTAGGGAGAGCAAGAAAAGAAGATCTAGGATATTTCTCCTTGACGACTGCCTTCTCTAATGTTTCTCACACCTCCTATTCTCCCAATTGGGTTACAATTCACTCAATGGTGTTTTCCTCTCAATCTTGCACACCTAGGGTTGTAACTCGAGCCTCCTATTTAACCTAAATGACTTCGGTTAAGTGCATTCTCGCTCAAGCGAGATTGAGCTCGTTTGGGCGAGCAAAACGTCAAAACACCCAATGCTGCTGGAGAAATCTCGCTCAAGCGAGAATGAGCTCGCTTTGAGCGAGATGCTCTAATGATGAGTTGGGCTTGTGTGAGCTTGATGCGTGTCGGGGCCTTCCAACTTTCCCTTTTTAGCTTATATTATTCTCCTTTTTCCCAATCATCTCCATTTTTCCTAGAATCCTGAAATTAACACAAAATTTAGGGAATAAATCGTTCTTATTTAAATAAAAATCATAAAATATGTAAAAAGGTATAAATTCATAAATTTGGGGTTATTTTATACTTATTTTAACAATTAATAGTCATACATATCGATATTTTAATATGAAATATTACTAAAATCTAACACTTATCACTCCCCCCCAACTTAGAATCTTGTTTGACATCAAACAAAGTAAATGAATATATTTGAATTTAAATATCAAAACAACTTAATTTACTAAATAACAGATTAAATTAGAAACTTATGATGCTTCAAAATTCAAATATAGAAAAATATAAATGCAATCAACTTCCAGGATCAAATTAAAACAATAGAATGACAATTCATCAAGGAATTTCTTCTCATATGCTCACAGGTAAGTGTTTCTCTCTATTTTCACTGAATCATAACAAATCAAAATTGCTTTTCATTTCATCTTCACATCACAAACATATTAGAAACATGAATCTTGAAGTCTTTTCCAGGATTATAATGAGGCTGGGCTTCCAAAAACTATTGGTTTTTCAGCAACAAAAGGCCCATCTTAATGAAGAAAACATACCTACAATCTAATTATAGAGAACATATGTGTTATCTAATCACCATTTTTTTTAGTACACACTTTTCCTTATTTTTCTACCTTTTCATGATTTTCAACATGATTCCCCACCCTCTTTCTATTTTTTTTTTCATCAATGAGAATTGATTCTTCCTATTTTCAATCTTTTTTAACTTTCAACAATTATAACCAACAATTCACTTTTCCACATATATATATATATATATGTATGTATATATGAAAAAGGGTAAGAAATATATCATTAAAGGTTTAAGGTGCAATAATAACAAAAAAATTTGGTTGAAAAGGGATATATAAAAAAAGTGAATTTTAATAAGATAAAGGTTCGCTATTTTGTTATGGGTTCCTAATCAACACAAATGTCTCAATCATCTTCTTGCTCTTTTATGATGTAACATAAAATAAAAATTAAACATCCACAATTGTCAATTCATCAGTTTAACTCTCAAAACTGTTTAAGGTTCACACACTCAATTGGTTTAATTAATTTCATTCCTTATTGTTTTGATATTCTCTATTCTAATCAATCATCCTGCTAAATTTTCATGTATCACAATCTCAACTATATTTGACTAGAGATTCAATCATATTTTCTTTTCTAACATGTGTCTTATTCATCTCATTATCTTACTATTTGATCATCATAGGGTTGGATCTTGATTTCAGAAATCTGCATTTTCTTGAAAGAATTAGAGAAATCCTCGGTCGGTCCCTGATAGTGTTTGAATGGACTGATTGAATAGCCCGAAGGTGCTTCTTGCAGGCTGAACTATAACATCCCTTACATGCAAATCCTCCCTCAATGGTATTGATGACCTCGCGGAGTTTCATTTCTTCTTGAATAATTACCCTATATGGGGCTCTCACTTCTTCTTTGTTGTTTCGTAGGGCGTCGATTGTCATCAAAACATCGTGGCCTTTCTTCTCGACCATGTCGAGGATATAGTTCTCTTCGTTCTTCTCTAGATGGATACCTTTTTTTCTTGTGGAGATCGGTATGAGGTTCAGTTTTCCGTTTGAATTAATCTAAGCAAGTAACCACTTGAACGAATTCTTCTATTTTATCCTTCAAAGTTTAGCACTCTTTGGTCGTGTGTCAGAAGTTGCGATGATACCGACATTGTTTTGACATGTCATCATCTCTCGGACTATGTAGTTTTTTCAGTGTCGGGATCAGGTCGGCATGTAAAGTTGCATCAATGATTTTACCCCTATCAACATTTAATGAGCTATAAGTATGGATTTGAAGATCTCAGTTATATCTGAATTTGTCTAACCGACCGGGTATGTGTCAAAATACCTCGGTCTTTCTCCTTTCCTTTGTTTCCTCTATTGTTGGCCCGAGCATTCTTGTGGAAATCACATAGTTCGTCAATTTGCATGAACTTGGTTGCTCGATTTCTCAATTCATCTAAGTTTTTTGTTGGTTTATTTTATCAAGCTATCATTGAACTGTTCGGGTTGGAGAGACAAGATCAAATGATGCATGGCTATCTCTGGCATGAGGTTTCTGATACTCAGAGATATTTTGCTAAATCTTTCCATGAATGGTCATAGTGTTGGGTTCAATAGTGTCACAGTTCAAGAGGGGGGGGGGGGGTAATTGGCTTTTTAAAAATTCATACAGATTCAGTTTTATCACAAGACAAAGAAAAAGAATCGATTTATTTTGACATGAACATATTTATTTTTTTGCTTACATTAACAAACCAGTAATTCAGTTATGTGATTTTCTGATATTAATTGAATTGATCAGCAAGCAATGTTCACAAAACAATGTAATTCAATTATTTCCAACACTACACTCAGATTTCCACAAGATATCCATATCAGTATTCCAGAAATCAAGAACAGTATTAACAAACCCAGAAAGAACAAATTTATTCTTAATTGAACAGATTTATTTTCTGTCAGACAAACGAATCAGTAAAAGAGTGTAGAGATGAAGAGGGATTGAACACCACGAGATTATACTGGTTCACTCAAATGAGCTACATCCAGTGATGGAGATCAAGATCAAGAGGAGGTGGAGGCACAAATAGAAGACGCCCATGGAGGTCAAAGTCCACCTCAAAGGCTTACAAGAAGCATGTTTAAAGCTTTAGGAACTAGATGACATATAGTTTTCCTTTTGCAATTACCTTTCCTTGCTTATACCTTTTCTTGTTTGTCTTTATTGTTTCATTGGTTTTGTGGTGGTTGCTTTTGAGATTGGTGTGGTTTCTTTGACATCTTTCATTTGAGGATTCCAAGGCCTCAAGATCAGATTGGTGCAAGGACATTATTTCTTTGAGAGTGACCTATTTTTCTGCCTCAAATTCACTTCGGCAGTTTGCTTTGAAACACTCACTGTTTTGCTAATTTTTAACTTGTTTGCTGTTTTTGTGTTTTTGCTGTTTTTAATTCCAAATGGCTGGATTTTCAAGTGATGCATCATACAAGCAGAATTCTCCTTCCAAAGCTTCAATCCTTGGTGAATTACATGAAGCTCAAAGAACCATTAGACGGTTGG
>Ga0123342_1009178_pt1 | contig 11987 bp, 9 predicted proteins | sample Turbeawhitnodule_FD_89960 | JGI IMG/M metagenome (GOLD analysis project Ga0123342, IMG submission 89960) | Root nodule microbial communities of legume samples collected from Mexico - Turtle bean Mexico white nodule | ecosystem: Host-associated > Plants > Roots > Nodule | place: Mexico: Nepantla... | reverse complement strand
AGTTAAGGCCCAAATAAACCCAATTATAAGAATATTAATTAAAACAATGGATTTATTTATTATTATAGTCCAATAATCTATGAATAAGGCTAGTGAGTGTGAATAAATATATGCTCATCACTATTCAAGAACTTCTCTAATTTCTCTACTACAATATTTCACGAAAGGATTAGATTTGGTGAGGTCGAGTATTACACACTTTGCTACATCTTACTTAACATTAGGGTGCCTTCATGTGAATAAGGAAGCTTTAATTGAAATGCTTACTAGTATTGAATGGAAGTCTAGCAGGTTTGTTAAAACAAATAATGGTAAAATAATTACAAATATGGTTTTAGATAAGGATTTTTTTTTAAGAATATGGGTGCATTACCTCTAATTGAAGTGCTTTAATTGGTTAATTTGGTCAAAAGCCAGTCACGGGGTTCCTTATGAAACAATAGACAACCCTAAAGAGAAGATACAAAAGGCTTTCATTTCTATAAAAAAAAGTTATTCAATCTAACTATCTATATATTTGTCTATTAATATATTTTGGTTAGTCATTTGTCTTTGTGGAAAATCATTGAGGAAAGGTGGAAAACTAACTCTATAGGTCTTTGCATGCTACAAGATATTTTCTTAACCCTTGCATTATCGACTCAAATTTAAAAAGATTTGAGAGTGAAACAATGTTTAATGAAATATAATAATTAGGATTGTTGGGGATGAGGATGAACAAACTTTCATTGATGTTAAAAAAATTAGCTAAATATTTTTGGTTGTCCATTGACTACTAGGTCAATTATTTTAATGACTCCAGCAAATTAGTGGGAGTCTTATGTTGATGAGTTCCCTAAACTTTCATGTATTAAGCTTGACATGTAGCTCCTCTGAATGTGAGCGTAACTCATGTTCCTTTGAGATGATAAGTTAATGTTAAAATATATCTTTATAAAAAAAATTACTAGTCCACTACTTTCTTATCATATTTGTCTTCGCATTTGTTTAAGTTCACACAAAGAGAATAAATAGGCTTAAACAAAGCACAATGAATTATGTTGTTTTTGTTATGGCTAATTCAAAATTAGCTAAGAAGCAAACAAGAAAACCAACTCAAATTAATAAGACGACTATTCATCCAACGAAGAGGGGATTACGAAAGACGAGCATTAGCAAAATGAACAATTGGATTTTGATGAAAAATTTGGTTCGAGTCAAAGTTGAGGAGGATGAAACTTTACATCATCATGATTTAGGCATGTATGGATAAAGGAAATGTAAATGATGGAGTTGAAGGTCTCTTTGCAGATTATGAATTTAACTTATGGTTTCGGATAGATTATTATTTTACTACTGTTTTATAACTATGAAGGAGTTACTCCTATGTAACTAGAAATTACAACTAATGATGTATTATTTTATATATTATGAAATTCAATTTTGAATTTTGAGTAAGATGTATTGATTTTCTGTGTGAATGTATAAATTTCATAAAATTTGTAGGATCTTATGATCCATATTACAATCTCCCAATTCCTTTCTTGAACTTGAGTAAGATCTCAATTTTGACTACCATGCTAACTAGTATTGCAAAAGAATTATCACACTTACACTTGCAACAATTAGCTACATAGAACACCCATATTCACATAATAAACTAAATGTTTTGTATGGACAATGATTTATATGCTATAGTACATTGTTAGTGGCAACTCTTAGTAAAAGAAAATACCAGATGGCTAAAGGAAGATCTGGAAACAAAGTTAGTATGAGAAAACCAAAAGTATGTGTTGGAGATTCCACATCGATTAGAGATAAAGACATTTCATAGTATATAAGTGGGTGCAAACCTCACATTATAAACCAGTTTTATGAGTTTGAGTTAGGCTTAAAATTCACTTCTCAATATGGTATCAGAGTCCTTTCGAGTCTATCCTAGGAAGAGTTTGTTGGACTTATTAGGTCACCTGCTATCAGGCTACTATCGGACCACCCATAATATATAGTCTCACGCACGAGTTGGCAGTCTCGGTGTGAGGGGTGTGTTGGAGATCCCACATCGACTAAAGATAAGAACATTTCATAGTATATAAGTGGGTGAAAACTTTACTTTAAAAGTCAATTTTATGAGTTTGACTTAAACTTAAAGTTCACTTATTAATAGTATGCAAAAGCAAACTTAACAAATAACTATAAAAAGAGTACTCGTGCACCTTTTGAATGGAGTTAACAGATAAGATATTACTTGGGACATCCACTTTAATTAATTCTAATTGTGATGAGACCAATGAAGTGCATGAAATCAATGGATCTTCTAGCAATGAAGTTACTAATTGAGGGAACTAATGCTACTGTTACATGGTAGATTAAGTGAGCGTAAAACATTATGAATGTTTTGAAGGGATTCAGAGATTAGGAATTATAAATTTGTAGTACAAATTTTTTACTTTGCCCTCTGGTCTCTTACTTGTGCATATTTATACATTCCATATTTAATATAATTTTTTTCTTGTTGATAAAAAATGGATAAATTCTTAAATGACTTATTTGCTATATGTTATATAAGTTGTCTAGAATATAAAAAAAAAACTTGTTGAATAGTATGTCAAAATAAAAATTAGTTAGCAACAGAGTAAAACCTATAAGAGAAGAAAATAGAAGTGAATGAAAGATGTGTTTTTAAAGAAGAGTAACCACATATATTTAAAGGAAAAAAAAAACTTAACTTACCCGATCATATGTTCCCACAAGGTTACACATCCAATTGTGAGATGTGAATAGCAATGATTCCATCCCATAACATCCAATTCTGAAAAATCAAAGAAACTAAATGAGATTTAAATGATTTATAATAATCAAAGACAAATAAATTAATAAGTAAAAAAAAAATCTAAAACCTTTGTTACATTATCCATAGCAAATTCAACTTAAACATGAAAAAAAAAAAATCTAAATAAAGCTTATAATTGAATGCCTACAAGGGTCACAACTCTTATTATACTCAATTTAAAGAAGTACATGAATAATCTAATATATAAACCTTTCTGAAAGACTATAAATTAAACAATGTGGAAGTTGGTGTTTTGAAATACTTAAATTACAACAAATTAAAGTAGTACACATCTGTAGGTTGATTATCCATTAAAAATTCAATTTCCCTGGTCTGACTTTAATGATATTTAATTTCTACTACAAATTTTTTATTACTTTTTTAGGATAAGTATAGTTTCTTAATTTAAAACTAAACATTCACTAAATTCCCAAGCCATTAGATTCGACGTTATCCAAATTCTTCAAGTCAAGAAAAATAGACAAATTCTATGAATTTTTTAAAATGTAATAATAACTTATTCATATTTAAAGATTGACCAAGTTTAAGAACGCTAAATTTAGTTCCTATCTACTAACTTTACGACAAACTATTTATACTATAAAATTTATAGTGAATATTGTTTTAAAGATTAGAATCCTCTAAAATAAACACGTACATTCTAAAAGATAAATTATATTTATAATTAATGGTTAAAAATTTAACAATTAAAACATTATTATAAAACTATATGCATGCTGTAACAAAATTTGCAATTAATCACACTTTTAAAAAATTGGTTTTTTAAATAATAGTTGTTCTGATACCTTATCTTCTACACTGCTCATCTTTCACTTTTAAAAAATTGCTTTTATCAAAACTAATTATACTAATGTTTAACAAAAATAATACTTATTAACGAAAAATAATTTCAACTGCAAATATGTAGATATTTAATCCAAGTTATTTCAGGTTAATGAAAAATATATAAAAATTTGTGTCTTAATTATGCAAATACATTACAAGAAAGTTTTTCTGTCTATTAATTGTTTGGTAACTGATTTGTTGACAACCCACATATTTTTCACTCCCACTCTACAACAAATCTTACTACTTTCATATTTTCACATGATTTAATTTATATTTTAATTAAAGAACTTAATTCAATATATTATTATTATTATTATTATAATAAGGATGTAAATTTAAAAGAATTTTTTCCTAATTGTTTTTAAACTAAGTTTTTTTATCAACAATAAATAAATGAATTAAAAAAAAGAAACTATTTTTTTTATCAAAAATAAATACATGAATTAAAAAAAAACAGACAGAAAATATGTAAGAATCTTGCAGCTTAAATGGATTTAATACAGAGAGAAATAGAAAAATGTCTGAGGTGAAACTTTTTCAGCTTTCATTATTTGAGAAGTTCACTTTCATGAGCAATAAATTCTTTAAACCATGTAAACAATTTGTAATAAATATTAATTTAAAGTCCAGAGGTGAAAGGAACAGAAGTGCTGGGTATCCAGGAGTTGCCAGCAATGAAGTTTGCAACGGTGAAAGGTGTGGCCTGTGATGCAGCAGTGAGAACATGGTAACCCTTCCAAGTGACCCTATTGGCAGTGTTGGAGCCAGGACCAGTGTTTGCATATTCTGCATAATACAAAGTGTCCAAAGCAAAGTTACCATCCCATTCCATCCAACCAGCAGGGTTGATCAAACTGTCAAGGTTGGTCTTCATGAACACTGTTCTTGAGTACTTCTGCCAGGGCCTCCCAAGGTATGATTTCACAGAACTAGGGTTGAAGCCTGAGGCACCAGTGACCTTGGAGTTGTGGATGATGATTCCAGTGTTTTGGTTAGGGTCAGTTCTACCCTGAGCAGTGACTGTGATGGTTCTCTGAGGAGGGGTTCTTGCATAGATGTTGCAGTTCTGCAATACCACAGCAGCATTGCCAAAGATGAAGTCCACTGTGCCATAGACATCACATTCTCTGTAGAATTGCCTCTCTGAATGCACATACAATGTGTCTTGATAACCCTCAAAACTGCATCTGTAGAACACTGAGAGATCTGACCCAGAACGGAATGCCACTGCTTGGTGATTTGCTGCTCCTGCAGTGTTTCTGAATGTGATGTCTTGAGCAATAAATCCATCACCCACAGCAGCTGAAAAAACGAGTTCAATTAAATTACAATAATTTCTATTCATAATAATTACAATAATTACATATATATAAATTTTACTATAATTATTAATTATAATAAAATTCTTGTTAACAAATATTCTAATTAAAGATATTACTGACCAAAAAATTATAATTATTTTATTTAAAAATAATGTAAAACATATTAAAATTTATTCTCTTTAATTAATTTTTTTAACCAATACCCTTAATATTTAATTTATTCCAAAAAATATATATATCACTACCAGAAAATCATTAAATAGAAACTAATTTTAGATAAAAAATAATAATTTTATAGTGACCAAATTAGAAACTATTTTGGAGACTAAATTTTTTTTTTTATTTTTACATTAGTTTCTACTATTGTTAAATAGTTTCTAAATTGGTATCTAATTAGCTACCAAGATTTTAACTACCAATTATTTAGATTCTAAATTTGGTAGAAAAACGTTATAACTAATTAGATACCAATCTAAAAATCATTTAACAATAACAAAAACTAGTTTAAAAATCAAAATTTTTTTAATCTCCAAATGGTATCTAAACTATAGCAACTAATTATTAATTTTTCTAAAATTAGTTTCTAATAATGATTTTATTGTAGTATATATATATATATATATATATATATATATATATATATATATATGCATATATTCAACCCAATTGAATGCCGTACCAACTACTTTTATCTACTTTTGAATTGTTCAATTTAATATGAATTAATAAAGATTTGATATTCTACTTAATCTAGGTTCTGAATCTTGAAGTTATAGAATATATGAAAGTGGGTACCATGCTTTGGTTTAGTAATCAAAGATGATGAATGCAGCTTTTTAGAACGGTCCATGAAAAAGAAAATATAATAATCTAGAAGCCATTTTTCAGCATGCCTCATGTCTCTTTCTATTCTTTTCACCACTGAAAGTCAAACTTCAATTACAAAAACTCAATAATTTAAGCTTCTTGTTAACCCCAAATTACTTCTAGGACTAGTTTTATGTGTGCCCCTTATATTTTTCAAGCCACCATTTCAACTCTACCAAACAAACATGAGGTTAAAGAACCTTATATTTTCTCGATTCCAATGGGAAAACAGAACATAAATGTCTCTTTCACTTTTTTTTATTTATCGGCAAATGATGTCTCTTTAACTTGCAACAGGTTAAAATAATTATCATTAGTTCCCATTTCTGTGATACATTTCTTTTTACCGAATGGACAACATTTAATTATATTTTTAGAAAGATAAAATTTTGACAAAATAATTGAATATAGCATCAGATATTGTAAAATTATAGAATATTTTACCACGAAAAAAAAAAATAGAAGCAAATATATCATAAATGTCTCATGGTGGAGCTCCACCAACTACTCAAATGCTAATCAAGATAATATGAAACTTCTCTCTCTCTTTCTCTAAATATATATATATATATATATATATATATAATGAAATCTTAATAGATATACTGTTACAATAATAATAATAATTATTATTTATAAATTTTCTTTTGTCTGTATCGAAAAAAAATCTATTGTTGGCAAGGACACAGCTATATTTATAATTAATTATGAGTTCAACGTACAGCTATATTAAAATATGGCTGTTATTTCCTTTACTGACAAATGTGATCTGAATCATGATTTTTTTCATTCATAGGTATTAAAACGTAGTTTATCTTTCTTTTCCCTAACAAATAAAGATGTATAAAGTAAAGTTGATGTGTTAACCAAATATTATTTCTATGAAGTATTAGGTTCTCCATCAAGGCAATCCTTAATGAATTTAGAGAAAAAAAAGTAACTTTATTAAACTCAATTATGTATTGACAACTTTTATATTAGTGTTATGTAATCTAATATTGTTATTATGCATAATAATTACTTTAAAAATTGTGTTTAAATTTTTTTTTTTATGAAAATACATCGGTGTAAAAATATATACAGTGTATAAAAATAAAATTGATTGTAAATCAGAAAATAAAAGTATTTACACACATTCATTTATCGTTGTAAATTAGTCAGTCTGACTTGTTCTTGCGTTAAAAAGTAAGAGAATATTTAAGTAAAGTAAAGTCTTTTTATGTACCTGAAGTTTTTTGTTAATTAATAAATTTACGCTTCTAAATTAAATAGAAAGTGTTATGATCTTGATTAATGAACCAGTAATATATGCCATGTATTAAATATATCTTATCTCTAATAAATTATAATAAAGCATCATTAATTTGGTGATAAAAGAAATGAAGTTAAAGTGAGAGAGATACTTACCAACAGTGGCTGAACGGAAGGTTGTGGAGCCACCTCCAACACTTTTGCTACCTGTGATTATCGTTTTTCCAATTCCATCTCCGACCAACATTATATTCTTTGATTTGATCTCAACTTGTTCATTGTATACTCCACTCTTCACATATATCACATACCTTCCACTGCTACTCGATGGAGCAGCATCAACAGCAGCTTTCACTGTTGTGTACTTTCCAGAGCCATCTTTGGCCACAACAACATTAGCTTGAGAAGCAGCAGAAGATGATTGCAACAACTTTCTATCACCTGGCTTCACCCATGTAGGGTACCCCTCTTGGCTACTTGGTGGTTTGAAGGGGTAATTGGAATCCTTGTTGAGAGAGAGGGTGTTGCTTAATAACTTTGTGACATTATTGGACATCAAGGGTAGCATGTAATCTTGGACACCAAGTTCGTACAACCCGGCTCTGCATGTTTCCAGGTTTGTGAGGGCTGTGCTGAGCCATGTTTGTGTGTCGGTTTGGGTGCATTTGGTGTAAGGGTCAAGAGTTTTGTTGAGTCTTTGAATGGTATAGTCGTAGAGTTCAATGCAATCGGTCCATGCAGATTTTTCATGGACGTTGCGGCACTTTGGCCCTATGGAATGGGTGTTTAGTTGGCCCCTTTCTGCTCTCTCTAGGGCAAGTTGAAGGGAAACTTGGAGAAAATCGGATTTGCTTTTGATGGGTTTGTTGAAGGTATGGCTGGTCAAGTAGTACTCACAAGGTTGAGGGTAAGGGGTTTGGTTGCACCATGATTGAATATCTTTGAATGAGTAAGAGAAGGCAATGGAGGAAAATAGAAAGGGAACAAGTAGAAGGGTTATTATTACTGAGGAAAATGAAGATGATAATGATGCCATAGTCACCACTAGCCCTATGGCAACACTTTGTTTTTCTTTGAGGGGGTTTAGAATGGGAGGGTTTTTTGGGATGAGGATATGTGTGGGGTTGATGTCCTAAACTAAAGGGCTTTATATAGAGGAAAAGAAGGTGGTTTGAAGGACCATTATGGATGAAAAGCTGTAAACTAGGGACTGCTCACCATGTCTTACTTTTCTAAATCATTTTTGTATAACTCTATATTTTCATGCACGTCTGTTGGATCATTAGTGTAGCAACTTTTGCAATTTATTAATTCATATAACATATTTAAGTTGGGTTCTATACTTTTCTTTAGCAATATTATGGAAAAATTTGGAGAAAGAAAATGAATAATGGATAATATGTATCTAACTTTGACCTTAAGAAAGTGCTGACTTGTCCCAATAGCGGCAATAATCATCCAATAAAACGCGTTATAGTTATATAGTATCTTTATTTTTGCATAATAATCTATATATATATTATATCTTATGCTAAGTGAATAATCTTACTTGTTGAGCTTTATTTTCTAGGTTACTAGAATTGCCAATTCTTTGCTAAATTGTTCTGGCCACAAGCAGGCAAACTGTTTTGATTTGTACTTGTCAACGAGAAATGGCCTCATGCACATCACACACTAATATAAATATATATTTATATATAGAAGTCTTGGGCTTATTAGAAAGAGAACTATTGGCATGAAACTTTCAAAATATATTCGTTATTGAGTTTGAAAAGGCATTATTTAATGGTAAAATATGTGAAAATTGACCCTTTGGTTTCAGTGATTCCACCATTTGTGTGTGTTTGTCTTGGTTGCACATCACATATATGTTCCTATTGATGGGAAAAATACAGTGTTGAGGAGAGTTTCTTGCTAATTTCCTGTTAAGCGATGAAATATCTGTTTACATGTTCGTTGACTTTGGCACAGTGATTTATAGGGTTGCTTCTTTGAAAGTTAAAACTTTTGAGGAATTATATATATATTTATATATATTCACACACACACGTTAAAAGAAATTGAAGTTCCTGTTTGTTACTTTATATACGTGTTAATTAAACAAAAACGTTCAATTGATTCATAGATATATTGAAAAAAAAAAACAAAGTTAATTACAATGAAAAATTATAATTATAAAAAAATAAAGATATATTAATAATTAAACCTATTAATTTGATCCAACTTATGGGACTTGGTCTTGATCCCGATTCACATGAGGCTGGGTTAACCCCACACATCATTACAAATCTCACAAAAGAAAAAGTTTATAGAGTCAAAATGTTAACAAAAATCTCATGGATCACCACCAATCCATGGAACTGTTTTTCTAAAGAAAACAATATTATATAAAACTAAAAATCAATATCAAACCCAATTCAGGTTGTTCAAGGAAAGTGAAATTGTGAATATATGGTTGTGCGTTTGGATAGCCGTTGTTGGAGAATTGTGGAAACAAAGGAACAAGATTTTTAGGAACGGAACAAAGATCATAGTGAAATCTTTATGATGGTTCAGCCAAAGGTTTGGTCGTGGGTAACTGCAAAGGTTAGACTAGCTTGTTTTTCTTATTCAGATTGGTGTCTTGAACCACTAGTTTTGCATGAGGTTTGTTATTAAAAATTCAAGTGAGTTAAGCGTTGGTCGATGTTCTTGAGGATCTGTGTGTGGTTTGAGTTTTTTGTACAAGGGTTGAGGTATCCCTGAAATACTTCCATTATTTATTATTTTTTTGCCGATAAAAAAAATCAATATCAAGCCAAAGGTTTATATAGGCAAGGTTCGGTGAGACTTGGGTCAAGTTACCTTAGACCAAAACCATGTCAAGCTAATCGAGCTACACCCAAAGTCGAGGTCAGGCCAAGTCGAGTCAGGTCTAGTTGGGTTAGACACAAGTCGTGTCGTGTCAGATTGAGCTCAAGTTAGGTTAAGTCTGATCAAGCTAAGTCAGGTTGGAATGAACCTAACTCAGGTTGAGTCGAGCTAAGTCTAAGAAGGTTGGGTTGGGTTAAATTCAAATTAGGTTAGGTTGGATTTGGCCCAAGTTACATTGAACTGAACTAGGTCTGGCCAAATTCAAGATGGGATTTAGTCAAATCGAGCCTAGGTTAGTTTGTGTAAGGTTAAGTTCATAACGAGTTAACCTGGACTGATGTTATGCCAAGTCATGCCAGACACAAGTCAAGTTGGGACCAAATGAGAAAAGGTCTAATTGGGTTGAGTCTAAATCATGCAATGTTGGGTCATGTCCAACCAAATTCAAGTAAAACTTATTCATATTAGGCCTAAGCAAGTGTGTTGGGTCATGCAAGGTTTAACCATTCTTGCACCAAATGATGGTTCCCTTTCAAAACTCAAAAATAAAGTACTTCAACTTCATAGGATATTAAAAGAAGAGCACATATGTACAATATAAAAATAAAACATGCTTCTTACAATGAAATTTTGATATTCCTATTAAAATATTGTGTTTAGGGGGACCAACCTCGTGTTGATGACTGATGTTGCATTGGTAAAGTAGGATGAGAGGGAAAAGATGTAGTGTGATGTTGTTGTGATAAAGAAGGAGGAATATTGGTAGCATCAAAGTGGTGGTAGTGTAGTTATTAGACTGAAAGATTAAATTACAAAAGAATAATTGTATAGTAAACACACAAAAAAAAGGTGAAAATAATTGAGCATAGAACAAAAGGTTGCACCAACTCTTTGCTCAAGAGTTTACCAAGTCTCTCAATGCTTCACATGTAATCTTCAAGAAAGAAAAAACATGGTGAACCAAACTTTTATAGTTTTGTTCTTCTTTTCATTTCCCATATGATTTTGGCAAGTATGAAGTGTGGAAAATCTTTTAAAGATGGGAAAAGGTTGAAGATTGCTCGTCGGTTGAATGTTAAGAGACAAAGATTTGGTTTCGTTATATTCCAAGGGGTTTCAAATCCAGATTCTTTGGAGAAGTAGCTTGATAACATAAGAATAGGCAACCAGAAACTCTATGCAAAAAAACTAAGTAATAAGAACAATGATATATCTTATATTAAGCACAAAAGGAGTTTCAAGGAGGCAGATAATATATACAATACGAGAGGAGTGGAAAGGAAAAACAACACCATGAAATGCATATAGGTTTGGAGCAAGAAGGGTGTATGGCAATACTATGCCCAATGTTGTAATAGATGAAAATACGACACATAGTAAATAAGAAAGTTAGAGAGGTATGGAATTACAGGTAAAATAGGACAATCCTGAATGGCTTCAACGTAGTGGTGTTGGACGAGTTCATAATATAGTCTCAGTAGAAAATCTAAAAGAAAGCTTCTTTCTAAATGGCATAAGATTCATATAGCTAAGGTACTTTGGGGGATGATGCAGTACTCATGTATAGTGAAAGAAATGAAGACCTAACATAGACCATCAACGAAAACAATGATTGATTGTCTACAATATTTGAATCAGTAACTGCATGGATTGATGATGTTGGGATTGGCCATAAAAGAGTATAGATCTGATGTTGGGATTGGCCATAAAAGAGTATAGATCTGATGTTGGGGTCCAGGCTATCACACTTACATTTTGGACTCTCTTAGCAGTAGACAAAAGAACATAACAGAGACAGATGTTGGAAATGTAAGAAATTATGTAAATTAATTTCTATAAAGTGACTCACATGACTTAGAGTTTGGGCTTTGGGCCCAAATATGATTTAATAATAATAATAGAATAAAGGATCCATTGGTTAACGTGAGAAATATATATCTGATGATATACCTAATGGAAAACCTACATCTGATGGAGATTGGGAACTAAAGACTATAGGGTTCTGTCTCTGCAAATAATAGTTGTCTCACTGT
>Ga0123342_1009174_pt1 | contig 11993 bp, 8 predicted proteins | sample Turbeawhitnodule_FD_89960 | JGI IMG/M metagenome (GOLD analysis project Ga0123342, IMG submission 89960) | Root nodule microbial communities of legume samples collected from Mexico - Turtle bean Mexico white nodule | ecosystem: Host-associated > Plants > Roots > Nodule | place: Mexico: Nepantla... | reverse complement strand
TAACAATATTAGCCAAGAAAAAGAAACTAGTGAGAGTGAAGAAAATGAGAAAAAAGAAGAAGAAAGAAATAGAAAAGTCAAGTGAGGGGTTGTTTGAAAAAGAAGAAGAGGGATCTACAAAGAGTGAGAATGGCACAAAATTGGCAACATTTCACTAATGAATTAATCTTGAATTTACATGACCCAAGCTCCTTTATATATAGCAAGAGTGAGTTGAATATGAAAAGAGAATTGGAGGAAATTTCAAATGAAAAGAACTTTGAAAGTGGCGCCAATTTTTACACTTAGCACATGGAGCACATGTAGCATATTTAACATGTGATGGAAAACATTTAGCACATGTTAAATATGAAATATGTGGAAAATGTGCCTTGGTTAAAAATAACCGGCCTTGGTTAAAATTAGGTGTTTTAGAAATCCTAATTTAACCAAGGTTGGTTTTTAGGTGCCAAATTTCATCTAAGCAAAAATTACAAATAAAATTCCTAATCTAATTTTGACAAGAAATTAAAATCTAATCTACACTAAGTTTATGACATGTAGAATGCGTCCTCTTGACCCCTTTTTGACCATAACTCTAGTGGTTGACTCAGTTTGCCATTTTGGTGGTCTTTCAATGGATTGGTGTTGGGGCCTCTTCCATCATGTCTCTTCCCCCTTCACACTTTTTTTTTACCGTTTTGAGTGTTTTGTGGGAGGTGTGAGTGTGGTTAGTGCTTGTTAGGTCCATTTGCAATTTTTGTTCAATGCTTAATCAATGTTTGGTGGTTGCTTTCGTCAAGGAAGATAAAAAGGTGAGTTTGTGGATTATTTTCAATTTTGAAATTTGATTCCATAATGGAATTTAGGATGCATACGAGGAAATCCATTATGAAAAGGCAAATCCATAACATGAATAATAACTTACAGTAAAGGGATTATAGAAAACAAAAGTTGTTTACTAGAATCTCTTTTCCATTGGTTATTATTTCCATTATGGAATTACATTTTTAGAATGAATTTCTCATTTCCCAATTTAACTCTTGATTTCCAATTTCAGAATGCACTATAATCATATACTTGCAAAGTTTTTTCGAAAGATGATTTAAAAAAAATTATCTCTCTCCATTTAACCCCAAAATTCATATTTAATCATTGATTTGTACCTTAATCAACTAATCTAAGCTTCTAAACACCACCACTACTCCACCAACCTCGCCGAAACTAAACTTTGCCTCCACCACTACTGAAAATCACCAATCACCAACACATGCAGTACTATAATTCTTTTTAAATAAAACGTGCAAGAACAATGGTGAGAAATGACATGATACATGTCCCAAATGATATAATGCACTTATTTCAAATTATCATTCAAATTTAAAAATAGATTTTGAATTCAATAATTCAAAAGAAAGTATTATAAATAATGTAACATAAAATAGATTTTCATATATATAAATGTATTTCAGATTATTTAATGAATAATTTATTTTTAAATTTATAAATATATTTTAAATTACTTAAACCCAAATTATAACCCATGTAATTTATAAATTTTATAAATTAAAATTATAGCATATCAATACGTTGTATAATCTAAAAAGGTATTAATATTAATATATAATACATTTTTTAATTGTATAATTCAAAATATATTTTTTATTTATGAATTACAGAGTTAATAAAACATTAAGAAGTTATGTAATCCAAAATTATTTCTATCGATAAACAATTTGGACTTTTCTATAGAAGTTGTAGAGGTGTTGTAAAAATAAATTATGGATACTTTAAGAAGAACCCTAGTAAAACTTAGCATGGTATGGGTATACACTAACAATTTGTTTGTTTTTGGGTACCATATAAGAGAGGAGGGAGGGATGAGCAGGTGAAGTGTGTGTTTGGTTCAATGTGTTTGAAGGTGTTGAAGCGAATGCGGGAGTGGGGTGGGGTGTTTTTTTATTCTTCACAAAAGTGAGAAGATTTGCACTAATTACACATTGGCAAAACACACACAATGCAATTTTACTTTCATACCCTTCCATCATTTCTGAGTATATTAAACACAGTGTGGACAGTTGTGCAAGCATTTTTTAATGAGGTTTCTTGCTTACGGTGGTCGGAGTGTTAACAATGGTACAAAAGAGGATCTTGAACACCTTTTTGAAGAGTTGTAGTCAGTGTATAAATAAAGTTAGGTTTGTGAGATTTATGCATTGTTTTGAAGTTTGTATTGTGAGAGCTCTTGTGTCCATAACGAGTGAAAGTGGGAATTGGTTTGTTGTTAGAGTTGTTAATTTCTTTTGTGTTTGAGGAAAAACAATGAAAGAAGGTAAAACCCCTTTATACAATGAGTCTATCTTAATTTTTTTTAACATAATCAATTTTCCTGTATGTTGAGAATTATTTAAAATTTTAACGTAAATAACAAAATTGATTATGCTTATTTTACACAAGCAGAATTGATTTTTGAATTTTCCAAAATGATGCAAAATATTTTTTGTATTTTTCGAAATGGTGCATAATAGATTTTCAAATTTGTCAAAATGTTGTAAAATCTATTTTCAAATTTGTTGGGTGCAGGATGATTTGAGAAAATTGATTTTATAACTTTTAATGTAAGAACAATAATCGATTCTCGATACAAACTTATTGATTTTTATTTTCTATAATTTTTTTATATATGTTTATTGTCTTTATTTTCAATAAATATATTTATATTATTTTTTATATGTGTTTATTGTTTAGTTTATTTTTTTTATGTGTTTTTGGTTTTTAATTTTTCTAAATATGTTTTTTTAATTATTACGTGTTTACTGATTTTATTATTATGTTTACTGTTTAGTTTTTATTTTATGACTTTATTATTTTTATATATTTATATTTATTATTATTATTATGTGTTTAATTTTTTTACAAATTTTAATTTTTATAAATGCATTTAATTTTTTCTGTGTTCATTTTTTTTATTTTTTATAAATTTATTTACAATTTTCTTATTACTATAGATTTACTGTTTTTATTTTATTTTTTATTATTATGTGTTTACTGTTTAGTTTTTTATTCTATGTTTATAATTTATATATATATATATATATATATATTTGTTATTATGTGTTTATTATTTTATTTTTTTTTATTAACAAGATATTGTTTATTTTTTTATGTGTTTACTGTTTTTAATTTTAATAATTGTATTTAATTTTTGTTTTTTTATGTATTTACTGTTTTTTATTTTTATAAATGTATTTACACTTTTATTTATTTATTTTGTGTTCATTGTTTTAATTTCTATAAATGGATTTACACTTTTTTTGTTTTTTTATGTGTTTACTATTTTTTAATTTTTATAAATCCATTTACATACATTGTTTTTAATTTTTGTAAATGTGTTTAATTTATTTATTTATTTCGTGTTTACTGTTTTTACATTTTTTATTACTTTTTAACATTTTTTTATTAACAAGAAACTGTTTAGTTTTTCTATGTGTTTATTGTTTTTAATTTTAATAATTGTATTTAAAAAAATTATTAGGTTTTTACTGATTTTTTATTCTTTTATGTATTTATTGTTTTTAATTTTTATAAATATATTTATAATATATATATATATATTTTGTTATTATATGTTTATTTTTTTTAATTTTTTTATTAACAAAAAAACTGGTTAGTTTTTTTTTGTGTTTACTATTTTTAATTTTAATAATAGTATTTAATTTTTTTTATGTTTTTACTCTCTTGTTTATTTTGTTATGTATTTACTGTTTTTAACTTTTATAAATGTATTTAATTTATTTTGTTATGTGTTTACTATTTTTAATGTTTATAAGTGTATTTACATTTTTTTATATCATGTGTTTACTGTTTTTACAGTTTTTATTATTATTTTTTACTGTTTAGTTTTTTATTTTATTACTTTACTGTTTTTATATATTTATATTTTTTATTATTATTATGTGTTTAATTTTTTTATAATTTTTAATTGTTATAAATTTATTTACATTTTTTTCTGTGTTATTATTTAATTTTTATAAATTTATTTACATTTTTCTTATTATTATGGGTTTACTGTTTATTTTATTTTATTATTATATGTTTACTGTTTAATTGTTTATAATATATATATATATATATATACACTGTTTACTGTGTTTATTATTTTTAATTTTTTTTAACAAGATACTGTTTTTTTTTTTATGTGTTTACTATTTTTAATTTTAATAATTGTATTTAATATTTTTTTATAGATTTTTACTGTGTTGTTTATTTTTTATGTATTTACTGTTTTTATATTTTATAATTGTATTTATAGTGTGTTTAGAGCAATACCATGTTATAAATAATTATAAATGTTTTAAAACAAAACCATGCTATTTGCTTGTGAAAATTTAAGATAAATTAAAAAATTTAAGATAAATTAAAAAATTTAAAATTCTATGAAAGTAATTTAATTTTTTAATAATGTAAAATTTTAATTTAAAAATAAAATTGAATTTTTTTTATATAATTTATTTTTTATATTTTTTTTCATATTTATCTCAATTTAATTTTGGATGGAATGTGGTTATTTGGTCTCAATTTAATTTTGGATGGAATGTGGTTATTTGGTCTCAATTTAATGATTGTTGGTTTGACCTTATGTAAGATGTCATGAGTTCCATAACTTTTTTTACTATCAACATTTTCAAAGTTATTTATCCGTCTAATGTTTTTTCATTCAACATTAACAGTGTTTTCCTTTTTATTTTAATTTTAAATATGATTTTTTTTTATTGATGTCAACTAATATAAAAAGCAATCAAAATTTTTTCAATTAATTTTGATAGCTTATACTTCATTTAATGAAAACTAGATTTCTTATCGATATAAATAAGACTATTTTATTATAAAAGTAAATTAAGATTTTTTTATTAATATCAATAAGATTTATATATATATATATATATTTATTATTATTATTATTATTATTATTATTATTATTATTATTATGTATCTAAATAAGTATAGTACCAAAATTAACATAATTAATATTAACTGTTTTAAAATGTATTCAGGATTTTTTTTGTAGTATCAATGAGAGAAATTTTCAATTCATCGTAACTAAGATTGTTTTTAACTAAGGTTGCATAATAAAAATTTAAATTAACATTGAAAATTGGATTGAAAATAATCCCAATGTCGTCAAAAATAAAATTAACTAATATTAGTTGAAAAGAACGTCTAGTCAATATTATTATAAAAATTTAATATCAATTGAAAAACAACTTGTATTAAAAATATTAGTGACTGATATTTTTTAATTATTGAATATAAGTTAATATTAAAATAAATTTTGCATTTTAATATAATCAAAATATTTTATTTAAAAAATAAACTAAAATTTATAACTAAATTACTGAGAATTTTGCAGAATCCAAAAAAAAATGACGAAGCAATGAATTTGATAAAATATGATAGTGAAAATTATAGTTAAGTGAATAGTAATTTTTATTCTTTTAAAACTAAAGAAAATCCCAAAAGGGCGAAAGGGACATGGTTAAGACGCTCCAGTTTAACGATCGCACTCGCACGCGCTCACACTTTTAATTTTTTATTTAATTTAATATTTTCAAACAAACGTAGTTTTCTTTATTTCTCCACTGTTTGGTTACAAGTGTTGAACTGGAATCACTTTAGCCGCTTCTCCAAAGTTCAAATTTTCTAAAATCAAAAACTCTCTCTCACTCTTCTTTTCTCTGCGCCATTTCAATTCCTTCAATTAGGGATCCATGATTTCCGAAACGGCGAGTTCCCTGAGAAAGAGGGATGTTCAAGACCGACGCCTCAGCATCATCGACGTTTCTTCCGCCGACGACTCGCTTCTCGATGGAAACACTCTTCACCACCATTCAGGTTATTTTTCTTTTTCTCATTCGACTCTAAACAACACCGATTCTTCTGAATCATTTTGGCGTTTTATGCATCGAGATTCAAGATCAAATGAAACGCGTTCAAATTTTCCCTTTCAGAAAACCAATCGCACGCGGATATGCTGTGCACTCCGAACTCGAAGAACTTCGAAGACGCCGCCACCAAAGTCCAGCAGTGGGAGCACGAGCCTCGCTCCAATGGCGCATCCGGAAACGGAAAACCTAATAAAAATAGCAAATGCAATTTGCGCAAGAGTTTGGCCTGGGATAGTGCCTTTTTCACCAGCGCCGGTATTTTAGTTTTTACTTTGGTTATTTTATTGGATGTTTAGTAGTTTTGTGTTTGATTGATGCGTGTTTTTCAGGGGTTTTGGATGCTGAGGAATTGTCTAGTATAATTGAAGGCGTTGAGAAGGATGAGAAACACGAATTACCGGATATTCAAGAGGATGTGTACAAGTCGTGTGAGTCCATATCTACGTTAGCGAGTGATAGTTTGACTTTTGAGAGTGCGGAGGTGGAGGGTGATTTGTTTGAGGATGTAAGAGCTTCAATTCAGAAATCTAGCCGAAAGTCCAGCCCTGCAGGTGCAAACACCAAAGTCCCATCTTCCCCTGTGGTTCCAGGATTCCAAACTCATGACTGTATGTCTCGGTCTGCACTCTCTGTATTCACTATTCTGCATAGATCCTTGCAATCTGTTTCCGAAGTGCATCCATAAAGTGTGTATTTTATTAACCAGTTTTCACAATTAAGAGTTTGTTATTCCTAAACATTACTTGAAAGGGATTTTAGTTATAGTTGTAACTAAAATTGGTTTGAGGGGCATCAAATGAGTGGATGAACATTTCAAATGTTTGTTTATCTTGCATATGTGCATTCTGAACTTCGACGAGTTCTAGAACTTATTTCTTCTGCTCATCTTATATTTTGTGCACTGTTGATTTATACTCAATTGGTCAAATTATTAACTTCTGGCTTTTATTTTCAGCTTCGAAAAAAATCGGCATGGTTTCTCGCAACAAGGTAAATCGCATTTATGATAGAGACTCGTAAGTTTTTATAATGTTAATGTCTGTGTTTGAATGACTCTCAATAATACTTGAAGAGAAATGTTTTTAATGCCAGAAAGGTGGCTTGGTTAAGCTGTAAGTTGTTTGTTTATCTCAACTAAAAAATTGAGTGTAATGTGTCCCTAATTCCTTCACTCACAGAGGTGCCTATTACCAATGGTGGACATAGGAGCTGTAGATACATGTTCATGGTTTTACACACAAAACCATAGAAATTGAGATGTCCATTTCCCACCATTTCCCATTAGGGGATCTCTACTCGTGCATGGTGGTGAATAGGGAACAATTTTTCCTGTGTCTTAAATAGTTTACTCTGATTGCCTCCCATAGCCCCATTTGGTGAAATAAAAAATCTGTAGTATAGTAACTTTTGTATTGATATTTTAGATGAAGGCCCCACCTGGTTCTAAGATAAGTTCTGGCATGCAAGGACTTGGAAAGACAATGAAAAAGAATAATCCTATTTTTCCACAACTTCCACAGGTATGCAACTAAATAAAACCACTTAAGAGAACTAGTGGCTTTTCTAATTTTGCTTGCTAATTGTCACGTAGGCTTGTCCAATAAAATATTGAGTGGCTATATACCTGACTATTTTTCTTATTTTGAAGAAGCCTACTGCTACAAGGAGAGAGTCGTCTATCTTAAGGCAATCAAAGGTACTAGCAAAGCCTAGTTTAAATTCCACAATTTCCTCCAAGAGAGAATCCCTTGGCAATCTACATGTTAAAGGTGAAAGGGACAAGGCAAAACGAATAATTGGTGGTTAGAACTTGCTTTAGCATTTTTTTCCATTTCTCATTTTGGCAAAATGGTTGCATTTTCTAAATTGTAGTTAACTTCTATTCTCGTTTGGCCTCTTCAGATAGAGTAAGTTCGGTGACAAAAACATCTGTTATTGGAGGTTCTCGAGGTATTGTGCCTAAGCCCACACTACCATCCAAATCAGCACCTGGACTGACAGTACCAACCAGGACTAAATCAGTGACTTCCACATCTTCCGGTAACAATTTATCTGACAATATTGGTAAATCTTCTTTTAATTACTTAAAAGGAGGTTATAAACCAACCTCATCTTGCCCCGCTGTTAGAACGCCTTCAAGAATAGCTCCAAGAAATAAAACTGAACCTGAGATTTCTAGTCTTTCAAGCTTGATGTCTGCCACAAAGCTTTCTTCTAGTATTTCACCGGCTAGTTCTATCAGTGACTGGTCTTCGTCAGAGTCATCTTCAACAATTTCTATGGCTAAACGTGTATGTAATAGTTCAAGGTCCAGCATTGATAGTGGCTCAAGCAGAAAGGTTTTATTGGATGCTGAAGCAGATCAAGGTACACATTCTCACATTCCACATGATTCAAGCTTAGAAAGTCAAGAGAACCAGCTTCATGGGTTAATTAGTCAAAAGGAAAGGACAACTCCTGGAGTGGCGGTTCTTCCTCCAGCTCCCAAGAAACCTTCAGGCCTTCGTCTTCCTTCACCGAAGATTGGTTTCTTTGATGGGGTGAGTTTTGCTTTTTCTATATTTTTAAAGTAGTTAGAATCCGTGTTGGTTACTGATCAGTACCATTTTCTTGGAGAAGTTTATAGACTATCATTATGACTTTGGTCCCACACTATTTTGTTGTTCTTCCAGGTGCAATATGTGTTTCTGCAAATTATGATAATTTACTTATCGCATTTCTTTTGCCTTCTCTCTATTACTCTGCATTTATTAAGTTGGTGTCATAATGTTGTGCAGGTGAAGCCCTTAGTGCGCACTCCACGTGGGGGAATGCAACCACGCTCTGTTGTACCTGGTAGCTTGCCAAAACATGTAGCTCTAAGTCCAAATGAAGGCCAAAACAAAACGGAAATTGGAAAGCTTCATGATTCTAAATCTATCGCATCAATTGAAAATACAAAACCCAATAACCAGCAAGCTCCACATCCAAATCCTTTTCATGAATCATCAGATGTTGCAATTAAGACATCTAACGGTGCGCAGAATAAAAGCTCTTCCGACATGCCCTTGGGTGCTGATGAAAATACATCACTCATCCATGTAGTAGAGAAAACCCATCATGATTTGCTACCACTTAAAGGTGTCAATAACCAGGCAAATTATCATCATGATGATCAAATTGATAGTTTGAGCAAACAAGTTGGACATATGGACATAAATTTTGAGACACGGGAAAAGTTTAACTGTGATACCCTTTCTTTATTGCAGACTGATATCAGCTCCCAAGATAACTCTAATGGTCTGGAGTTATCTAATCACGAAGAGATTGATTGTCCTAAGAAAGAAGAATTATTAAAGAGTTCATCTACTAAATGTCTCTCTGCCTCCCCAACTAACTTTGATGTGGCAGCTTCAGCGAGGAGTCCCTTTGCAGTCAAGGATTCCTTTTGCAACATGGATGGCGTTGTCTTTACAGAATCAACAGTTTCAGAACCAAAATCGAAGACCGACTTGCCTGTTACCGATAGCATTATTTTGAAGGAAAACAACTAAACCAGTGACATTGTGTAAGTTGGACCATATATTTGCTAAATTTACTTTTGTGCTAAAAGTGCGACTATAGAAGAAGTCTTGATCTTTGTCCAAATCATGAATGGAAAGTCTTTTATCATTTTTTATGTACTAGTTATACCTTTTACTCATGAAATCGTCGCCGTGTGTTCGTCTTCGATTCAATGTTTCGAACGATGAAAATCTCGTGGTGCCATGTTTCGTTTTGAATTTCATTTTTTAGCTTTGTGGAAACAACATCGTAAAAGGAAAGTGCCTTAAAATTTGTCTCCAGTGCTGTAAACCAATAATTGGCGTATAGGCTAAGCCAACCAAACTTCAAATAGCACAAACATATCGAATAGAATAACAAGTGTAGCAATAAATTCCCAAAAATAAGTCGTACTTTTAAATAATCGTTTTTTTATATTAAAATTCATCGAAATTTTAATAAAGACTACATTTACAAACACATGACATGTGAATGTAAACATGTCACAACTTGGTAAATATAATACATTTATCTACAACGGTAATACAACTGAAAATATGTTAAAAAAAGACTAGCTCCCAATGTAAATTAAAACAAAAAGAATCACTTAAACATATTTCTACCCAAAAGACTGTTTACTAGAAAAAAAAAACTGGAAGTCCCAATAGCATGAAGTAAAGTGGCTTGGTGATTTGGATAAAAGGAAAAGAGGCAAGCCTAGACTCTTTTTTTTACATACTGTCTTTTTCTATATGTAAATAACTTTGAGAGAAATAAATGTTGAATACTCTTTCATGTTCTTACATTGAAATTCAAAATCACTTTTTAAAAACAATATCTGTTTTCCATAGTTCTTGAATGGATGAAGGTTAACTAATATTAGTTAAGTGACAACTCAAACCAACAAGTCTTTATGTGCTTCACCAAAGAAGAAATTGAAGGGTTTATAAAAGACTGTTTTTATTTATTCCAAGTTATGTATTCATTTTCTCCTCCTCTTTCTTCTTCCCTTTTCTTTCATCTTCTCCTTTTGTGTATCTTCTTAGCATTTGATTACTTCATGTCACAGATTTGGATTATTGAAGAAGGGGGGTCCATCATACTCTTATTTCAAAGTTATCAGTTGGTTAGAAGTTCATAACTGTGAAATTGAATGTTAAAGAGGAATTTAAAGGATTTAATTGCATTTTGATGAGTTAAAAAATACAATATATTATGATCAAAGTAAAATATTTATACCACATTCAATCAATACAGTCACAACCCTCAAATGTTGCACTATGTGCATTACGCAAGAAGAACAATTACTTATTTCAAATAATTTATATTACTCTAAATAGTAAAGTAATTATTTTTAAACACTTCGATTTGATAACCGGTGAGATAGTACCATGTAGGAGACAGGTTGGGTTGCTAGTGACAAAATCGAAATTAACCATGTTAATTAACTTTCTTTAACTCATGAACTTACCAAAAAAAACTTACTTTCATTTATTGATTTTGAATTTTAACGTTTTTAAGGAATTAAGATATACACTTTTGGAAATATATTAAGCCAAAATTAAATTCAGGAATAAAAATAAGGTAATAATAAAAGAAATAATTGCATCAATATCATAAATTGAAATTCTTAAAACTTAAAAGAATACACTTCAAAACTGCTTACGTTAATTACAACTGTTCCACATAATCTTAGATGATAGCGAGATAACGAAGCAATAACCAATAGATAGGGTTGCAATTACTAATTTAAGATCCAATACACTAACGTCAGTAAGAATTCGATAACTAAGAATACTCGGTTAATTAATTGGGAAAAATGGTGGTAGGTAAAATACATAACACCATATACTTCTTCAAACAGATTATTTAAATTTAAATTATGATAACATTAACATAATTTGATTGTACGTAACGTTTTTAGTGAAACAAACACAAAATACACAAAAAACAAATGAACTCAATTATTAAAAAATACTTCATTACATTTTGTCAATAAAATAATTCTTGCCTCCTAAACTATATAAGTCATTTTTATGAAAACATGTTTCAATATAAAACAAAACAAATAAGTACAAAATATAAATCACATAATTATAATCATCAACTTATTAAAATTAGTTTGTTACATATATATATATATATATATATATATATATATATATATATATATCCAAATGAATTTTAAGTTACCATTTTTTAAAAATTAAAAAAAAAACACTAGTAGTAACTATTTTACGCTTTCAAATCAAATGATAGCAAACACTGCAATATAGAAACTGGGAGAAGTATGAAATATAAACCAAATTAAAATGAGAAAAATTGCTACTAGAGAAACAAAACCATAGAACTCATAACCAGGTTAATGAAGCAAAATTCATAATTTCTAGAGAAAATATAAAGAGAGAGCACGTTCCACAAGGTTTATGACCTTGGCTTCTCCTTCTTCTCCTTGAAGAGAGCAAGAAGAGACACCCCAGAAACCTTTACAACCTTGAATCTCACACCAGGAATATCACCCACGGCGTGACCTTTACGCCCAAATCC